>Ga0335396_10005131_pt1 | contig 13700 bp, 6 predicted proteins | sample FRY02_FD_205743 | JGI IMG/M metagenome (GOLD analysis project Ga0335396, IMG submission 205743) | Freshwater microbial communities from Lake Fryxell liftoff mats and glacier meltwater in Antarctica - FRY-02 (spades assembly) (version 2) | ecosystem: Environmental > Aquatic > Freshwater > Ice >... | reverse complement strand
TCCGTCGCGTCCATCCAGCGCCGTCCACACACCCGGCGTGCCCCGGCCTTGGTGGCGATGGTGGCAGCAACCAACCTTCCACCTTCGATTTCAACCGCCACGGGCATGGCGTGAAGCAGGAACGAAACACGACCTCTCCATGCCTGAATTTCCTTCGCCGCGGCAGCCTCGGCGATGGCACCCTCCAGCCATTGTTCCCGGATTCCCTCGCGGGAGGAAAGGTTTTCATTGAGCCAATCGCGCCACTTGGGATGCTCGTCGCAGTCCCCGATGTCATTCTCAAGAGCGCGCGAAATCTCCCACAATATTTCTCCGGTGGGATTCAGCCAGGCCACCGTTTTTCCCGAGGCAAACAAACTGCGTACGGCGGCGAATCCGATCAGTCCGGAGCCGACCACCACCACGTCATGAACGCGGTCGAAGAGGGAAACAAATCCGCTATTGGAAGGGGTCTTGTGCATATCGTGTGTGGGTTTCAAGTCGCTCCAGCCATTCAAATGGCGTTGGCTGCATTGACGGAACTGGCTCTGGCATAGCTAAAATCAAAATCCGTGTCCTGTTTGCCCTTTTTTAAGCGGAGTGGTTTCTCCTCAAGCTCAGCGATGCGTTGCGTGGGATCTTTGAGATAATTTCGTAAGGCCTCATCCAGCGATCCCAAGCGTGAGAGCAATCCGGCGTAACGGCGCTCAAGTACATCCCATCCAAACGGTTTTCGCCATTCCATCCAGATCCTGCGGTGCACTCCAACCCGGTGAACGTTCCGTACAACAAAGACCAGCGCAGCCCTGAATAGACTTTTCGAAATTCCGATTTCAATGCGGTGTTCACTGTTTTAAAAGCTCGTTAAACGCCGTGCGCACGAAGGCGCGTTGATCCGATGCGTAGGCACGAATCCAGTCCGGAGAGCTTAGATTCAAATGGCGATACGTCCTACCCAGCACGAGATGCAACTGCCACAGATGATCCTGACGCGTGTCAACACCCCAGGATGTGGCCTTTGAATATTCGGCGCCGTTAAGGGTTTTCCAAAGCGAACGCGTCGGCGGCAAAAAGCTTTGCTTCCCGGTGCCCGCGCTTTGCATGCTTTCAATGAGCGGGAGCACAGCACCGCTGGAAATGCCTCGCTGCACCAGACGTTCCACGGTTAGTGCGATCATCGTGATCACGTTGAACGGCAACGGCTTTTCCAAAACTGCGAGTAAAGTCGGCAGACAGGCCTCCGTTCCGCACATTCGCAAAAGCACCATTGCCTGAAGCCAAAACGGAATGGCTACGCATTGACTGTAAGCGCCCGTGTTCTCTGCGTCGTTTTCATCAAGTCCCGTTTCCCGATTTTCCAAAGCCCGCAGCAGACGCGACTCCGCCCGGGTGTCCGCTTGAAAAGCAAGAATGGCAGCGGCATAAAAGGAGACCGCTTCCGAGGGCACCGCCAGTCGCTCGACGACCGCCGCCACCGATCCCGTATCCCTGGTAAGATGCCAAAGGTATAATCCATTTTCGCCGCGGTCGAGGCGGTCCAGCAAGTTCCCTAATGCAGGGTCGACTGCGGTGCGCCGTGAGGACATGGCGCCGCTTTCCCGAAGGAGCTGCTGCAATTTTTTTAAATCGACATCGCGACTTTCGCAATGCGCTTGAACACACAGGCTGGCAGCTGTTCCGGCTACTTCGCCGAGCCGTTGCATGTCACGCTGCATCCGCACACAATACGATGCATCCAAAGAAATACCGGCCGCCCGGCAGGCCACCCACGTGTTGCGCAAACCCTGCGGAAGAAGCATTCGGTAAGGGAGTTCGACGCGCACCGGATGATCGAACCCGCGACAAACCCAGAGGTAGAAAAGCACCTCGTCCGATTCGAATTCGAGATCCGTCGAATGATTATCGACATGGGCTGCGGCCTCACCCACAGCATCCTCAAAGCGTGCAGAGTCGATGAGATCTGCCAATTCCAATCGCAGGTCCGTGGTTATCTGCCGGGACTGACGAATCCCAAGCAACGGAGCCAGAATGAAAGGTTTGTCCTCCGTCGGCCAATCATCGTGCAAATGATGGGCCAATCCTTCCAACCGGGCGCGCGTCAAATCCTCCGGATCGGTCGGATCCACCCAACCAGCATCGTAAGAAATGATTCCAATATTGAAAACCCCATCGGCCTCCTTGATAAAATACGCGACCTGGCTGTAGGGAAGTGTGCGACTGTCACCAGGCCGACCCATGGAAAAAGGCACGCCTGCCAGTGCGCAGAGATCGCCATCTCCCGTGCTATCGATAAAGGCCTTGGCAACAAAACGGGTGAGCGTTCCGCCCGAAGCGGCCACCAGCGAAGTGATCCGACCTTCCCCGTCCTGCTCGGCACCGCACAATAATGTTTCTCCCTGAAACCGTGCTTCCGCATCCCGGAACAATGTGGCCAATGCAATTTTTCGGGCCTCATGATGCCACGTCGCCGATCTGACAATCCCACCGAACAACGCGGAAAGTTCGTCCGTGAGATGATCGATCTCATCCTGCAATCCGCCGCTTAATCCGTGCCAATAGGTGCTGATGCCGCCGCCCGCCCCGATCCCACCGGCGAAGGGAGCCAATTCCAAGGCAATCGTCGAATTGCCCCGGCGCGCGGCAGCCAGCGCAGCCACCGCTCCCGCAGTGCCCGCCCCGGCCACCACAATCTCACTGGTCACCTCAGTCCGTGTTTCGGGAAAAATTGGGTTCGTTGATGAAAGCGTCGGTTCACTACCGGGCAAGGATTCGATGTTCGCAGCCGCACGAACCCCGAGCCCGAATCGATCTGCCAAAGAAACCACACGACGCCCCGTCCAAACCGGACTAACCACCAGAAGGTTTGGCGGCACCATATCACAGCAAGCGCCTTCCGAGGCATCGGGATAAACCGGGTAGGCCATACTGGAGCAATGACTGAGAAGAAATTTTCCGCCCGGTACGGCGGCATGAAACTCGCGCACCAACCCCGGCACCAGGAGCGCGAAATCTCCATGCTCAAATTCAGGTCGTTGCACGCGAAACCGCCGCTCACTTTGTCGGGCCGCTCCAACGAACCGAAGGGAAGGATGCCCCTCGCAGAAGGCATGAATTTCCGCATCCCGGGCTTCCCACTCGAGCGCCTGAAAAACGAGCGTGTCAAAACTTTGTGCGGACCGTTCCGGCGTTTCTTCCAGGGTCGTCAGGGATGCGAACACCCCCTTCTCCGTCGTGTCCAGCCAGCGCCGTCCACACACCCGGCGAGCCCCGGCCTTGGTGGCGATGGTGACGGCAACCAGCCTTCCACCTTCGATTTCAACCGCAACGGGAACGGCGTGAAGCAGGAACGAAACACGATCTCGCCATGCCTGAATTTCCTTCGCCGCAGCAGCCTCGGCAATGGCACCCTCCAGCCACTGTTCCCGGATTCCCTCGCGGGCGGAAAGGTTTTCATTGAGCCATTCGCGCCACGCGGGATGCTGGTCGCAGTGCCCGATGTCATTCTCAAGAGCGCGCGAAATCTCCCATAATATTTCTCCGGAGGGATTCAGCCACGCCACCGTTTTTCCCGAGGCAAACAAGCTACGGACAGCGGCGAATCCGATCAGTCCGGAGCCGATCACCACGACGTCATGAACGCGGTCGAAGAGGGAAACAAATCCGCTATTGGAAGGAGTCTTAGGCATAATTATGTGGGTTTTTCAAGTTGCTCAGGCCACTCAAATGGCGTTGGCGGCATTGACGGAACTGGCTCTGGCATATTTAAAATCAAAATCCGTGTCCTCTTTGCCCGCCTTCAAGCGAAGTGGTTTCTCCTCAAGCTCAGCAATGCGCTGCGCGGGATCTTTGAGATGATTCCACAGGGCCTCATCCAGCGATCCCAAGCGCGAGAGCAATCCGGCATAACGACGCTCGAGCACATCCCATCCAAACGGTTTGCGCCATTCCATCCAGATCCTGCGATGGATGCGCTGCAATTCTCCGACGGCTTGAATGGTGGCGGGAAGGACATCATTCACCAGTTGCTGCAATCGTGAGTGATCACCATCTTGATAGGCTGGACGAACCTCCCGGTGCAGAGTGGATTTCAACGCAAGCGCCCAGGCGAGATGGTGAGCGAACAGGGCGTGCTGCGCGTCCGGACTATTGGCCGGATACGATGCGAGTTGCGCGGCAAGCTGCCGGTAATGTTCCGGCACGGGTTCGGCAATGTGGGCTTCCAAAAAGCCCAGAAGCGGATCATGCCAAAGGATCCATTTTCCAAAATTACCAAACGACTCCGTCACTGGCCCCAGGGCTGGTATTGAATCTACCCCACTTCCAAGCATACACATTTTCCAACTCCCACCGCAGCTCGCCAGAAATGCCTCCTCCAGCACATCTTCCTGCGGAGCTTCACCACGTGCGCACTCAGCAAAATACTGCACGGCGGGGAGCATAGAGAAAGGATCGCACTCCGTTCCATCATCGCTCCAAAGCGTGACAAACGCTTCCCGCAATCCTGCACTACGCGCTGCGCCCATGCCTCCGGCAATGGATGCAAACGCCAGTGGATAATGTGTCCAAAACCGGTTCCAACTCCACGCTCCGGCGGCAAGCACCGGTTCTTTGCCGAGATCACGATGCCGGGCAATCCACTCGGTATAGAACTCCGAAGTCCAATGGTAGTAATCCCAATATACCAGCGTCACGTCCGACGGAATCCCCTCCGCTACGCCTTCGGGGATCTTCGAATCAACATCATAATATCCATCGGTTTTTGAGCCGAGCCGGAAATACATATCGCTCCAGATCAGGGGTTGCAGACCCCGCGCGCGGCACATTTCCGCCACCAGTTGAAGATGCTCATTCAGCACGTCAAACGGACGCCGCTCTCCGTTCTCCCTGCGGTAGCGACCGAGGGCCATGCCGTGCGCTTCATCCATTCCGATATGAAGTCGCCGGGAACGAAAACACGCACTCATGGCGTCGAGCATTTTTCCGACCAGCACCTCTGTGCGAGGATCGCCAACCATCAACACCGCAGGCACATCGACGAGATCGGCGTATTCAGGCCATTGCAGAATCTGCTCGAGGTGGCCCAGTGTCTGGATACAAGGAACCACTTCCATTCCGAAAAGCGCAGCATAGTCATCCACCTCGCGAAGTTCGGCCGGAGAATAACGTCCGCGAAAATATCCGAAAAACGGCTCGTCTTCGATTCCATAAACATCCTCCAAATAAAGCTGGAGGGTGTTCAGCCCCATAAAGGCAAAAGAACGAATCATTTTTTTAATCGCAGGAACTGTAAAAACGCCATTGCGCGAGACATCAAGCATGACCCCAAGCGAAGTAAAAGTGCGATCCTCCCGTGTCGGGGACGGACAACCGGCCCGAACCCGCGCGAACGCACGAAAAGCATCGCAGGGTTCGCCATATTCGATTACGCCCGTTTCCTCATCCTCTTGATAGCCGAAGCCAGCAAGACCCGGAGTTTGTTCAAACCTGAGACGGACCGCCATCTGACCTGCCTGAGCGCAGTCTGTCATATGTGCCTGCAACTCCCGAAGGGCGGACTCAACAGGGCCGGCACATTCCCAATCGATTTCCACTGGCCGTATCGAAGGTCTTTTCACGCGACGAGTCATGAATTAAAAGCCATTAAAACAACAGGATGCTCTTGATACGAATTTTTAGATTTCCCACCGGTACCGTTTCCACTCCATGGATCACTTTGCGTGGCACAGTGAGGTAGATGCCCTTGACGGTATTCGCGGTGGCGGCCGACGGACCGTCTTCTCTGACCCAGTCATAATACGGAAAGGTGATGAAATTCCATCCGTCAAAGTTCAGCTTACCGATGGATGGCCAGTTGAAGTGGAGATTGGAATTGTCCGCCCAGGGGCCCCATGGACGGGTCTTGATGATGTCGATGTCTCCCCAGCCTCCGTTACCCTTTACCCAAATCCCGGCATTTTTTGCCGTGGTTGGTACTGGAGTGGTGAGATGCAGATACACATATTCTTTCTCCATATCCCACTTCAGAGGGACGGTGGGCATCAACTCGATCTCCAAGCATTTACCCATCTCGGGATCTTCCACCTCACGCAACTCAAACTCTCCTTCACGTAGAAAGTATTCATTCGTTTTGCCCGGGTTTGAGACGATAGAGATATCTGTAAGACTCTCCAAAGGAATTACGGTTTCCACATTTTCCGGCGGCCCCGGATCCCCCGGGAAGCTGGAAGCACCGGCTGTGGCACTCTGGAGCTGATTCGCAGAGCGCAGGTATTGCACTGCTTCATCTGCTATCAGGCCAATCGATCCCTCTTCCAACGTCCGCTCTTTTCCGTAAAGCGAGGTGAGCACGCGCGGACCTCCACCGGCAAAGTCCAAAGTGACTTCCCGCGTACCGCGAACGTTCCAGATGGCATACACCCATTGGTCGTCTTGCTTAAACTCCTGAACATGCAGCATCGTCGAGCCGGTCGGCACAAACTGCTGAAACTCCGCCCGGTCCAACACCTGGGTTAAGATGGCCACCGCTAAATAAGCCGGTTTCGGCGCCATGGTGGGATACCGATAACACAAGCCCCCGTTCGCCCAGATGGATTGATAATATCCGCTGCTCACATCGTTCAATCCGCCAATGCTGATCGTATCCATCCCGTAACCCAATGCGATCAGACCATCACGCACTTTCCACTCGGCCTGGCGCTCAAGCCCAAGGCGCTCAGTCATGCGTCCGATCCACTCGGTGGTTGCGGTGATAGGCACATCTCCATATCCCATCTGTCGCGCAACCTCCCGAAGATACCACGCGGAATGAATATTGCCGAGCACCGGACTTTCCGGTGTCATAGTCTGGCCGAGATCCTCCACCGCGATGGTGTCGATGTATTTGCGCGGGAATTTCTGGCGGAAAATTTCGCCGACGAGGGCCAGGCTGTTACCGTCATTTCCGTATTGAAGTTTAATTTGCGGGAATTTCTCCCGCATCATTTTTGCCATGGCATCCAGGTATTGCATGCGTAATGGCCAGCTTCGATTCCACGCTGCCTGATCTTTCTCAGACCACCGATCATTTGCTACGGTCTCTCCAGCTTCGCGCTGCATCAGGGCATCCGGCGAGTTCTCGTCTGCAAATCCCTGATTTTCCGGGCGGGCGGGCTCCCCCCAGATTTCCGTGGGAAACGGCGCGCCATTAGGTCTGCTTTCATGGAAGATATTCATTCTATCAACCGAGGGCCATTTTTCGACATGATCCCGAATGCCGGCTTCCAATTGATCGATGACTTCGGGCAATGTTTTCTGGTGACTGCCAAATAGCTGAAGCGTTTCTTTGCCTCCATTGGGAATGCCCCACTCGATCGTGGATTTTGTAATGCCATACTTGATGCTTTCACTCTCCGGCATGTCGTCCATCAGCCAGCTGCGCCGAATCCCCAGTCGCTGAAGGAGCGGACCGGCCTCGTTCAATTTGACATCGCTCCTTTGATTCTGCGCAAACCACCATCCATAATATGGAGATTCCAGTCCGGCGGTGCGGGTATCTGGAGGAAGCATGACAAACGAAGTGCGTGAGTCCACCAACTCATCCTTCCCGCGGAGCAAGCGAAACCGTACTGCATACCATCCCACATCTTCGGTGATTGGAACCTTCACATCTTCCGAAGCTCCGGCCACAAGACTCAGAGATTTTTGACCGGTGGAGACGATGTCCCCCTCCATGTCGGCAAAATCCCACACAACCAGATAGTCACCAGCCTCATCAGCTTTCACTTTGGCGATCCATTCCGGCTTGTCAGTCTCATAAAATACCTGAAACCCTGTATTAGCACGAAGCACCAGTGTAGCCGGACTCTTCTCCAGCAAGATGCCAAAGACTGCTGCGGAACTACTGAGCGGGGCCTCAGCCTGCTTGAAATAATCGTAGCTTTTGAAGTCACTGACCGTCGGCTGCCACGAACGTTGAACCAGGCCGGTGGGAGGAGGAAAAGCATCAGCCTCATCCACGCGGGCAAGAGGTTCCATTAACTCGATATCGAGATATCTGTGCTCATTACCAACATTGGGTGAGCCCATTTTATCGTCCACAAGCAAGTCCTGGATCAGCCCGTTTTTAATGGGCACATCCACCAGCCAGAGCGACATAGGCTTCCCTGAGCCGGGCACCATGACGGTCCCGACTTTCAATGCATTGGGGTTGCCGACAGCATCTTCCATCGGCACTTCCACTATAGTATCTGCCATGGCGTTTCCGCGGGTCTGGCCATAGCGCGTGACGCGGAATGTGAATCGATTGGCACCAGCCTCATCTGGATCAATCGCACACAGCACACGAGCCCGCCAATACGTTGCGAGTGGCACACTGAAAAGTCGCTCCCCCTCCAATCGATGCGAAACATGCCGCCGCCAGAACGCACTTTGCAGATCATCAAATATCAATCCCCGAACCTGCCCCATTCCCGCGATCTTGACACCGGACACCGAGGTCCCGTCCAGTGCGCGAAATGGCTCTGGCACCCGGGATGGATCGGAGAATGCCAGCACTCCTTCGATCCGCTTTTCAAACGGAGTCATTGGCTGCATTGGGAGCACGAGCGGCGTTGGCGGACGATTCGCCTCGAGGCGAATGCTTTCCACTGCGCTGCCTGAACGCAGATCAACTTGGAAGTCCACTGCGGTCGCCGACCATCCCAGATTTCGTAAATAGTGGCCATCCATCCAGATCTCGATCTCGCCATCTCCCGTCGGGCGCATTTCCAGTGTGAACGAGTAATCAGCCGCATCGGGCATCAGTTTCCAACCCTCTCCTCTCACCTCGGCCATTTTCGGACTGAGCATGCGTAGATTTGGCCGGACAAAGTAAACACTTCCGCCGGAATAGGAAATACCATGGCGCGGCAGTTCGATCCCACCACTTTTCAGATCGATTGGCTTCAAGATCATCGGCAATTGGGAACCACCCATCGGGATGAATTTTTTATTCTCATCCAGCAAGCTGATACGGATCCCATCCGGCCCCAGCCGGGCTTTTATCACAAAGGCCGGAGTCTCCGGGGCGATGGGGCCGGAGAGACTGACCGAATATCCCGCATCCGAGGGAAGGGCAACCAACCAGCCGTCCACTTCTTCATAATTGCCGGTGATTTCCGTCTCGGGGGGCAAGGACACCGCCCGGGCAGTCACGGGAAGAACGGGGCAAAACAACAACAGGGACAGGAGGGCGGAGAGCAGACGATTCATGGTTTACGGATTGCGGCTTAGGGTTGGCTCAATGCAGGAAAAATGTCCCCGGCTGTGCGCAGCGAAAAGGCCCCTGGCTCCAGCGGGATCACCTTATTACCGTTCTCATGATGCAGGACAAAATGACGGGGATGTGTGAGGTCAATATTCTGGAAACACAGATGCCCGCTGTCGGGAAAATACGACCAACTGATGTGATTGCAATTTTCACCTCGAGTTCCGTCCTCGTCAGTGATCCAAAATGTGCCGCGATTCAATTTTGCGATGTGTCGATAAACGTAGCCCGCCAGGCCGGGAGACTCAAGCTCTGCACCAGGGCCGTAGTCTGCATCGGTGGCTCCCGGATAGGCCCACGTATTGAGGAAATAAACGGTGCCATTTCCATATTTGCGGCGGAGAAGCACTGGACGCATTTGCTCGTCATCCACCGCAAGCACTTCCATAGCGGGATCGATGATTTCAATATCTCCCAGACAGACACTCAAGATGCCAAAACGACGGGGGAATTCGAATCCCAGCTCACCATTTCGATCCGGTGCGCTTGCCCAATAGATGCGGGCACCTTTCCCGGTTACGCGAAGCCCGCAAAGCTGTGAGAAGTCACCTCTATTAATCAATTCATCGACGCCAAAAGAACTGTAGTTGCGCGTCACATTCGTCGAAAGATGCGGAAGGCTCAGAAACAAAGTGCCCCCGCCCTCCACGTAGCGGCAGAGCATCGCATACTGTTTATCCGATGCTGAGTTCCAGCCGGCAAACATGAGTGCCTTGTATTGCCTCGAAAGAAAATCACCATCGATCTGATCCGCCGCAAAACTGGTCACATCGACCTGACCGTGCGGGGTGCCTGAAAGAAACAGATTATGCCATGGCGCAAGCACCTGGGGACGCGGAAAAAACACACGACTCACAATGTCCCAGGACCGCTCAGGCTGGCCGCTGAACCACTGCGGATTCCGGTCTGCGAGTGAAAACACTCCTGCCACCACAGCATTGGGCTGATGTTCCTCGGGACCCAGGTCGAGGTTTCCTTTGATGACCGCAATCGTCGTCTCGGGTTGACCCCCGGGCGTGCCATTGGACTTCACAAAATCGTAGAAGTCCGAAATTTCCTTCCGATAACTCCTGGATGCGGGCGAATCGTAGTCGATATGATGGTAGGTCTTCCGGGCATCTGCGACCAGATGAGCATAGTCTTGCGGATCGCGATTACGGTAACTACCAAGCTCAGCCCGGGTGGTTTGATACATGGGAGAGTCGGAAACCAAGGCTGCCTCCAGATACCATCCACCGCTCTCGTTGATGATCATCTTCGCCCCTGAGAGGTATTTCAAATAAAAGGCCAAACGCAGCAAAGGAAATTTATGCGGACTGGAGTAAGGAATCCATGAATAGTGCTCATGAGCCACATGCGCGCCCCAGTACGGCAGCCCATGCTGGCGGGTCAATCCACGGGATAAAGCAGAGCTGAGGTTAAGCTGCTTGAAAGCAAAATCCTCAGCCATCGGAATATCCGCACCCGCGGCGATTTCATAATCCAAATAAAAGTTGCAGCTGGTGGCCATGACATTTCCCCATCCTGCAGCCTTGCGACTCTGCACATGCTCCGCTACCCGCTGCATCAGATCGTCCGCAATCCGTGTCAACGTGATCGGCTGATCTCCTTCCGACGGCATATATTCCTCTTCAAAACGAAATGTGAACTTTTCGCCGAAATCGTATCCGAGATGGTATTCCCCACCGGCATCCGAGAACTGTTGCGAATATTCCTCGCGGGCCTGCGTGTAAATCTGAGCAATCCAAATTCCCTTCTTTGCAGCCGCTTCGATCAACTTCACGACTCCCGCACCGGAGCGATGTTTGTATTCCTGCGGATCAATCCAATCAGTCACTTTAAGAAACTTGCGATTTTCCCAATCAGGCTCCGGCGGAGTCATCCCGAGGTCTTCCAAAGCCCGGTGCCTTGCGTAAGTGACACACGACCCGGAGCCATCAAATCCCCAGTATTGAACCAGGTTTCCCTGATTGTCCTCGATCACTTTATCCAACAACTCCAAAGGGGAAAATTTCTGTGGACACCAGACTGTGAAAAAACGTCCAGAGCAAACCATCTGGTCCGGCACCGAATTCATGATGCCGGTGCCGATGAAGATGCCGCAGGGCGGCAAGACAACAGGTCGTCTTAAAGTGGGTCTCATTTGTAGTATTCAGCTTTCGGCAGGACAGGGTCGAAGGCATCCATTTCAGAGGGGGAAAGAATGCGTACCTGCTTGCAACAGGCGTTCGCTTTGTGGCGTTCCATTCACCAGAAGAACCAGCGTCACATCCCTCTCGTTAATGGCACTGATCTGGACGCCATTTCCAGACGCCCCCTGGTCGGAGGCTATCAGTGAAATCCGGCCACCTTGGAACGGGAAATCTTTAATACCGTGGAGACCCCTGGTCCGAATATCCCAGGTGATTCGATTGGCAGGCGCGTCAAAATCAAAGCCAAGGATGTCCTCAATCAGCATCGCAATGGGCCCGAGTCCGCTCCAGCCCACCACGTTGGGCCTCACGATCGTTTCGGCACTCAATATGAAGGGGGATTGATCTGTGAAGTTGATCGAAGGCTTATGAGTGGCGGGCAGAAAAGCCTCCGGTGCGTAGGCCTCCCAGATTCCTGAATACTCCCGGGACTGAAAAACGGCGCTCATCGCTTCAAGATGAGAAACCGCCAACTGGCGGGCGAGGTCGGGACGCCCCTCACGCCGGAGTGCCTTGGCGATCATGTAATTGATCGGTGCCCAGACCCCACCCAGCCAATAGGCTCCGGCCGGATCAAAGTTCGGATCATCTTTGGAAAGCGAGGCCACCGGATGTTTGGTCCAAAACTCCTCCGGGTTGAGCAGATGTTTGAGTAGAGACTCGCGTTGTTCCGTGCAGCAGCATCCCGCCATCAGCGGCCAGAATGCGGCCACCGTCTTGTGATTCACAAAATTGTGCCGCTCAGTCGGCTCATCGCGGTTGAACACGTCGTAGTAAAATCCTGTTTGGGAATCCCAGTGGTATCGGTTTAACACCTCCACGATCGCACGATGCTCGGCGTAAAACCGGTCGGCCAGTGCGGCCTCACCCAAATGGCGCGCCATGGTGGATATGCACTCAGCCGACAAGGCCTGCTGCGCGGCGAGATCCACGTGGCAGATGTCGCTGCCGTTGAGATGCTCGGAGAGATACCCCGACCGCGGAGAATTATCCATGCCGGTCGAACCGGAATCCTCAAACCAATACAAACCGCTTTTTCGCCGACGATTCGCTTTGATCCAATCGAAGAAGCTCACCAACCGCGGGAGCACATCCCGAAGCCGGCCTTCATCCCCGGAAAATTTCCAGTAGTTGAGTTCCGCCCAGGCCAGAAGCGGCGGATTGATCCGCTCTCCGTAGGCTGGTTTCCCGGACTCCATCGCATACGCCATGCTGAGGAAGCCATCTTCGCGTTGCAAGCGGTAGAGGTTGTCCAGATTATTCATGACCGGCACAATCCCGTCGCCATAACGGGCAAAAAACGTCATGAAACAGGAATCCCATAACCAAATATTGGCAGCGCCGGGCAGGCAGCACATTTGGGGCTTCCACCCGGGCACGGCGGGAGCCGTGACATTGGATGCCGCTATCCGCCAGGCCGCCTGGTAGAGATCGATCCAGCCCGGGTGGGCTTCGCAAACCGGAACAAGGAGGCACTGAACGCCATTTTTCACAGGAGAACTCATAATTGTTCCGGCCTAAGTATGGGCACCCATTCTCGACTCCTGGAGCATCCGCCCGCAGGAAGTCCGCAAGACGAGCCTGGAGTCAAATGTCTGACGGCTGATCCCGCGTGAGGGATCCTGCACGAGTTTCACAAGTTCCTCCACCCCGGCTTTGCAAATGTTCTCGATATCCTGCTCCGCCGTGGTGATTCCCATGACGGGGAAGGAGCCGATCAAGTCATTATCGTAGCCAGTCACCGCAACATCATGAGGGATACGAACTCCGAGTTCCTGGGCTGCCATGATGGCCTCCACCGCATACTTATCATTCATGCACACGATGGCATCCGGCAGATTGCCCGAGGCAAAGAGTTCCTTACAAAATCGGTAAACCGGCTGCTGCAATCTTTGATACAGACGGAAATCCTGTTGCACGACGATACCAGACACACCATCGCCGAAGCCATCGCCTGCGGGTAAATTCGCAAGAAATTGATTTTCAGAGAACTTCACGCATGTGCCGGTCTCCTCAATCGCCTGGCGGAATCCCATGGCGCGTTGCACCTCCTCGGAGTGCATCGCCTCGTTGGATTGCGCTGCGGCTGGAGATAGGCAAAGAATACGGCGATGCCCCGCATTCAAGAGATGTGTGGTTAATCGCTGAAACGGTCCCACGGCATCGTGGGAAACCATCGTCACGCCTGGACGCCGCCCTCCGTTGATGGAGACCACAGGAATCCCGGCACGGCGAATCACTTCGAG
>Ga0335396_10005130_pt1 | contig 13702 bp, 13 predicted proteins | sample FRY02_FD_205743 | JGI IMG/M metagenome (GOLD analysis project Ga0335396, IMG submission 205743) | Freshwater microbial communities from Lake Fryxell liftoff mats and glacier meltwater in Antarctica - FRY-02 (spades assembly) (version 2) | ecosystem: Environmental > Aquatic > Freshwater > Ice >... | reverse complement strand
TTACTCAAGCCCTGTCTGGCCAGAAAGTACAAACTCCACGCTGGCAGCGAATGTCTTCTTTGACTGATGGCTCTGTTGGCGACCTTCTAGGACAAACCTATGTTAAAAAGTACTTTAAACCTGAAGCAAAAGCAAGAATGCAGAATTTGGTAAGCAATTTGGTAAAGGCTTATGAAATCAGGATAAAAAACCTGGATTGGATGACGGAAGTCACCAAACAGAAGGCCTTAGATAAACTTCATGCATTTACTCCTAAAATTGCCTATCCAGACAAATGGAAAAATTATGATGGATTGGAGATAAACAGTGGAACATTTTTTAACAATGTAAGAAATTCAGGAACCTGGAGTTACTCAGATATGGTGCAACAATTGGGCAAGCCTGTTGATAAAACACGCTGGGCAATGACTGCACCAACAGTAAATGCATATTACAATCCGGTAAACAATGAAATCGTTTTCCCGGCAGGCATCCTTCAATTCCCTTTCTTTGATGTAAACGCTGATGATGCTGTAAACTATGGTGGTATTGGAGCAGTTATCGGTCATGAAATATCACATGGATTTGATGATTCAGGAAGCCAGTATGACAAGGATGGCACATTGCGTAACTGGTGGACTGATGAAGACAGAAGTCGGTTTAAAGTTAAAGCAACTGCCCTTCAGGAACAATTTGATGCCTATACAGTGCTTGATACCATCCATGTAAATGGAAAATTGACACTTGGTGAGAACATTGGTGACCTTGGTGGACTTAATGCCGCTTATGAAGCATTCAAAATGACCAAACAAGGACAGAGCACAGTAAAAATTGATGGATTTACCCCAGACCAGCGTTTCTTCTTATCATGGGCACAGGTTTGGAAAGGTAATATTCTAAACGAATCTGCAGCGCAATTAATCGTAACAGATACTCATTCTCCCGGACCTTACCGTACCATTGGGGCACCCGTAAATATGGATGCATGGTATCAGGCATTTGATATTAAGCCGGGTGATAAACTATACAAAAAGCCGGAAGAGCGTATCAGAATATGGTAAAATTCCGAATTTAAAATTTGTTAATTAGAATTAAACCCTTCGTTTGAGTATTTTCGAACAAAGGGCTTTTTCAATGAACTATATCGACCTGATATTAATTGTTGTTATCCTATTAGCAACTTGGCATGGCTGGCGCAATGGCTTTCTGATGTCTATAACTGAAATATTTATCTGGCTTGGTAGCTTCATTGCCGCCCTGCTATTTTCAGAACTCATTGCAGTGGCACTTTATAAACTGTTTGATATTTCAATTCTATGGTTAAGACCTCTGAGTTTTATATTGATTCTGGCAATTTTCAGCTGTGTTATTTATGCCTCTTGCGACAGAATCACAGGAAATATACCCGAGTCAAGACATGAAAATCGCTTAAATAAACTTAGCGGGATGATACCTGGGATTTTATCAGGCTTGTTTTACGCCCTCTTGTTATCCTTGTTCTTTCTCCTCTACCCTGTCGGCGATGCAAGCAAAGAAGCCAGGAAAAGTATTGTAGCCAGCACATTAACCCAGAAACCAGACTGGGCCGGAAAACAGGTTAACGATTTTCTTAATGATCTAAGAAATAAATTTGGCAGAAGCCTTACCATTTTTCCTAATGGGAAAGATATTATCCCTTTACCTTTTAAAGTTAAGGAGCCCCTAATTAGAAAAGAGCTAGAAATTGGAATGCTAAGGATGATCAATGATGAAAGAAAAAAAGCCGGACTTTCAGTATTGTACTTTGATGAAGAACTGGCTGAAGTGGCTAGAGCACATTCAAAAGATATGTTTCGGAGGGGATATTTTTCTCATTATAATCTAGAGGGACAAAGCCCTTACGACCGAATCAGAAAAGAGGGAATACAGTTTAGTATTGCAGGTGAGAATCTTGCTCTGGCTCAAAATCTTAATCTGGCACATAGCGGTTTGATGGAATCACCTGAACATCTTGCCAATATTCAGCATAAATCATTTGATAGAATTGGTATAGGGATTCTGGATGGCGGATATAATGGTCTTATGATCACTCAATTATTCAGAAATTAATACTTTACGAACATAGGAGTTCAATATAAGGAAGGTTTAACTAATCGGTTAAAATTGGTCAGATAAGGCTCTGGAGCCAATTAATTTTATTTTTGAAAGCAAAACTTGTGAAGTATAGGTCAGTTCAGTCCTTTCCTACAGAGTAGTTCCGGCAAGAAATAGCCTTCCGTTTTAAATTACCAGCAGCCGGAAGCTACCTCCTGCGGCAAGGTTTATTTTACCCAAAACAGTATTTCATAGGGAGGGGCAGCCCGACAAAAATACCAAAGCCATTTGAAATAAACCCGGGTGGCATTTGTACCTTTTTACAATTGAATTTTATGACAGCACATCAAATGCCATAATAAAAAACAATTTTATGACAAATTCACACAACATAATGCTGATATTATAGTTATAATAAAATGCAAATCTACAAACCAATTAAATACTTTCTATGTACAAGTATTTCATTATACTTTTTTGTTTCTTTAGCAGCGAATTGATTGCTCAGATAAAAAATCCTGAATACAAGCAAACCTTGGATAGCATCTACCAGAATACAGTCCCGCTGATCTCGATTGATGAATTTATAAAAATCGATAAATACAACCTCTACATCTTTGACACCCGAGAAGAGGATGAATTTAATGTCAGTCATATTAAAAATGCGCGAAATGTTGGGAGTTTCTGGTTTGATATGAGAAAGATTTATGATATCCCACGGAATTCAACTGTTATCGTCTATTGCTCTGTTGGGATAAGAAGCGAAAAAATCGGAGAAAAATTACTTGTTGCCGGATATAAAAACGTCCAAAATCTTTATGGAGGTATCTTTGAATGGATTAACCAGAGTCATCCAGTTTATAAACAAAACGGAGTTCAAACCTCCGAAATTCATACCTACAATGAAATTTGGGGTCGATGGGTTGAACGCGGCACAAAAGTTAATTAATCAGGTGATTCAACAAACCAATAAGAATTTTCAATAGCATGGATCATTTAAGTTTTGCCCTCACTGCCGATGGTTCGAAAACTCTTTTTAATGAAAAAGTTGGCGAGAATTATCATTCCCGTCACGGTGCTTTACAGGAAAGTAAACATGTATTTCTCGATACTGGCTTGCGGTATTTCCTTGAAAAAAGCGGACTGACAAAAGCCGGTATTCTAGAAGTTGGTTTTGGAACAGGGCTCAATTTTTTAATTACTGCAGATTTTTGTACAGCAAATGGCATTGAACTCGAGTATACCGGTATTGAAGCCTATCCCCTCAATCAGGTAATTATCGGAGATACCGGATATGATAACTATATCTCAAATGAACTCTGGGATTCCTTTTCAAGCCAGTACCAGAAAGCATTAAAGCATGAAGTGCAGATTTGCAATTTATGTTCATTAAAAATAGAACACAAAACAATGCTCGATTTCAATCTTATGGAGCTTTTTGATGTCATCTACTTTGATGCATTTGCAGCAGTTCACCAACCTGAAATGTGGGATTATCAATCCCTCAAACACATTAGCAAATTCTTAAAACCAGGTGGTATTTTTGTTACTTATGCCATTACTGGAGATCTTAAAAGAACAATGAAAAGTTTGGGATTTGCAATTGAAAAAGCACCCGGCGCAGCCGGAAAACGTGAAATGTTAAGGGCGGTTAAAATTTAGAGGTATCCAATTATATATTCTTGTATTCTCTTGCATAAGCATATTATTGGAACCTATAATATGCAATTTTATATCTGAGCTATTTAGCCCAATGCCCAGTAATCGTACTTTAGGAAATAAAAGATAATTTATTTTTCCTGTTCTATGATTGCCTCAATACAGTCTTTTAAAATTGGTATATCTGTATTAACAGAATCCCAAACGATATCATAGTCAACACCAAAATAATTATGAATTATTCTATTTCGGATATCACTCATCTCACGCCAAGGAATGTAATTATGTTTTGATTTCAGGTCTGGATGGATTTTGCTACTTGCTTCGCCGATAATTTCTAGACTTCTGCAAACAGCTTTTATTAAGCGTTCATCCCCAACGAAATCATCAAAGCTGTTATCTTCCAACTCTTTTAAGAGGTAGTCGCATTCGGCAAGGATATGACGTAAGAAATCAACCTGCGAGAGATGCATACTCTACCGTTCTTAAGATGTGCGGACCAATAAAAGGGCTTAAAGATTGTCTGGTTACTAATTCAACCCTCCGACCAAAAATTTCTTCCAAATAGTAGTTTAAAGCTAAGAAATTCCGAAAAGTCTTGCGATTCTTGCTCAATTCTACCAGCAAATCGATATCACTCGCATTATTCTCTTCGCCGCGTAAAAAGGAACCAAAAAGACCAATCTCTTCAACACCGAATTCTGCTAGACGATGTTTCCTGTTTGATAATTCTTTAAGAATATATTGTTTTTCCAGTGGCTGTACCATATACAAAAATAACAATTAAACATTTAGATGCGAATAGCTTATAATTGTGAATTATTCTTGCGGCCTATTATTTATAAACCGATCATAGTAGCATGTTAAAATCTACTTAGGCGATATTCCCTTTATACTGCAGCGTCGTGCCATTAACATATTACATTTGTCTGAATCGCTGATTTTATCGATTAATGGATTTCGCTGAACTTTGTAAAAGTATTAGGCGTTTAAATTCTAAGCTTTTGGAGCCGAAATTAATGAGTAATCCAATCTCTAGTTGGTATGCTTTTAAATAATTGAGTGCTTGTGCCATATGTACATCTTCTAATTTTACATGTGCTTTTAGCTCTACCAAAACTTTTCCTTCTACCACAAAATCAGCTCGCCTTGTACCTATTGCCTTCTTTAATTCTTTGTAGAATATAGCTTGTTCAATTTCTCTTACAAAATCAAGTCTAGCTTGATTCATTTCATGAGCTAATGCCCTTTGATAAATGACTTCCTGAAAACCATTGCCTAAAAATTTATGAACTTCGAACGAAGCTCCTATTATTTTTTCTGTGATATCCTTATACTTTAACTCTTCCATAATCCTTTTATCTGCTTCATCTGTGATCCAGACAATTTGCCATAAGTCAGCATCATAATTTCGACTTAAATTAAAATTGCTTTTACACAGAAAAATAGCAAATAAACCTTTTCATACGATCAGCTGTAGAGTATTAATTATTAAATGGTAAACATTGTAAAATATCGCAGAGGCTTATAATTGAACCACATTATTTTTTCTCCCCAAAAAAAACAAGATCAAAAGCATATTTTTGTTCTCATAAATCTCAATAAATGTCCGCAAATCCCATCCCTCCCTCTGCCGATAGTCCCAGAACTGCATTTGAACGATTGTTAACGATTATGGATACCCTTCGCGAGCAATGTCCTTGGGACAAAAAACAAACCCTAGAATCCCTCAGACACCTCACAATTGAGGAAACTTATGAGCTTTCTGATGCGATTTTGGAAGGGGATATGAACGAGATTAGAAAAGAATTGGGTGACATCATGCTCCACCTCGTATTTTATACCCGCATCGCCTCAGAAACTAATCACTTTAACATGACTGATGTCCTGAACGGCATCTGCGATAAACTGATCCACAGGCATCCTCATATTTATAGTGATGTACAGGTTAAGGATGAAGCAGATGTAAAACGTAATTGGGAGCAACTGAAATTAAAAGAAGGGAATAAATCAGTGCTCGAAGGGGTTCCGGTTTCACTACCTGCCTTGATTAAAGCTTCAAGAATTCAGGAAAAAGCAAGGGGCGTGGGTTTCGACTGGGAAGAAAAAACACAGGTATGGGATAAAGTTGAGGAAGAATTAAGAGAGTTTAGAGATGAATTCAACACAGATGACAATACAGCAATTGATAAAGAGAAAGCTGAAGCAGAATTTGGTGATCTGATGTTCTCACTGATCAACTATGCACGCTTCATCGATATCAACCCCGAAGATGCTCTTGAAAAAACAAATAAGAAGTTTATTAAACGCTTTCAATATCTCGAAAGCAAGGCAAAAGAGCTTGGCAAAAACTTAAAAGACATGACTTTATCTGAAATGGATATTTTCTGGAACGAAGCAAAAAATCAAAAATAAACTCCTTTAGAATAGAATTAAACCCTGCACTTATAAGCTCTGCCCATTCTAAATTTTATCTAAAAAGTATTTTTTCAGATCAATGTATCATTTCGAACTTCTGATACGTAATCAATCAATGACAGCCGATGTCCGATAAATGCATACTGTATCAGTGCTAATAATGCCAAGATTAAATTAAGAATGTTTGATAATTCCGGTGCTGAAGTTTTCACTGAGCTTTGTCTGGGTTTTTGCGATACAAAAAACAATACTGAAGACAATGCAATAATTTGGCTGAATAATATGTGTTACACAGTAGTGCTAAAAGCAGTTAGACCATCTCCCGAACTTGGCAAAAATCCGGATAAAAAAGTTTTGTTGATTATTAGAAAAGAATGATTTATTTAAACCTAATGGCTTTTAATGGCGATATTCTTGTCACAAGCATTGAAGGCAGCAGCAATACAAAAATACTGATTAGCAAGGTTCCTGCATTCAATAACAGAATATCCATAACATCCAATTGGACAGGTACAAAATCAATATAGTAAGATGCTTGATCAAGGGTAAAAAAATGTGTTTGCGACTGAAATAAGCCAAGTCCAACTCCTAAAATATTTCCACTTAAAAGACCCAAGGTGATAATGTAAGTTGCATTATAAAGAAATATCTTGCGAATCTGCCAGTTAGTATTACCCAGAGCCTTGAGTATTCCAATCATATTTGTACGCTCAAGAATCATGATTAGAAGTGCCGAAATCATATTAATAACCGCAACTGCCAACATCAAAATTAGAATCACTTGGGTGTTGACATCCAGAAGGGATAACCATTCGAAAATATTAGGATAATACTGCTTTATGCTATACGATTTAAGTTCAATACCTAGATCATCGTATACTCCGGCTTCAATTTCATCAAGTCTGTCGAAATCAGTAACTCTTAATTCATATCCGCCGACATCAGATACAGCCCAATTATTAAGGCTCCTGACCAAAGCAATATCTCCAATCACAAATAATTTATCCACCTCTTCAACACCAAGGTTATAAATTCCAACTATCTGAAATTTACGTTTACGCAAGGAGTTTTCGATGAAATACATCAGAAAATCATCCCCTACCTTCAATTTGAGCCGGTCTGCTATATATTTTGAGATCAGAATCTGTTTTTTTGACTTCAGCGTATCAGAAAAATCTATAACCTTACCTGCAACAAGTATCTTCCTGAAATACTCCCAGTTATAATTTCTATCTACCCCCTTTAATACAACCCCCTCAATTTCTTCATTGGTATTAATAATCCCAGGCTTAGTGGCAATTGCTTGCATAAATTCAATATCCTCATGCTTAGTGATTCTTTGAACGGAGGAATCTGGCATACTGAAAGGCGTATTTTCATAGGATGTGTTCAGGTTTAATTTAGATATCTGAATATCCCCTGAAAAGCCACGCACTTTTTCACGAATTTCCGATTTAAAGCCCTTGACTATCGCGATTGCAAGAATCATGACCGCTAAGCCCAGCATAATCCCAAGAATTGCGATACGCACAATTAGCTTCGAAAATGTTCGTTTGGAATTAAACGATATTCGTTTTGCAATGAAAAGGGGTAAATTCAATCCTGAAATGGTTTTTTTTGTACCTTTAACAAAGATGCATTTTTTTTAAATTCGTTTCTGAACCAATTCATAAAGAACCATTATCAAGCTTTTTTACTTCAAAAATTAACATTGACTATGTACCGTTCTATCTATTTTATTTTAGCTGCCATTTTAGTCTTTCCATTTAATACAGACAAAGTGAAGGCTAATCCACCAAAAATTTTTTCTTTAAGCAAGAAAAATCTGGCTATTAAGCCCATTAAAAGTATTAATGACAAACTGCTTACTGGTGCCGAGCAGATCGACAAGTATCTACCCTATCTTAAAGGAAAACGGATAGGAATGGTAGTGAATCCAACTTCAGTTATTGGTAATACCACTGTAGTTGATAGCCTTCTTAAACTTGGAGTTAAAATTGTTAAGATTTATGGCCCTGAACATGGTTTTCGTGGAGATGCCAGTGCCGGTGTTAAAGTTGATGACAGTTTTGATTCCAAAACCAGATTACCGGTAATATCTCTTTATGGGAAACATTTAAAACCTACAAAGGAAGACATGGCTGATGTAGATCTGATGGTCTATGATATACAAGATGTTGGCACAAGGTTTTATACTTATATCAATACCCTTCAGCACGTTATGGAAGCCTGCGGAGAAAACGATAAAGAAGTTCTGATCCTGGATCGACCTAACCCGAATGGTTTTTATGTGGATGGGCCTGTCCTTGATCCAAAACTCAGATCAGGTATCGGTTATAATCCTATTCCAATAACACACGGACTTACTATTGCAGAATATGCTCAAATGCTTAACGGAGAAGCTTGGATGGCAAATAAAGTGAAATGTAAAATTAAGATCATTAAAATTGCAAATTATACCCACGCTACGCCATATGTTTTGCCGGTAAAACCATCTCCAAACCTGAACACAGCCCAATCCATATTACTTTACCCCTCACTTTGTCTTTTTGAAGGTACAATTATTAGTCAGGGGCGCGGAACCTATTTCCCCTTCACCGTTCTTGGGAATCCTGATCTGAAGGATAAATACAAATTCTCTTTTATTCCAAAAAGTATTAAAGGAATGAGCGAAACTCCATTACACATGGACAAGGAATGCTTTGGAATTGACTTAAGACATTATAATAGCAATAAAATCAGAAAGGAAGCAAAGATTAATCTTAGCTGGTTAATTGAGCTTTATAAAGCCTATCCAAATAAAGACAAATTCTTTGATTTCAAGCAAAGCAACCAGATGGGTAACTTTGATAAGCTCGCAGGAACATACGATCTGAAACAACAAATCATAGCCGGCAAATCTGAAGCAGAAATCCGCCAAAGTTGGGAACCCGGACTCTCTCAATATAAGATAATGCGGAAAAAATATTTGCTCTATGAATAAATCATAATGGTAACTGTCAGTTCTGAACTATTGTTGTCCGGTAAAAATAAGAAAGCGGATAAAATCATCAAATTTTTATAAAATCCGCTGTTTTTATACATTTGCAACAAACAAGGACTCTCTACAAAGACAGATAAGCTTAAGCTCCGAGGTGCAATATCTTAATTCAAGGGTTTTTTCAACCTTGATGATTGCAATCTAGGTTAGAATTTATACACTGACCCCAGAGGGGTCAAATGTTTATAGACTTACCCGACACGAAAATCCCGACCCCGAAGGCGGTCGCATGTATTTGAAATTATCATATTCGACCGCCTTCGGGGTCGGAAACGGGACTTAATAATATTTCTATTAAACATTAGACCACCTTCGGGATCGAAGAACAAAAAATTTAACTGGACACTAATGATTATCAACTCTCAATTATCAACTGTCAATTAATTAATTAATTATGAAAATCGTTTTCATGGGCACCCCTGATTTTGCGGTTGCCTCCTTAAGTGCCCTATTAGATGCAGAATGTGATATTGTTGGAGTTATAACTGCACCTGATAAACCCGCAGGAAGAGGACAAAAAATTAACGAATCTGCTGTTAAAAGATTTGCTACTGAAAAAGGTTTAAGAATTTTACAGCCTATAAAATTGAAAAATCCTGATTTTCTAAAAGAATTGAAAGCATTGAATGCTGATCTTCAGGTAGTTGTAGCCTTCAGGATGTTGCCCGAACTGGTCTGGAATATGCCACCGAAAGGCACTATAAACTTACATGCCTCTCTGTTACCCCAATATCGTGGGGCAGCACCAATCAACTGGGCAATTATTAATGGTGAAAAACTAAGTGGTGTAAGCACATTTTTTTTGAAACAAGAGATTGATACCGGAGATTTATTATTTACTGAAGAACTTAACATTGATGAAAATGATACCGCCGGTGATCTGCATGATAAGCTCATGGTAATTGGCGCCGGATTACTGGTAAAAACTGTCAAAGCAATTGAAGCAGGAAAATACAAAGAAATACCACAACACGGAAATCAGGAAAATGAACTAAAAAAAGCTCCAAAGATCTTCAGGGAAGATTGTCAGATCAACTGGGATCGACCTGTTAAGGAGGTTTTTAACCTGATCCGGGGATTGAGTCCGCATCCGGCTGCATTTTGCCAGCTACAGGATAAAATACTCAAAATTTACAGCGCAACTGCCGAAGAAAAAGCGATTGCTGATATGCCGGGTAAAGTATTAAGCGATAATAAAACTTATCTCAAATTTGTATGCCGCGACGGCTTTATTTCAGTCAAGGACTTACAACTGGAAGGTAAAAAGCGAATGAAAGTAGATGAGTTTTTAAGGGGAGTAAGGCTGTAATTTCGTTGTGATAACTATCAATTTCAGAGAAGGATATGTCAGGAATTAATAGCACTTCCTGACCAAACTTAAACCCGATTGTAGTGGATACCGGCCTGTGATTAAGGCTTGAGCAGTATGAGCGCAAAGCGGGACTTCCAATAAAAAGCGCGCAGAACTTAGCTTTCCAAGCTAAAGAAACCTAAAAAACTATGATGACGGGGCACCGTATACGCAATAAATAAATATTCTAATCTAATATCTAACCTGCGTTAAAGTAAATTCAGTTTTTCATTTAGGAATCTGGACACTTCATTAAAATACCTTTTGTTGTTGTAACCCATCACCCACTGAATTCCCTTTGAAGCATTGGTTAAAAATACCTCATCAGCAGCATTCAAAATATCCGGATTTATCTGAGCTTCAACCATCTCAATATTATTTTCCTTTGCAAGCCTGATCACGACTTGCCGCATAACTCCTGCGATACAGCCTTCATTCAGGGAAGGAGTATATAACTTACGGTCGTAAACAACAAAGACATTACTGCTCACGGATTCACACAGAAAACCATGTTGGTTCAGGATCAGTACCTCATCAAAAGCATTCTGATTTTTGTAAATGCCTGCTAAGACATAAATCATTGCATTACAGGTTTTTAGATTCGAGAGGGCGTTTACCGGCTTGGGAATTTCATCAAAGACATCAATAATGAGTCCTTTTTTATTCAAAACATACTGACTTTCCTCAAGTTTCTGAACTTCAATGAGATAGCCGAATTTATTCGAAACTGGACTGTACAAGCCTTCTGAATCACGAAAAACTGTTAATCTGATCCTCGCATCAGCGCCAGTCTTGTTTCTTCTAAGTAGTTCTTCAACTTTTTCGCGGATAAACCAAGTATCAATTAAGGAACAATTATCAAACTTGAGCAGTTTCATACCCTTTTGAATACGGTCAATGTGCATTTCAGGAAATTTCAATTTCCCTTTTAAAAAACGCATGGATTCAAAAAGCCCATCGCCATAACGAAAACCACGATTATTTGCTCTAAATATCAGTTGATTAGCCGGAAGAATACTTCCGTTAAAATTAATATACTCTAAACTCATATTTATTCTTTAACATAATTGCGCCACTTTTCAAGCACTACAGTAAAATCAGCAGGCAATTCTGTTTCAAAGTGAACAAATTTTCGGGTACTTGGATGAATAAATCCTAAAGACTTTGCATGTAAGGCCTGCCTTGGTATTAACTCAAAGCAATTTTCTACAAACTGTCTGTATTTATTAAAAATTGTACCCTTTAGAATTCGGTCGCCGCCATAAGTGCTATCATTAAACAAAGGATGCCCGATATGCTTCATATGAGCTCTAATCTGATGTGTCCGGCCGGTCTCCAACTGGCATTCAATCAGAGTGACATAGTTGAAGCGCTCAAGAACTTTATAGTGGGTAACCGACCATTTGCCCTTCTCTTCATCATCATAAACAGCCATCACTTTCCGGTCTTTAACGCTGCGCCCTATATAACCCTTTACTGTTCCGTCTTCCGCCAAATCTCCCCAAACTAGTGCAATATATTTACGGGCGATACTATGGTCAAAGAACTGCTTGGCAAGAAAAGTGATTGACCATTCATTTTTGCTCACTAGTAAAAGCCCTGAAGTATCTTTATCAATCCGATGCACTAAACCCGGTCTCCCTTCATTTCCGGGCATTTGAGGTAATTGTTGAGCATGATATACAAGTGCGTTTACCAGAGTACCGGTATAATTATTGAATCCAGGATGAACAACCATTCCTGCAGCCTTATTGACCATTATCACATCATCATCCTCATAAATGATATTTATCGTAATATTTTCGGGATAAACTTCGGTATCGCGAGGTGGATGAGGCAAAACCAACGAAATAACATCAAGGGGCTTTACTTTATAACTGGCCTTTACAACTTTTTCATTTACTAAAACATTCCCCGCATCAATTGCATTTTGAATCCGATTTCGGGATGTATTCTCAGTCCGAATAATCAGGAATTTATCAAGTCTCAATAATGACTGGCCTTTATCCACTACGATTCGTAAATGTTCAAAAAGATCGTGCTCCTCTAATTCCTGATTATCCTCTATCATGTTGCAAAATTAAATCTTTGCGGTGGAAATTTGGCATAAACCTTGATTCATATTCTTAACTAGTTAATTTATCAATAAACAAGTAATTCCTACTCACTTGCAATCAGTTTTGGCCAAAAGACCTTAACTTTATAATGTAATCAACAATATTCTGAATATGAAAAAGCATCTATATTACCGAATTATTCTTGCCGGCTTATTATTAACTCTCCCAATCTTTTCATTTTCTCAGAGTGATGTATCCGGTCTTATAAAATCAAGCCCCTCAGATGCTACCAAACTAGCCCAAGCCTATCTGAAACCTCTTTTTAAAGGTTTAGGTGTAGGATTAAACTCCGGCTGGAACAATACTGCACATTCGAAAAATCTATTGAGGTTTGATCTTCGTTTCGGCATTACCGGCGCAGTAGTCCCACAACCGGATGAGAGCTTTGATGTGACCAAAATTGGCTTATCAAATAATGTAAGACCTAGTAATCCGACACAAACCTTAGCTCCAACACTCTCAGGTTCAAAAGATAATAATACCCAATTAACTGTTTATAATGCTAATAATCAGGTATTAGAATCCTTTACTCTGCCGGGAGGTACAGGAATAGGATTAATTCCGGCTCCACAACTTCAAGGCTCACTCGGATTATCACGAGGTATTGAATTAAGTGTCAGAGCCATGCCTCCGGTTAAACTCGGCAGTGATTTTGGATCTATCGGAATGTTAGGAGCTGGTATCAAAGTTGAGTTGATTCCGTTGATATCTGGTATGGCCGATAAGGTTCTTCCTATCGATCTGGCTCTGGCTGTCGGATATACGCAGTTCACTTATGAAGTACCATTAAACGTAGCGGCACCAGCCGGTGCACTACCATCATCAGCTACTCAACCTACTAATTTTTCAAACCAAAGAATAGAAGCAAAATTTTCAGGAATAAATACTGAATTCATTATTTCAAAAAGAATCCTACTCTTTACCCCATTTATAAGTCTGGGTTATAATACTGCAAAGACAGATGCGGGGGTGAAGGGTAATTTTCCAATAGTTGATGGAATTACCCCCTTAGGGCAAAGAACTTATTCCGTATTTACTGATCCTATCAATATTAAACAAACTGAT
>Ga0335396_10005129_pt1 | contig 13703 bp, 11 predicted proteins | sample FRY02_FD_205743 | JGI IMG/M metagenome (GOLD analysis project Ga0335396, IMG submission 205743) | Freshwater microbial communities from Lake Fryxell liftoff mats and glacier meltwater in Antarctica - FRY-02 (spades assembly) (version 2) | ecosystem: Environmental > Aquatic > Freshwater > Ice >... | reverse complement strand
TTCTTGACTGGAGAATAGTTCTGGCTTCACCTCATTGAATCCCTTCTCAGACACTACTTGCTTTTTACAGAATGATAAAAAAGTGTGGTAGCACAAGCCTTCCGTCTTACAAAAACTATTTTTACTCCTCCCTGAACTTTTCCAACGGATATAATCCGCCATTTTCTTATCTTTATTTCCTCGCATAAGCGCAAAGAAAAATGTTTCAAGCTTTCAACACAAGATGTACTTCAGCGGATGCTTACATTAAAAGTGATTTTTTCATATTTTATTTTTTTTATGTTTTTGAATTATGCAAACGTAACCGTAACATGTTAATAAGACTAAAATCAAGCAAATAGTTTTGAAAAAGATAGTAGTTCCAATCCAAAATCTGTTGCATAAATAGAACCAATTTTTTTCAATAATGTGCCTAACAATTTTGGAGTTATTATCATCTCTATCACCACAACCGAACTTTAGTTGACAACATCGCATTCTTAAATAGTTGAATTTGCAATCAAATTTTATTGCATAATTTGATTGATTTAATGAATCAAGTTTTTGCGAAATGAACCCAAGCCAATAGTCATGAACCGCTTCTAATAGAATATCGTATTTGTCAGAGAATACAGATTTAGTATCAAATTTATCAGCCCAGTTAAAAAGAAGATTTAATGAATCTAAATTGCTAGTATCCCATATTTCCATTTTGGTTGTAAGCGCAATCGAAAATGTATTTATGTTTCCAACTGTATTTTTGTTTATTACATCTAAAATTGACAAGTCATTTCTGATAGAAGAAACTGTTTTCCAATTATCAGAAGATAAATACTTTTGATATGGAAATATTTTTTCAAGTGTTTTACTTGAATCTACACTGATCAATTTCTGTAGACTAATAGTATCATTGCCTGATGAGAATGAAGGGAATTTTTGAAACAAGCAATCATCATCATAACTTTTATTGGTGATTGAAAGAAGGATGATTGCAATTGATCCGGTTGTCAGTAAAATTGCAAAAATGATATGTTTGAATTTCATTTTATGATTTTAGGACTATTAATAAAACGTATTGTGGTTATATATTAACGTAACTAAATAAGTTGCTTTCTTAAAATCAGCTGATTTTAAATTAAATTCTCCTTGTTTTGCATTGAGGAACACATCAAATTGAAATTTAAAAGCACTATGTCTCCACCACGAAATACCTGTTCCAACATTCCAGTTTGAAAGATACTTATAATCATCAAGCGAAAAAGCAACCATATTAACTGTATGGTTTCTGCTAAATGTGTAAAGAAGGTCAATATTGTTTCCTCGTTTACTTTTGTTTTTATTTTCTCTTTCGTATCTGCCTAACCTAAGCCCTGTACTTAGCACCTCTTTGTTTACATTAGGATTAAAGTTGTTTTTTGTATAATTAATAGAATCCGAAGTGTGTGAGCCTTGGTAGCTGTTAGATTGAAAACTACGTTTTAATTTGAAAAGCAATTTAACAGGATTGGAGCCAAAGGCTAATTCTGTTTCAAACTGGAATCTATGATAAGAAATACTTTCATTGTTCTTAGTATTTGAAGTTGTAGATTTATCTGTTTTAAAAGCTGTTGGAGTCGTTCCATACGCAAATGAAGAAATAAAACCTAAGCTCAAATAGTCTTTCATAAATGGATAGAACGGAATTTCTGCTTTAATTCCTAATCCTTTCATTGAAAAATCCGTGGAATCAATAGTTGTAGAACTTCCATTTCCTATTCTATTGTTTGTTCCTTGTTCTGATAACTGCAACCACTCCAAGCCGATTCCAAATCCTAAATGCAAAAATTTGTGTTTATTAGAATAAGTTTTAGTCCAGTCTCGGTTTTTCAATGGGGTAATAGTAGTTTGTACACAATTGGTCTCATTGCATTGACCTTTTGCTCTTACAAAATATGTAGTGGGCCTTCTTGTTCTAATCGTTATAGTTGAGCCAATGCCGATCTGTGAAGTTGAAGCACAAGAATCTTTAAACCAATTCCAATGCGCATTACTTCCTAATGAACCTCCATTTACAGTAATTTCTGCTTTTCTATTTTTGAAAACTTTTGGCGGTGATGAAATATAACCTGGGCCATATGACTTGTCATTAACTTTAATTTCAAGAGAAATACAATTTGTTTTATTGCAATGTCCTTCTCCTCTAACAAAATATGTTGTTGATGATATGGGCTTAAATTCAACTTCTGTTCCTTTAGCCAAAGGACTACCGCCGCATGTTCCGCTATACCATTTCCATTCTGCATCAACTGAAAGTTGCCCTCCGGTAACTTTCAGTTTAATTTTGTTTCCATCACAAATTATAGCGGAACCAATGGGAGTAATTAATTTGGGGTCAAGAGATTTTTCGAATACATCAACTAAAATACTTGCACAATTTGTTTTGTTATAATCACCCTCCGCCCTGACATAATAAGTTGTTGTTGTTGTTGGGCTAATTATGATTGTTTTACCTTCGCCAATCTTTTGTCCATCACAATCATTGATGTGCCAAATCCATTCTGCACCATATCCTAAACTTCCTCCTTCAACGGTTAATTCATTATTATCCCCTTTACACACCTTTGTTTCTGCTACAATTCTATTGGGCGAAGTACTGCGTTTATCTACATGAATAGTTGTTTTTGCACAAAGCGTTGTGTTGTTTGTGCCCTCGGCCCTGACAAAATAGGTTGTCGAATCAGTTGGGTTTACTTCAATAAGCTCACCCTGTCCAATGCTTTTGCCTCCACATTGGTCTTTGTACCAAAACCAATCTGCTCCAGTACCTAAAGTACCACCTTTAACTTTTATTGTTGTTGTTTGTCCTAAGTAAATATTTTTTTCGCCTTCAATTGTATTTGGGGCAATTGAATTTGGGATGATTAAAATTTTGTTACTCTGCTTTAAATCATCTGAAATAGTAGCCTCGTAATTTGGCTTAAGAATCCGAGAGCAAATAAATAGGAAATCTGTTGATTCAATTGGCTTTCCATCTATTTGATTGGGTTGAATATCAATTGAACGTTCTTGACAATATGGATTTCCATCACAGTCTAAATAATCCATTTTCCAACTAACATAATATGGATGATTCGTTGTGCTCTGTCTTATTTTATAAGAGAATCTATGTGTATATGTGCTGCCATCACCGCAACTGTCTTTAATTGATGTAATTTTAATTTCTACTAAAAGATCATTTGATTCATCAGAATATAACGGCTCCCAATTACCTATTGTTTGCGACCATACTTGGCTTTGGCAGCAAAATAAAATAATGAAATTTAAAATGAAATGCTTCATAAATTTAAACAGGTTAAACATATTCAGTAATTATTAATATGAAAACAGTATTGGCTTTGCTAGAGTCTGTACTCAATTGCAAACCTTGTTATTCTTCGTTTGCTTCTTAATTACATTAGAGTTTGGTATTAATATGTCAAATATTTCATTGCAGATATCTAGTATTAAACTTAATTTACAAGTAAACATATTTATCCTTCCTCATGTCTTATCCCTTCACTTTTTTTAGAATGTGATTATTAATTATATTTTACTAATTAAGATTGCCGAAGATTGAATCTTTTATTTATTCTTCAGAATAATGTAAATAGAATTTATTCGGACTAACTTCTCTGAAAACTTCTTCCGGCTTTTCTAACCGTGTGCCACATTCTGTGGTAAATTTACGAGTGATTATTTCTTTTTTAGGGTAGTTGGTAATTTCGCTTACGTAAAATTTATTCTCCAATTTCAACTCCTCGTTTTTCATTCTGTAGGTTACTAAGTTGTAAAAAACAAATGGAGAATTTGATTTTTCAAACTTAAGTGTTTTTATTTTGTTTTTTGAGGGGTATTTTGGTAGGTCACAATTTATATAACGAGACGAACTAACATTAAATTCATTAATAGTTTTTTTTGTTTTTGCAGGAATTATAATTTCAGATAATTCGCCATACGATGCAGAAAGGCTCCTAGAACTTGTTGTAATAGTTTTAGTAGTCATCCAATTTAGATAGTTGTATGGGTACGTTTGGACTGTTCCCAAACCACCAATATTAGTTGATTTAGAAAAAGTCCTATTCTGAAAATAAGTATACGATGTTCCATTCAGCACAAAGAAGCATCTTTTTAAATCTAGTACAAGTTCATTTTCCGTTTTGTTGTACAAAGTGAACCCAACATCCCCACCTTCGGCCCATAAGTTATATGCAATTATACAGTTCTGATCTTCTAATACAATTTCATTGTTTGCAATTGTCCCAGATTCGTTTGTAGTTTTATAGACCTGGTAATATTCAGAGATTGAACAGGAGCTTAAAACAAGTGTCAAGTAAAGGAGTAATATATTTTTCATTCTTTTTTTAATTTAAGTTCAACTACTATTTTTTATGAGTAAGGTGATTACCTTCTATTCTACTTTTTTATAAAATGTACTTGACCAAGCGGAACTTCCAACATCTAATGTCCCCTCTTCTGAATAACCGGCATATCCATAATATACTCCTAATTTAATAAAATAATCAGTGCCTTTTACTTCATATAAATCCCCCGGTCCGTCTGTAATTTCAATTTTGTATTTTCCTTCTTTAAGGACAGTCTTTACGAAAACAAATTCTATTTGATTTCCTTCTTTATCAAGATCGTCTTCCATTTCTATTTTCTGATAAAATTCATCTATGGAGTATTCTTACCAATCTTGCGAGTATATTAGTGTTGTATAAAATAACGCTGTTGCTGACAATGTAAGTTTGATTTTGTTCATTTTATCGTAGTCTAATTACCCCCATGTTGCCAGCACTTTCCGTTTGCACTTTTTGTCATTCGTTTGCATTGAGAACCAGCTTTTGTTAAAGAAGTACATTGAACATATTGTGTTTTTGAATCACTTGATGAAGGATTGTTATTTTGCGAATCTTGTTTTTGAATCTCTTGCTTTTGTGATCCTGACTGTTGCTGTTCTGTAGTTTTTGAATTTAACGGATTGGTTGAAACTGTAGCTGACGGCCTGCAATTTCCACATGGTCCATATCCTTTAGCAATAGCGTCAGTTAACTGAATTGAAATTGAACTCCTGCTTAACGAACCGCAGGTTCCTTTGTGATATTTTTTTCCTGTTTTAGTCAAATAAACTGTCTGAGGATACGCCAAGTTTAAAAGCAAAATAAAAATTGTTGTCAGTACCCTGATTTTATTTTTCATTTTGCTCGAAGAGATTTAGTTGTAATGTGAATATTGTTCTTTAAATATAAAATCTCATCTGGAAAGGACTCCTCCTCCACTTCCCAATAAACCAATCGCCACCCCCTCTCCCAAAGAGAAAACCAAAAAAGCCAGAATAAAACTATCCGTGTTCGCATAAAGAGGTATAAGGTGGAGTAAAAATATTGAATTTAATGGGACGAGACAAATTATTGTATAGTTTTTTAACGTTTTGCAACTTGAAGCTAGGCTGTAAACCATAAGTCAAAAGTAATGAAATACTTTTGAGACGTGACGCTTAGAAGGTGTTGGCTGCTATTTAAATCTTTGAGTCATGGAAAGTCAATACAGCTATCAAAGTTATTGGGGTTGCACCTTTTTAATCGATTAAAAGATTTTTCTAATCCTATACTTAAGCCATATTTTTTGAATGCGATTTGTGCATATTCAGAACAAGTTGGATGAAATTTACATTTAATTTTTCGACTGATTATTGGCGACACAATTTTTTTATATACTTTGATAAGAAATAATATTAAACAAACTAAGATTTTAGACATAATGCGAAATGGTTGATTTGGTAATTGATCTCGTTCCGCATTTCGGACATTTATTATGATCGACAACCACTTTATCCGTTATAAACAAAGCTGGGAGACAACCTGTACAACATAAGAGTTCTTTGCCCCTATTTAGGCTATCATTAGCACGACTTATCATGACGTCACTTTTCCCATAATACCAAATATTTTGACAAGAATTGCAAATACACTTTGTTTCTGTAATAATAGTAGCTTTATTTTTATAAGAACTTAGTTTAGTATGTGAACTTTCTCTTGAAACTAAATTCTTTTCTAAATAAATTTTACCGTTCTCTTTTTTGAAAAGATTAGGGTATTTATTGATTCTAGCGGAAATCTGTTGCGTTTCTAATAATTCACCATCCTTTCTGACATAGCTTTTGCTTGTATTAATTTTAATAGCGATTTGTCTTGGTGTTTGACCATCCTTTTCACTAAGAACATTGATTATTGCATCATGCAGGTACATATTTATTGATTATTCAATTTTTTTAATGTCAGCTAACGATAGTTAGTTGTATTCTTCCTAAATCCTAAGAAGCCTCCGCAAAATCACAATATAATTTAGGCCACCCTATCCCTATTCCGAAAAATCCAAAAAGCCAGAATAAAACTATCCGTGTTCGCATAAAAGAGTATAAGGTGGAGTAAAAATATTGAATTTAATGAGACGGGACAAGTTATTGGGAAGTTTTATTTACGTTTGCAGCTTTGCGTTGTGGCGGTTTTTGGAACACTAAACTGGCTATACCCACCAAACTTTATTAGTTGTAGTTCAATTCGTATTCGCACTTCTCCCGCCATAATCGCAAAGGTGCTGATATAGACAGTGCTTTTATCATTGTATTTTCGTCTCGCAATATGGGCATATTCGCCAAAGTTTTTCTAATTGACTTGAGCATTTTTTGCAAAGAGCAATTTTGTCGATCACCGCTTTAATTGGCAAACTTGTCCTAACCGTAAAGATGTCGGGGATTTCTTTTAGAAAACTCGACTCGTTGCCTTTCTCGGTAATTAAAAACAATTTGTCCTTTGCTCTTGTAATTGCAACGTAAAATAAACGCCTTTCTTCTTCGAGTAATAAATCGTGGTCGGCTTTTTTAATTACTTGAAAAATTCTGTCTTCTAACCAGATGTCAGGGAAACCACCCTTTCCTTCAGTCAAGCCCAGAATGAAAACAACTTTAGCTTCAAGTCCTTTTGAACCGTGGATTGTTTTGCCTTGAATTTTAATTCCTTCTGATTTGAAACTATGAAAGTAGGGCGTAAACATTTTGCTTCTGCGATATAGAAATAAAATGTCATCATTTTTCATTCCTTCATCGAGTAGCTCTCGTATTTTTCCAACGCAATAATTAATATTTTCTTCTTCTTGGCTTCCCGCAAACACAACTATTTTTTGTTCCGACATTTTTGATGAGGAAACATCTTTTTCAACCTTGAACTTATTGTGTTTAATTACTTCATTACTTGCACCAACAATATTTTGTGTACTTCTATAATTGAGATTTAGCTTTATGGTTTTTGAGTTTGCAAAATGTTTTTCAAAATCAATGATGTAACTAACGTTTGAACCTCTGAAACCATAAATGCTCTGCCAGTCGTCACCCACACAGAATAACTGAGTGTAGTCCGTCAAAAATAGTTTTATCAAGTCTACTTGTAAATTATTAACGTCTTGGAACTCGTCAACGAGAATGTATTGATACTTTTTTTGAAACTGGTGAACAATGTCGGCTTGATTTTTAAATAATGAAATCGTCGTGGAAATTAAATCGTTGAAGTCAAGGTAAGATTTGTTTACGCAATATTGAATGTATCTTTTAACGATGGGAAGGGCAACTTTGTAAAATGCCCTAATTCTCTCGTGCTGGTCATTCTGAGATTTTTCATAAATGGATTTAATGTCGGTATTTTCGACTTTAATCATATCGGTAATTCGTATTACCTGAAAAATAAAATCTTTTACGTCCTCGTGATAGTTGTTAAACTCTTCTTTAAATAATAGAGTTCTGCTCTTGTTGAAGTCTTCAGGAAGTCTGTTTTTAATTATTTTGTCAAGTGTATGATTGAACAACGCGCTGTCGGTGGTCATACTCTCAAAAGTCTTTACTAAAAGTAAATTACCCTTTTGGAATTGCTCCTCTTTGTCCCTTGTGGTATAACTCTTATTACTTACATGTTCAATATAAATGTTTGCATGAGGAATGAAGAAGTCGGGATGAAAGTCAAAATCTTTTACGTTTAACAAAGGCTCGTATTCATAAGGAATGCTGTGTCTATAGAGCCAATCGGCAATATATTGTTCGGATTTTGAGCGAACCTTGTCGCCATTTAGAGTGGTGTAATATTTGCCGTCTTTTGGTATTTGAAATTTTTGCTTCTTCTCGATGTGAATTTTATCAATGATGTAATCGAGGATGTATTTTTTAAGGTCAAGCAAATATTGGGTATCATCGCAAAGTTCAATTACTGTTTTGTGGAAAACTTCAAAAGTTGTTTCAGGAGCAATGTGTTTAGATAAATCGTCCTCATCATCTCTCTTTTCGTCACCAATGATTTTAAACTTGTTGTCATACTCGTTAACTCCGTAGTTTCGAAGTATGTTGTAACATAATCCGTGAAAGGTTTTAACTGTTAATGAGTCAACCCATTTATATTTTTTTGTAAAAGAATATCTTGCTGTGTCTTTGTCCGCTTTTGACTTATACTTGTCATACAAAATGCTTTCATATTGATTGGTTTCGTCTGCTGAAATTATTAGGCGGTCAACCATTTCGTTGGTTGCGTTTTTCGTGAAAGTAATGGCTAAAATACTGGAAGGACTTACACCTTTTTCTTCAATTAAATATATAAGTTTTTGAAGAAGGGTTTTTGTCTTGCCGGAACCAGCACCTGCTAAAACCAAAAGTCTTTTGTCCTCACTAATTACAGCGTCCCTTTGTCTGTCGTTTAAAGCACTTAAGTCAGTCTTTGTTGTCTGCACCGAAGAATTTACACCTAAATTAGTCATTTATTTTTGAGGTCTTAATTTGATAATGTCGGTCGTCATGGCATTGGCTAAACAGATAATTTGCCCCCCCAATAAGCCTCCCCCAATTCCCAATAAACCAATCGCCACCCCCTCCCCCAAAGAGAAAATCCAAAAAGCCAGAATAAAACTATCCGTGTTCGCATAAAAGAGTATAAGGTGGTTAAAAATATTGAAAATTCTAATACAAACAAATAAAAGTCGAAAATTAAAAACCGACAATACATCCGTCCTTCGACAAGCTCCCTTCTGCTTTCTCAGGGTAAACAGTGATCACCAATCCACCAATTCCTTGGGGTGAAGGCGAAGGCGAAGTCGTAGTCCGATTGCTATCGGACCTACACACCCCAATTTTATAACAGATCGAAAATACTCGAAGAAATGAATTTGTTTTAGTTGGATTTTAAATAACGATCTATGATAGAAGCTGCCTTCTCAGAAGCCCCCTCCCCTCCTAGCTTCAATTTCAAGTCCTGAAAAGACGAAAGCATCTTCTCCCGCTCCGGCGTTTCTAAAAGCTTTAAAAGCTCTGCTCGCAATTGCTTTGGGTTAAGCTCCGCTTGGATGAGTTCTTTGACGATTTCGCGGTCCATGACTAGGTTGACGAGGCTGATGTATTTTACTTTGATGAGTTGGCGAGCGATGTAGTAGGAAATTTTGTTGGCTTTGTAGCAAACGACTTCAGGCACGCCGAATAATGCGGTTTCTAGAGTTGCCGTCCCGCTGGTGACTAAGGCGGCGGCTGATGCGCTTAAAATAGCGTAGGTTTCGCCAGGGATGAGTGAAATGTTCCTTCGATGATCGAGCAGCTCTTTGTACATACTCGCATCTTGTGATGGCGCCAGTGCCAGTACGAAGTGCAAGTCTTCCATCCCCCGGGTAGCCTCCAACATAATGGGTAACATGGTTTCAATTTCTTGCTTGCGTGATCCGGGCAAGAGGGCAATTATTTTTTTGCTTTCGGGAATGTTGTTTTTCGCTTTCCAATCTTGGCTGATCCATTGGCGATTTCCGATTTCGTCGAGTAATGGATGGCCTACAAAGTCGACCTCCATGTTCCACTTAGCATAAAATTCTTTTTCGAAGGGAAGGATGACGAGCATTTTGTCGATATCGCGTTTGATTTTATGAATGCGCGATTCTTTCCAAGCCCATATCTGTGGACTGATGTAGTAAATGGTTTTTATGTTTTGCTTTTTGGCGAATTCGGCAATGCGTAAATTGAAGCCGGGATAATCGATGAAAATGATGGCGTCGGGTTGCCACTGCAGAAGATCGTCTTTACAAAGTTTTAAATTTTTTACAATGGTGCGCAAATTTGCAACGACTTCTAAAAATCCCATGAAGGCGAGTGAACGATAATGTTTGACGAGCTCGCCTCCCTGCGCTTGCATGAGATCGCCACCCCAACAGCGAAATTCCGCTTGCGCATCTTTCTCGCGAATGGCTTTCATCAAATTGCTTCCGTGTAAATCGCCCGAAGCTTCGCCGGCAATGAGGTAGTATTTCATGCCAGAATTTTAAAGTACATGACTATAAATGCGTAAATAAAAGTGGCGCCAATTACGCCCTTCGCCGCCTTGTCAATTTCTTTGGTGTAGAAGAGGTAGAAGAGTCCTAAATTAAGAATCACGCCTAAGCTTAATACCGATACGGCATGGTTGGCTTTTACAACGTGATCGATGAATCCGTCGAAGCTCATGTGTGAGAAGAAGAGCAAGTAGTAAATGTAAAATCCGAGTAAGGGCAAGAGCAAGCCCGGAATAAATCCGCTCTTGAATTCGTCCTTTAGTTTGATTCGCGACTTCGATTTCGGTTTCGTCTCCATGCGCTTATTTATCGTTCCATTTTACGCTGTTCAAATGTGGGATGGCGTGATGCGCTGTGAAATCGAAATGCACGGGCACCACGGAGGCATAGCCGTTCTCGAGTGCCCACTCGTCGGTATCGATGCCGGTATCGAAGTTGATGAATTTGCCGGTGAGCCAAAAATATTTTCTTCCGTGGGGATCGTTGCGCTCGTCAAATTCTTCTTTCCACTTGGCATTGGCTTGTCGGCAAACGCGAATTCCTTTTATTTTGGAGATGGGCAATTTCGGAATATTTACATTCAGCAAAGTGCCTTCGGGTAAGCCAATTTTTAAAACGTTTTTCACTACTTTTTCGATGATTTTTGCAGATGGACGGAAGTCGGCCTGCAAGCTAAAGTCTAAAAGGCTAAAGCCAATGCTGGGGATCCCCTCTATGGCACCTTCCATCGCCGCCGACATGGTTCCCGAGTAAATGACATTGATGCTAGAATTGCTGCCGTGGTTGATGCCCGAAACGCATAAATCGGGTTTGCGATGCAAGATCTTATTCACTGCTAATTTTACACAATCAACAGGCGTTCCCGAGCATTGCCAGGAATCTACGCCCTCAAAAACATCTACTTTATCCAAGCGCAAAGGTTTGTTAATGGTAATGGCATGTCCCATCGCACTCTGCGGACTATCCGGCGCTACCACAATTACATTCCCAAACTTTTTCATGGTTTCTACCAGCATGCGTATGCCCGGTGCCGTAATGCCATCGTCGTTGGTAACGAGTATGGTTGGTTTTCTGGAGATGGGTTTGGTGGTACTTTTTTTCTTTGCCATTGTTGATTTTTGATGGGTGCAAAGATAAATATTTGTAGGCTAATGGGCCACGGATGGCTTTGCCATATTCATGATGGTCATGATTTTTTAATATCGAGGGTAAATCATAAAAAATAATCACCATCATCAAATTCACAGAAGGTGAATCAGTGGCCCATCGCTCAGCGAGCTTTATCGTTGAGCATTGGCACAAACCTAAACTTATCCATCTCAATAATCTCCGTTTCACCGTTCGGCTTTTTCAAAACAATGGTCATTACTTGCTCGGCTAAGGGACCTACGGGTATAACCATGATGCCGCCCGGTTTGAGTTGCTCGATGAGTTTCATGGGGATTTCTTCGGCGCCGCAAGTGACAATGATTTTATCGAAAGGTGCGAAGGCCGGCTGTCCTTTGAAGCCATCTCCAAAAAATGTTTTTACGCCGGTATAATTGAGGGATTCGAGGAGTTTTTTGGTTTTTTCGAAAAGTGGTTTGTGGCGTTCAATACTGAAAACCTTGGCGCCCATCTCGGCCAAAACTGCCGTTTGATAACCACTGCCCGTACCAATTTCCAAGACTTTCTCGCCTTTTTTGGGCTCCAAAAGCTGAGTTTGGTAGGCAACCGTGTAAGGTTGAGAAATAGTTTGTCCGCAGGCAATGGGAAATGCTTTGTCCTGATAAGCGAATTCTAAAAAGGCATTGTCCATGAATAAATGTCGCGGAACCTTGCCAATACTGTCTATAACTGCTTCATTATTAATTCCCTTCTCTCTTATATGTAAAACCAGTTGTCTGCGAAGACCCTGGTGTCTGAACGAATCTTGTGCCATCTGTCGCAAAAATAAGAAGCTTTCTGAGTAAAAATTTTACCTGAACAATAAATTCCTCTTGGTTTTTCAACAGTTCACAAGGTAAAAAGGAATAATTTTGCGTAAAATTTGAGCATGTTGAGAATAGGTGTGTTAGGTGCAGGTCATCTGGGAAAAATTCATATTAAGCAAATTAAGGAGCTTTCGAATGTGTATGAGCTGGTCGGTTTTTACGATCAGGATCCGGCTACGGCAGCGAAGGTGGAAGAGGAATTTGGTATTCCCGCCTACCCTTCTATCGAGAAGTTGCTTAGTGCGGTGGATGTGGTGGATGTGGTTACGCCTACTTTAAATCATTTCGATTGCGCGAGTAAGGCTTTGCGTGCTTCTAAGCATGTGTTTATTGAAAAGCCGCTTGCGAATACTTTGCAGGAAGCGAAGGATCTTATTCAATTGGCGAAGGAAGCTTCGGTGAAAGTGCAGGTGGGTCATGTGGAAAGATTTAATCCTGCATTTAAGGCGGCGCTCCCCTATTTCAATCAGCCTCTGTTTATTGAGACGCATCGTTTGGCGCAGTTCAATCCGCGTGGAACGGATGTGTCTGTGGTGTTGGATTTGATGATTCACGACATCGATATTGTTTTGAGTGTGGTGAAATCATCCGTAAAAAAAATATCCACTTCAGGAGTGGCGGTCGTTAGTGATACGCCCGACATTGCCAATGCACGCATCGAATTCGATAATGGTTGTGTTGCTAATTTGACGGCAAGTCGCATCTCTCTAAAAAATATGCGCAAGAGCCGTTTCTTTCAGCGCGATGCTTATATCTCTGTCGATTTTTTCAAGCGCTCTACCGAAGTGGTGCGATTGAAAGAAGTAGAAGGCGATCCCGATCCACTGGCTGTTTTGTTGGAATTGGGAGAGGGAAAACCTACCAAGCAAATTTATTTTGAAAATCCGAAGGTCGATGAAAGCAATGCCATTCGCGAGGAGTTGGCTTCTTTTGCAGATGCGATTTTAGGAGATAAACAACCACTGGTGGGCATTGAAGATGGATACGATGCATTGAATGTGGCGCATCAAATAGTAGAAAAATTGAAATCGATGCCGGCGATGGCTCTGTAAATCTTTTCAAAAAAATAATCCCTAAAAAATGAATCGTCTAAGCTCTCTATTCGTATTTCTAAAAAGAATTTCGTCTCGCACTCATTCTGTTTCTCATTCTGTTTCTCATTCTGTTTCTCATTCTGTTTCTCATTCTGTTAATCAGTCTCCCTTTAGCACTCATTCTGTTCCTCGCTCTATTCTATCATCTATATCTGTTCCTTACTCACTTTCTGTTTCAATGCTCTGTTTGGTTGGAATAATCTCGTCTTGCAACATCATTAATCCCGATGAAGAAATTCCGGCCTACGTTGAAGTGCGCGGAATTAATGTAGGAAGCAATTACCTCACACAAGGAACC
>Ga0335396_10005128_pt1 | contig 13707 bp, 14 predicted proteins | sample FRY02_FD_205743 | JGI IMG/M metagenome (GOLD analysis project Ga0335396, IMG submission 205743) | Freshwater microbial communities from Lake Fryxell liftoff mats and glacier meltwater in Antarctica - FRY-02 (spades assembly) (version 2) | ecosystem: Environmental > Aquatic > Freshwater > Ice >... | reverse complement strand
ATATTAGAAAGACATTGATCAAATAACACAAAATCATGAAGGAAGGTTTAAATATACTAGTTACTGGTTGTGGAGGAGACATAGGTCAAAGTATTGGTAAAATATTATTAAAGTCAGTTTATACAAAAAAATTATTTGGAATTGATATATCAGATAAGAATGCAGCACAATTCATTTATCCTAATTTTTCAATTGGATTGCCTTTTACTCATCCAGAATATTTAAATAGGTTAGAATCATTTGTTAATACCAATGATATAGATGTTATTATACCAATTGCTGAACCTGAATTGAGGTTTTTTTCTAATCAAAATATTTTAAATAATATAGGTAAAGCGAAATTGATAACAGCATCTTCATTAGCATTGAGTATTGGTTTTGATAAGTTTAAAACAGCAGAATTTTTAGAAAATGAAAATTTGCCATTTCCAATAACTCTTTTAGCCGTTGATGTAAAGAAAATCGATTCCTTCCCTGTTATATTAAAGTCTAAAACAGGTTCCGGTAGTAAGAGTATATACAAGATAAATACTTTAGAAGAATTTTTATTTTATACGAGAAATGATATTGATGATTTTGTAGTTCAGGAATATTTGACGGAAATAAATGGTGAATATACTTGTGGTTTGTTTAGAAGTAAACAAGGGGAAATTAGATCAATTATTTTTATTAGAGAACTGAAAGGAGGATATAGTGGTTATGGCGAAGTGATAGAAAATAAGAAGATTACTGATCTTTTGGGGAAACTAGCATTAAAACTAAATCTTATTGGGAGTGTAAATGTTCAGTTAAGAATTACAGACAATAAACCTATGATTTTCGAAATTAATCCAAGATTTTCTAGTACAGTGTTGTATAGACATCTTTTTGGATTTGAGGATGTTTTATGGTCAATAGAAGATAAATTAGACTTTAAATTATCAGACCATAATGAAAAGGGGTACGGTAAAAAGTTTTATAAAGGGTTTGAAGAATATATAAAATAAGGCATAGACATGAAAGGTATAAAAATAGGAAATTTTACGATTAATAATAATTCTTCTGTTTTCATTATTGCGGAACTTTCAGCCAATCATAACGGAAGTATTGATACAGCAATTGCGACTATACGCGCAGCCAAAAGAGCAGGAGCTGATTGTATAAAATTACAAACTTATACCGCAGATACCATGACTATTGACTGTGATAAAGAAGATTTTATTATAAAAGGCACCATTTGGGAAGGCGCAAATTTATACAAATTATATCAGGAAGCTTATACGCCTTGGGAATGGCATAAGCAATTGTTTGAAGTGGCCGCTGAAGAAGGATTAGTTTGTTTTTCCTCACCTTTTGATAAAACAGCGGTAGATTTGCTGGAATCTTTGGATACTCCAGCTTATAAAATAGCATCATTTGAAATTACTGATATTCCACTAATAGAATATGTTGCTTCAAAAGGGAAACCCATTATACTATCCACTGGAATTGCTACTGCTGAAGACATCGAATTGGCTTTGGATGCTTGCAGAAGAATGGGAAATAACGATATTGCTTTGTTAAAATGCACTTCTAGTTATCCAGCGCCTATTGAAGAAGCAAATATGTGTATGGTTAAGGATCTAGCGGAGCGTTACGGTGTAATTAGTGGTTTGTCAGACCATACTATAGGAGCAACGGTCCCTGTAGTAGCGACCTGCTTTGGCGCTAAAATAATAGAAAAACATTTTATTTTAGATCATAATATAGGTGGGCCAGATGCTTCATTCTCTATGGATGAATTAGAGTTTACAGCGATGGTGAAAGCGGTGAGAGAAGCTGAAAAAGCAATAGGAAAAGTAGATTACGAACTCACTGAAAAACAAATAAAAGGAAAGGATTTTTCTAGATCACTATACATAGTGGAGGATGTGAAGGCAGGAGATGTAATTACAGAAAAAAATGTAAAATCAATTAGACCTGGTTTTGGAATGCACCCTAAATATTATAATGAAGTTTTAGGAAGAGTAATTAATTTCGATATAGAAAAAGGGACTCCTTTATCCCTAAATCTCCTTAAATGAAAAAAAATGTTGTTTTAATTAATGCTGGGCATAAAATATTGAAGCAGGCTGAATGATTTTTGTAAATAAGAGATAAAACTGACTAAAGGAAATTAATTTATTGTATCAAGGGAAGTGATAATTAAAAACCGTTTAATAGGTTTTTAATTCATGAATTTAGTTTAATCTTTTTAGATAGGTTTGTTAATAAATCGCCCTTTTATTTATTATAACTTCGAATTATTAACTCCAATTTAGTTTATGTTCTTATTATTGAATAAGCACACCTCATAGAAGTATAAAATTTTATTTAAAAAAAAACAGTTTAATAAAAAATTAAATGAGAGAGGTCTTAAATTACTATTTCGACAAATGTTCAAATCTAAAATGGGAAATAAAATTTTATTGTAATTTTATTTTTAATAAAAACTTCAGAATAAACCTTAGTGTTAATAAAAAACTAAAAAACATTCATAAAGGAGAAAGGTGTTTTATAGTTGGCAATGGACCTTCATTAAAAAAGTTAAATTTATCAAAAATCACTAATGAAATTACATTTACTGTAAATAACATTGTGAATGATAGGCCTATTTATGAGACCATAAACACAGATTATCATATTTTAATTGATCCTTTATATTATTCGCTGAACGATGAATTACCAGAAGACGATTCGATAATCAACATACTAAAAACTATTAATTACAAAAATAAAAAGCCAATTTGTTTTATTAGTTATGAAGGTTTTTTTTCTTTTTCTAAATATGGCTTAAATAAGTTACTTGATTTAGCATATATATATCAACATAGAACGCTAACACATAACTTTTCCGGTAAAATTGACTTGAGTAAAAATATTCCATCTTCACAAAACGTTATCCAAGCTGCAATTTTTACGGCAATCTACATGGGGATTAAAGAAGTATATTTAATTGGTGTAGATATGACATCTGTATTTCTCACATTTGAAAGGAATGAATTTGGAGAAAAAGAAATAATAAAAGAATTTCATGCATATAAATATAATGAAAATGAAATGAAAAAAATGCTGCGCGATAGTTATGATAATGAAGGGATTCTAAGGGATTATTTAAAAACATTCACTTTATTTAGATATATTAAACAATACTGTTTGAAAAATAATATTAAGATTTTTAATGCTACAAAAGGTGGAGGCCTAGATGTCTTTAAGCGTATAGATTTTGATTCTTTGTTCATTGAATAAATATTTATATTTTAAATTAAATAAAGTAATAATTTGATGAAAAATAATATTGAGAGAATATATAAAAAACTAATTACTTCATCTTTTATAAAATCTTCAAGTGTTTATACAATTTCAGGTTTTATAAATGCGGCAATCCCTTTAATGTTATTGCCAGTTTTGACACGATATTTATCACCTGCCGATTATGGTATTGTAGCAATGTTCCAAATAGCGGTAAGCATCACTTACCCCCTTATCGGAATGAATCTAGAAGGTGGGGTTGGTAGAAAATATTATGACAAGGATAATTCTGAACTTTCATCTTACATAGGTACAAGTTTGTTGATCTTTTCTTTAGGTTTTCTTTTTGTAGCTTTAATCATAACTTTATTTAATGAATTCATTTTTCACATTACTCAGATTCCAAAAATATGGATTAAATTTATCGTTATAGTTTCAGCTAGTCAGTTTCTAGTAAATTTACTATTAATCATTTTTCAAGTAATGGTCGAGCCCTTAAAGTATGCTGTTTTGCAAATATCACGATCTATATTTAATATTGGTTTGACTTTATATTTAGTTGTTTTATTTGATAAAACATGGGATGGAAGGATTCAGTCACAAATATTAACAGGAGTTATATTCGGACTAATAAGCTTGTTTTTCCTATTCAAAAAAAAAATGATAAAATTTCGAATAAAGAAGAAAGATATAAATTATGCTTTAAAATTTGGAATACCATTAATTCCTCATGCTTTAGGTGCTATTCTTTTCACAGCAATAGATAGATTTTTCGTTACCGATTTACTCGGATTGGAAGAGACGGGTAATTATTCAGTTGCTTTTCAATTAGCTGCGGTTGTGGGTATATTAACTATTTCTATAAATAATGCATTTGTCCCTTGGCTTTTTGAAAATTTAAATAAGAATTCAAAAACAATTAATGAAAAAATAGTAAGGTGGACTTATTTTTATTTCATTGCTTTAATATTCTTTGCTTTATTTGTAATAATAATTCTTCCTTTTGTAATAAGAGTTTTTGTTGGGAAATCTTTCAATAACTTAAATACATATACTACATTCATAGTTTTTGGCTTTGTGTTTCAAGGAATGTATTACATGGTTACAAATTATATATTATATGCGAATAAAACTTATATACAAGCAATTGTTACGATTTCAATTGCAATAATAAAAATTCCAATCACCTATTTTTTAATAATTTGGCTGGGAGGATTTGGCGCTTCTTTATCTTATTGTATTACATTTTTTTTATTTTTTATAACTACTTGGTTTTTGAGTTCTAATGTATATGAAATGCCATGGAAGTCAGTTTTGTTAAATAGTTTTACGCAAAAAAAAAACAGGTAAATCAATATCATTGGAATTTTTTAATAGCCAAAATATAAATAATATAATAATGCCTTTATTTACTCTAATACTTATTCTTTTTTTTGTAATTATTTATTTTGGATTAAATCAAACAAAATCAATTTCCATTTTAAAAATGTCATTATGGTTAGTTATTTCATATTCATTTTTGCTTCTGACTCATCTTTTTTCAGGAATTACTTATTACGTTGGCAGTATTACCCGAATCTTACCTTATTTTTTATTATGCTTGATTTTAATATTAATTGGAGATCATTTAGGTAAGAAAGTTAGAACATCATCAAGAGTGAAATTCTTTAAAGTTAAATTAATGAATTTAACCTATGCTTCTATTTTTGGGTCTTTTTTGTTATTGTTTGATATATTAAGGCTCAATGGGATTTTTTTTGGAACTAGAATTGATGATTTTAAAATTTCTATAATTGGTGTTTTAGGAAATATGTTAGCAAGTCTAGGTCTTATTGCATGGCTAACAAGTTTGTATGAAAACAGAATAAATATGAAAAAAATATCATCTTTTTCATATTTAGCAATATTAGCATATGTGGCGGGAGGCGTTCTATCAGCAGGAAGACAAGCAATTATTTTAATTATACTTTCTTCTGTAATATTAATGATTTGGAGTGCTAGAAAAAGAAAGGAATTAAAACTAGTTAAGAAAAAGAATAAACCTTGGGGTATTCTAGTAATAATTATATTATTTGTGAGTTATTTTTTATTCATTTCTTTTGTGAGATCCGGTATATTTGACATTAATAATAAAATATCATCGTTAGAAAAAGGTTTCAATGCTAAAGTATCTGATGAAACACTAAAAGATGTTTATCAAATCGAACCATTGTCAGACATATACATTGAATCATTATTTTATTATTCACATCAATTAACACGACTTGATTTGCTATATCAAAATTATGACTATCATCCATTATTTGGTCTTTCTCAATTAAGCTATTTTGAAAGAAGGTTGCAGTTTTTATTGGGTAAACAAAACGAAGATAGTTGGAAAGAAGTTGAAATCGCATTAGATCAAAAAGGACGCTTTGGATCGCATACTTGGGGCACATTTATTAGTAATTATATTATTGATTTTGGCCGTTTAGGGACTTTGTTAGTATGCTTTTTAACTGGGTTTCTGATTGGAATCTTCTACCGAACACTGAAGTATAATGAAACTTCTGAAAGAATTGTGAGACGCTGTATTCTTCTAGCTGGTGTAGTTTTTTCCATCCAATTTTCTCCATTATCCGAGTTAATTTGGTTTTTTCCTTTAGTCATCTCATCTTTTATTAAAATAAAGACAAAACTAGAATAACCAATAAAAATATTTCCTAGAAATTAGTTATATGGCTCAACTAAAAAAAACAGAAAATCAACAAATAAATAAAACCCTACCTCTTTTATCGATCATTACTGTAGTAAGAAATTGTGAAGAAACAATTGAAGAAACAATTTTGAGTATTATAAATCAAAACTATCAAAATATTGAATACATAATTATTGATGGTATGTCAACCGATAATACATTAGATATTATTAAAAAGTATGAGAAGCATATAACTTATTGGGTAAGTGAGCCTGATAAAGGTATTTATGATGCAATGAATAAAGGGATTCAATTAGCAACTGGAGATTGGATAAATTTCATGAATGCTGGGGATGAATTTTTTAATTTAGAAATCTGTAGCTTAATACAAAATTCCACGGATTCAGTTGAATTTGATGTTGTTTATGGAAATTTCCTAGCAATTCAAAAAGATAGTGAGGCAAAAATTTTAATCAAAGCTAAACCAATTCACAAAATTATAGAAGGTATGGTATTTTGCCATCAATCAGTATTTATAAAAAGGGAATTGTTAATTTTGGAACCATTTAATTTGAACTTTAAAATTGTTGCTGATTATCATCAGATGCTCTCTTTATATTTCAACAAATATAAGTTTCAATACGTGCCCTTAACTATATCAAAGATTGATATTGGTGGTATTTCATATTCAAATAAAAATACCACTTTAGAAACTATAAAAGTAATCCATTCGTTTAAACCGTATTCGATTCTAATACTAAAGAAAGTTCCATATCTAATATTACATGAAATAGGAAGTCTTTTGGGGAATAGATATACTTCTTATTTTAGAAGATTGAAATGGAGATTAAAATCAAAATAAAATTATTAAATTCTTATAGATAATATGTTCATCCACGCAACAAATATTACAGGAGTTGGAGCTAGTCACGTAGTTACATCATTTATTGATGCCGCGTCTGAAATGGGGGTGTTAGATAATGCTCAAATTTACTTACCAGCGGATGGACCGTTAGGTAATTATTCATCAAATAAAGGACGGATATTTCGTTATACAAGATATATATCAAATAGATACTCTAGGCTTATAGAGTGTATTTTTTCAAGTTTTATTTTTCCAAAAAGTGAAAAGATTATAGTCCTGGGTGACCTTCCTTTAAGAGGTCTGAGAAATCAAATTGTACTTGTTCATCAACCAAACTTAATATATCCAGCAGTAAATTCTTTATCTAGTAAAAACATTACTTACAGGATTTTCAGAGCTATCTTTAACTCAAATTCGAAATATGTCCAGCAATTTATTGTTCAAACTGAGGTAATGGCCGATGAATTACAAAGGTCTTATCCGAAGATAATGGGCAGAGTCAAGGTGTTGCCACAGCCAGTTCCAAGTTGGTTTATACAAAATAATGAAATCAGTGGTAATCAAAGAGGAGAGATCTTGACCTTATTTTATCCTGCCGCTGGATACCCTCATAAAAATCATCGATTATTATTAGGGTTGAATGAACTATTAAAAAATGATAAGGTAAAGAAAATAAAATTTGAAGTTTGGGTTACACTATCATCTGAAGAGTATAAACCATACCAAGACATTAAATTTATAAAAAACCTAGGTAGACTTACTCCTAAAGAAGTACTTGAAAATTATCAAAAATGTGATGCGCTTTTATTTTTATCCGTAATGGAAAGTTATGGATTGCCTTTGGTAGAAAGCTTGCAGTTGGGTATACCTATAATCTGTGTCGACTTGCCTTATGCGAAATGGATGTGCGGTGATAAGGCTTACTATTTTTCTTACGATTCTCCAGAATCCTTAATTGCCGGCTTAATTAGGCTGAATGTTGATTTGGGTCAAAATTTTAAACCAAATTATCAATATGAATTAGCAAAATTTCCTAAATCATGGAACGACGTAGTTGTTGAATTTATCAAATAAATTATGGAGCAAATTCTAATAATAAGTGCTGTCTTTCCTCCAGAACCGGTTGTTTCAGCAAGACTTTCATTTGATTTAGCAGAAGCGTTAGCTAAAAAAAATATTGATGTTACGGTAATTACTCCAATGCCCACGAGACCTTTTGGTTTTGTGTTTAATAAAGATGACTATAAAAAGACAAGTTCTAATCCTACAGTTATTAGATTAAATTCATTCACATTTCCACAATCAGGTATGTTGGGTAGATTAAGGGAATCTTTTTCATTTGGTATAAAGAGTTACAAGTTTATAAAGAAATCAACGGGTTTTGATTGCGTATATCTGAATACATGGCCTTTATTTGGGCAATTGGGAGTGGCTATAGGATGTAAAATCAGAAAGATTCCTTATGTAATACATATACAAGATGTTTACCCAGAATCATTAACTAACAAATTGCCAAAAGGTTTTAGACAAATTGCAAATAGTATTTTGTTTCCAATTGAAAAGTATGTTTTAAGTAATGCTGTAAGAGTAGTTGCGATATCAGAAAAAATGAAATCTTATTTAGTGCAAACAAGAAATTTGCCGATTGATAAGATTGACGTTGTAATTAATTGGCAAGATCAAAGTGGATTTGCAAATTATCAAAATAGTTGGCCAGAAGAAAGCCAAAAATTAACGTTTATGTATCTTGGGAATATAGGTCCTGTAGCTGGTGTTGAATTTTTAATAAAATCATTTGCCGAATCTAAAATTGATGCTCGACTAATAATCGCTGGTTCGGGGACAAGAAAAGAATACTGTGAGAAAATTGCTGGGTCTTATTCGGAAAGTGATATAAAATTTTTAGATGTACCCATCGGGAAAGTTGCAGAGGTTCAATCAATGGCGCATGTATTGCTATTACCTACAATAAAAGGGACTAGTAACAATTCAATTCCATCTAAGCTACCAGCATATATGTTTTCAGTAAGGCCTGTGGTGACATTAACGGAAAGTTCAAGTGACATTGCTAAAGCAATACATGAAGCCAATTGTGGTTGGGTCGGCGGTTCTGAAGACGAAGAATGGATGATAGATATTTTTAAGGAGATTAGAAATATTGATCATTTATATTTGAAGAAAAAAGGTCAAAACGCATTATGTTATGCAAATGAAAATTTTTCAAAAGAAATAAATTTAAAAAAACTAATTAGCACATTTGATATTTAGATTTGAATATCTTTGCAACGTTTAAAATTAATTAATAACTGTTATAAAAAAAAATATATGCAAATTGAAGATTTTTTAGAAATAATTAAGGTTGAATTACCCGAATCTGGTGATATTATTGAAGGGAATACCAAGTTCAGAGGACTTGATGAATGGGACTCTCTTACTGGAATGTCAATTATTGTTTTGTTAGAAGAAACTTATAAGATACCAGTACCAGATGATGTATTCAAATCTTTTAATACTTTTGAAGATATGTACAATTATATACTTAAAAAAAATGAAAGCTTATATAAATAACATTTCGTTTTATTTACCTGAAAAAACACTTTCTAACGTAGATATTGAAATAGAACATCCTGAATGGTCTATAGAAAAAATTGCTGCAAAAACAGGAATTAATAATAGACATATTGCTCAACAAGATGAATTCTCAAGTGATATGGCCGTAAGTGCAGCTAATATCTTTTTTAAAGAAACAAATGTAAGTAAAGACGAAATCGAATATTTAATACTTTGCACGCAAAGTCCTGACTATATTCTACCAACAACTGCATGTATTATACAAGATCGTTTGGGGCTTAACAAATCAATTGGTTCAATAGATGTGAATCAGGGTTGTTCCGGGTTTATCTACTCTATTGGATTAGCGAAAGGATTGATAGTTTCTGGTCAAGCAAATAAAGTGTTAGTAATAACGGCTGAAACCTATTCGAAATTCATTAATAAAAATGATAAGTCTAATAAAACACTTTTTGGAGATGGTGCAGCTGTAACCCTGGTTTCGAATGAATGTTCTGGTTTTGGAGCCAAAATTGAAGATTTTATTTATGGAACTGATGGTTCTGGTTTTGAAAGTTTAATTGTAAAGAACGGAGGAGCGAGGTTTAGGCTAGAAAAGGGAATAGATATAATTGAAGAGGGAAAGTTTCAAAGAAATGATGATAATCTTTATATGGATGGAAGGGCTGTTTTTCAATTTACAAACTCTGTTGTTCCGGATTTGGTTAACTTAACTTTGGAAAAAAACTCTTTAAGTCTTGATGAAATAGACAAATTCATATTTCATCAAGCCAATAAATTTATGCTTGACAAGATAAGGACGAAACTGAAAATTCCACAAGATAAATTTATATTTAATTCTGAAAATATAGGAAATACAGTTTCTTCAACAATTCCTATTTCACTGAGAACATTATGCAATATTGATAAATTTGAAAGTGGCCAGAAATTAATGATAGCAGGCTTTGGTGTAGGGTTGTCCTATGGAGCTACTGTACTAACAATAAACTAAGGATTTGAAAAAGTCATTTTATTTAAAACTGTACTTTTCTGCATTAGGTAGATTCATTTCTTCAATAATGAATTTTGTTAGTCGGGTTTATAAACCATTCATGGTCTATGGTTTTTTTAACAACGTTACTAAGGAATACAATTTTAGAACTAGAATTTCTAGTACCACTAAATTTTTGCATCGAAAAAATGCGGATATCGGTGATAATGTTTGGATATGGCACTATTCTATTATTGATGCTTCTGCCCCCATTAAAATACATGAAGGTGTTCAAATTGGAGCTTGGGTTGGTATTTTTACTCATAGCAGTCACAATGCTATAAGAATGAATGGTAATAAATATTTTGAACTTACAACAGAAGAGAGAGTTGGATACAGTATTGACTCAGTTGAAATTGGTGCTTTTACATTTATTGGAGCCTCATCTATAATTTTACCTGGAGTGAGACTTGGTAGAGGCTGTATTGTTGGTGCTGGATCTGTAGTTAATAAATCTTTTCCAGATTACAGTGTGATTTCCGGTAACCCGGCAGTATTAACAGGCAATACAGAAAAAATTGATAAATTTTTTTTACGAGGTAATATAAATAAAGTTAATTATTATAATAAATAGAGATATGATACCATTTTCTCCTCCATTCATAGATGAATGTGTCATCAATGAAGTTTTACATTCTTTAAATTCAGGTTGGATTACATCTGGTCCAAAAGTAAAACTGCTTGAAGAAGAAGTAGCAAAAATTGCAACAGTAGAACGAGTTGTTTGCGTGAATTCCTGGACATCAGGTGCTATTTTAGTTTTTAAATGGTTTGGTATTAAAGAAGGGGATGAAGTAATAATTCCGGCCTATACTTACAGTGCAACAGCTTTGGCGGTATTGCATTGTGGAGCAATCCCAATAATGGTTGATATAACGGATGATTTTACTATTAATGTTAAAAATATCGAAAAAGCAATTACTTCGAAAACAAAAGTAATTATGCCTGTTGATATTGCAGGATGGCCATGTGACTACGACATAATTAATGCTTTGGTTATCAAAGACGATGTTAAGCAACAATTTGTTGCAGAATCAGAAAAGCAAAAACAATTAGGAAGAATATTAATTATTTCCGATGCTGCCCACTCTATTGGAGCTTATTACAAAGGCAAACCGTCTGGAATATTAACAGATCTTACTATATTTTCTTTTCATGCCGTAAAAAATATTACAACTGCTGAAGGTGGTGCAATATGTTTAAATTTACCTGCAAGTTTTGACAATGAACAGGAGCATAAACTGATGACGTTATACACTTTAAATGGTCAAAACAAAGATGCGTTTACAAAATCGCAAATTGGTGGTTGGAAATATGATATTCTTTTTGCTGGCTTGAAAGTAAATATGCCGGATATTTGTGCTGCCGTAGGCCTAGCGCAAATAAGGAAATATGAAAGCGTTTTATTAAAAGAAAGAGAGCGTGTAGCCCGAAGATATGATACTTTTTTTTCAAAACATCCACAATTTCAATCGCCACCACTTGAAAATTCAGAAAGAAAATCTTGTTTTCATTTGTACGCCCTTCGATTGAATAATTGTAAGGAAGAGCAAAGAGATTTGATAATAGAGGAAATTGCAAAAGAAAGTGTGGCAGTTAATGTGCATTTCATACCAATGCCAATGTTAACAGTATTCAAAGATTTAGGATATACTATGGCAGATTTTCCTATTTCGTATGATAATTATGCTAGAGAGATTTCTCTCCCAATTTATCCTCAGCTTACAGATGAACAAGTAGATTTTATTTGTGAAACTGTTTTTAATGCTAGCATTAAAGTTATGAATCAATGATTAGAATTCTAGATATTATATTGACAACCTTAGGCATTATTATTTTAATACCTTTTTTTATTATTATTGGAATTTTAATAAAGTTAAATTCAAAAGGGCCTTTTTTATACAAACAAGTGAGAGTAGGTTGGAAAGGAATTGATTTTCAGGTGTATAAGTTTAGAACAATGTATGTTGATTCCGATAAGTTAGGATTATTAACTGTTGGTGGCAGAGACCCTAGAATTACGAAAGTTGGTTATTATTTAAGAAAGCTAAAATTAGATGAATTGCCTCAACTTTTTAACGTCTTATTTGGTAATATGAGTTTAGTTGGACCACGACCTGAAGTTAGAAAGTATGTGGAACTCTATACTTTTGAACAAAAAAAGATATTGTTAATAAAGCCGGGCATCACAGATTGGGCATCTATCGTTTATAGAGATGAGAACATTATTTTAGAAAAATCACTAAATCCAGAAAAAGATTACATTCAAATAATTCTGCCAGATAAAATTAAATACAATTTAATTTTCTTAAACAATTACAAAGTGCTTGAGTATTTGAAGATTTTGATTTTTACATTTATCAAAATAATTAACCCTAAATTCACATTTATAAATTTCCGGCAACTTTTTACATAACTTCGATTCTAATTTCGCATTCTAAATAATGAAGCTATATGCAAAATGAAGCCTTCCAGAATATAAATATCGACACCTCACGTGGGGGGAACAGAGCAGTCGTATGTTCAGGAGACTTTTGCAAGGAATTGGAATTCTTCAGAAGGTCCCAATCTTACTGAATTTGAACAAGACCACTAAATTATTTAGAAAACGAAGTTTATGTTGGTGCTCTAAGTTCTGGAGCAGCAAGAACTTTGATGGAATGTTTGTATCTAGCTCCTAAAAATCAAGACCTTATAGAATGCTATGAACTGATGGAAGGTTTACACAACTTACGTCCAAATACAGTACAGCAATTACTTGAAGCATGTTCTTCGGTAAAGGTAAAACGGTTGTTTTTATATACGGCAGAAAAAGCCCGATATCAGTGGTTAAATTATTTAGATTTGCAAAAAAAATAATAGGTTTAGGTAAAGGAAACCGCAGTTTAGGGGAAAAACGAGTATATGTATCAAAGTATAAAAAAATGACCGTCCCAAAAGAATTAGCGGCACTTGGAGCAGTATGAAAAACAAGTAGCATAGTATTAAATGTTATTCCCGAACTAGAAAAAGAAGCCTGTTTTGCACTTCACGGGGTAACGGCAATCGATCTTTTAGTTCGTGAAATGCCCCAGTTGTCTGTCGATATCGATTTGACTTATATTATTGTTGAAGATAGAGTTACCACTTTTTAGAACATTAATTTATCCTTAAAAAGAATAAAGAACATTGTATAAGATCGTATTCCAAATGCGAAAGTACAGCATCTGAAAGAACTTTAAAGCTACAAATATCAAATAATGAGGCGCAAATTAAACTAGAGGTTAATCAAGGAACGCGGGGAATCATTAATAAGGTTGAAAAAAGAGTTTTGTG
>Ga0335396_10005125_pt1 | contig 13712 bp, 11 predicted proteins | sample FRY02_FD_205743 | JGI IMG/M metagenome (GOLD analysis project Ga0335396, IMG submission 205743) | Freshwater microbial communities from Lake Fryxell liftoff mats and glacier meltwater in Antarctica - FRY-02 (spades assembly) (version 2) | ecosystem: Environmental > Aquatic > Freshwater > Ice >... | reverse complement strand
TCTACGTTTCTCATAAATACCTGCAATGTTTAAGAACAAATACAAACCTGCCATTTTATACAATCCACTTAACGTGTTTATTGCAGGTGCTCCGTCCTGATAGTCCTGACTAATGAATTGCACCAACTCATAAGGTGGAACTTCTAAATCTTTTGTAAAACCGTTTGGCCACCTTTCTTTATAGTTGTTTTCAATTTTGTTATAGAACTCTAAATCTTTAATTGCACCGTAAGCATTTCCATACATCACTTCAAAGCCACGAATAACTCTCGGTTCGTTTGGTAATAAGAACAAACCGTAAATCTCTTTTATATTCTGAATGACGTGTCTTACCAAATATCCCATATCAATGAAAACACCTGCACCTGTTCCGCCTGTTAAACTACCTGTTATAAAAACGGTTGGTTGTGCTGCAAGGTTCGCATCATTATTATTTACGTGCATCACCTTTGCATAAGCGTTTGTAATTGCATTGATAACGTTTCCGAAATTGTCCCCCCTCTGATTTCTACCCCACATTGCTAAACGACCACATGAACGGATGCCACCTGCACCCAAACCTGCTGAAAGCACAACTCTTGAATCGGGCAGCCAAGATGGATTGTTGCAAGAGGTTTTCAACTCTGTAATCATTTCCGCCATGTTGTCCAAACTGATGTAAACACGAGTGATGTCGTTACCAATTGGCGTTCCAACTGGACGATTACTTTCGTTTGTTTCAATGTAAATAAACTCTACATTTTTCGGTTTATTAGTTTTGTAGGTTTCATAGTAAAAACGCTGTGCGTTTTCAAGAGTGTATAAACCACTTGTGCCTATGCCTATGATAATTGTTGGTGTAGCCATGACTTTTAGATAAATGATTTTTCGTTAATGATTTTTGTTAGAGAGTGGCGTTTGATAAAAAAGTAAGTAAGCAAGCCAATGTAAATTGTGAGTTGTGCAATAATGCCTAAATAAAATTTTGCATTTGTCCAATGCAGTGAATCAATTCCGTTTCTGTAAAACAAAACGAATATGTAAACATTAAACAAAATGAAATAGGCGAAGATTGTCCAAAGGAATACAAGCCGAAGATTGATCTCTTTTCGGTGTTTGTTCTTTCGGAAAAGAAGTTTGGTCAACACAAAGTAGATTACGAATAGTAATAACCCGCTTATCAAAAGAAAAGCAATAACCTTAATCATCATGTCTGAAAAGGACGTGTAACTGGTATCAAAGAATATGTTTTCCATGTTTTAGAAATAATCAGAGTTAGATGAATTACTTGATGTTGCTCCTCCACTTCCTTTTGAAAAAATATCGTCTCCTTTATTGGATGCAAATACGTCAATTTTTTCCTGGCGTTTTTTGTTCCAGAAATAATATCCAATTCCTATTGCTGCAATCAGTATCAAAAGAAAAATCAACCAACCGTAGCCGCCTGTACTTACATTTACACAAGTGTAATCAGATGATGCAGGAAAATTTGATGATGAAACAGTAATTCTAAATTTTCCATCAGGGAGTTTGAAGGTAGCCGTATTTGAAACTAAATCTTTTTTTGTTTCTTTGAACTTTCCTCCTTCATATTGAGAAACCAATACTGTGTATTTTATCCCTTGTGGACAATTAGTGCAAGTCCAATTGATGTTTACCATTTCTGATTTCATTTCATGCTCCTTTCCTTTTTTTGCTTCGGGTGGAGAAGTGATTGTAATGACTGCATTTGCACCACTGCTGTTAACGATTGATGTGGGTGGTGTAATTCCTGGGTTCGTTGGAATGGTAGTTCCTTTTACATTCGTCACCCTGCGAAAATTGATATAATATTTTGACTTGGTTAATGCACCAACATTTTTCACGATTGATGATGAAGCATTATTCCATTCAAGTAATAAATCTTCTTCAAATGAATTGTAATTATTTTTGCTGTTCGTGTCGTCTTGGTCGCCTAATCCATCTGTGATAATGAACATATAATATTCATTGATGTTGTAAGTTTTTGCTAGTGATGCTGTAAATGCTTCTGCAATTTGAATGTAAGTGTATCCATCAGTAAATTTTGAAGGATATTTTTGATTGAAAAGGTTTTGAAAGTCGATCGGGTTATTTTTGTTTTGAGCAATGGAATAATTTTTATAAGTGTCTTTGTTGCCAAAAGGCACAATACAAATCCATGAATTTTGACCAATTAAAGTTTGTTTGGAAACGGAATTTATCAAATCGGCAATTTTCTTGTCTGTCACGGTTACAGGATTCCATCCGTTTGAGGAATATTGTCCCAAAAGCAAATTATAAACTTGTTGTTTGGCTTCTGCTTTAATGGGGTCGGTGCCTCTTGAACCTGATATGTCTACCAGTATGAACACATGCTCTTGTGCAATTACACAAAAAGTGCAAAACAACAAAAATAATATTGAGAGAAATTTTTTCATCATACAATTTTTTTTGGTTGAATTAGCAGGGCAATAATCGTGAACAGAGAGAAAATAATTGCAGTCCAATAAATGAGAAACCAATTGTTTTTGAATGACTGCAAAGCATTGTCTAAAGCATCAAGGTATGCTTGTTTGTTATTTTCAGCAGGGTAAATGTCGCAACCTGCACTTGTGCAACGTTGCAAAAATGATGTTGATGTGCCATTTGAATAGTCAATTACAAATGTGTTTTCTGATGGATAGAATTCTGAAAACTTTTCATCATCAAAAAGAAATTTACCTGATGCAAGTGTCGCATCAATATTGTCTGCACCGTCTGTAATGACAATCAAAAGTTTTTTGTCAAAGGTTTGATTTGGTTTTGTTTCCTGAACAAACAAATAAGTTTTCCAAAGGGCTTCGCAAATTGGCGAACCATTGCACTCGTTAGAAATTTGACTTAATCCGTTTATTGCATCAGTAGGATTTGAAAAGGCAACAACATTTCCTTCTGTCAGGTTGGAAGATTTGCTAACTGCCATAATCTGCTTCAGGTCTTCTTTTACGAGCGAAGATTGAACGGGGTCAGGATAACCTTCTAAGGTTGTCAAAACAATTTCGTTGTTAGGCTCTAAATTGGAAAAGGTTTCGGACAAAGCATCAATAGCGGTCGTTTCTTGCATACTTGCAGAATTGTCGTAAACCAGTGTAATCAAGTTTGTGCCTTTGTTAAAATAGAATAGCAAAAAAAGAAAACCTAAAACTGGAATGAAAAAATAAAATTTGTTTCTGGTGAATGCTTTTTTAGTAAGGATAATTACTGAATCCAACTGGTGTGCTGTTTTGGGTTGGTCGGTAATTTCTTTTATACCTTCGGGTGTATAGTAACTTCTCAAATTGAAAAGAGAGAATATAGGAATAAGCATTACAATGGTTAATGAGATAAGCAAAGCAAGTTGATAGGAGTGCTGTGAAAAGAAATTTCTTGACCACCAAAAACAAATTAAACCGATAAGAATACCGGCTACAATGAACGCACTAATTATCCAAGCACGATTGATAACGAAAACTGTTTTCAGATTTTTTCGCTTGCTGAATATCTTAACTCCAACTGTTGTCAGCAACCAAATTAAAATGAGTGTGCCAAAAGGGAAAGCCCAAAACCAAATTGAGCTGAACTCTGCCTCATTGCAGTATGTGCTGAAACTTTTTATAAACTCTGTCATACTATGCTAATATTATAATTGTCTTTGTGTCCTCACCAATAGAAGTTTTTACACCATAAGAAACAATCTCTGCAATAGCTCCTTTTTCCAAACCGTAAGTCTCCCTGTATGCTAAACTTCTTTCTCCGCCATTATCTTCTACTTGTCCAAGATATTTCTCCCAACTTTCAAAAAGCGGAACATACTTAATTTCCAGCCCTGTTGACTTTGCTTTGTTTACTATTTCAATAACGTGTTTTCCAAAAGTGCTTTGTGCTTCGCTTGCAAAGTCGGCTGAACCCTGAAAACGTGAAAGGTTCTTAAATGCCTCTGCCAAAATAAGAATGTTGCTGCTATACTTGGTAAGAACTTCAGAAAAAAGTAAGCGTTGAAACTCCTTTTGTTTGTCGCTGTCGTTTTGAATCTGTGAGAAACTTCGGGTTAGTTGTCTATTGGCTGTTGCACCTGAATCTTTAATGTCTTGAACTGTTCGCAACCAATCGCCAACTGGAATTGAGTTTACTGCACTTTGAAACTTCATCAACAAATGATCTGCTGCAAGTGCCTGTTTCGGATTTTGCTGACTGATTTTATTGAAGAAATTGAAAGCATCACTTGAAACCTGCTGACAATATTTTAAATAAGAGAAAACGCTTTCAGAATATCCTTTCAAAAACTCAACTGCAATTACCTTTTCTTTTAACTCTTTAATTTCGATTTGAAAACGAACAGTTTCTGCCATTTGAGTTTGTAAATTATTTTCCGCACTTACCTTGTCTGATTGCATTTGCATCAACTTAGCATCAACATTTCTCTTGTCGGTTTCAATCACTTTCAATTTGTTCTCCAATTCTGTTTTCTCATTTCGCAATCTGTTAATCTCATTTTGATTGTTATTGCCTGGACTTATTCTTTGAATTTCACGAATGAGGTTGTTTTCCATTTGCCGTAACTGACCTGAAAGTTCGTTGTTGTTTCCAAAGTTTGTTGGTTGAACAAAAGTTTCTTTTGGAATTTCCCACTCTTTTGTCATTGGTTCATCATTGTCTGAGTCCTTGGTATCATGAAACGTTTCGATTTCTGAAAGAACAATTATGCGTTTTCCCTTAAGCCCTTTAACCTTTTGTGCTTTAGCCGCTTCATTATTCTTTAGCTTATTCCACTCGTTTTTTGTAGGAATGACACCCTTATTCAAAGAACTTAATTTATCTAAACCACCATGTTGGTCTGCAAATTCAGTTAATGAACTGCCTTTAAAAACGACTTCATTTGTATTTGGATTCTTTTTTTTGATATATATCCCAATGCCTAAAACTAGAACACAAACACCCAAACCAAGCAGTGCATAATACCACCAAGCCCAACCTGTATCTTTTTTTTCTTCGGTTTGAGTTCCTGAATTTTCATGTTCTTGATCTGGTTCGGGTTCTACAAACTGTTTCAGTTTGTCAGCAGAATAAAAAATGGAAGGTGAGTTTGAAATAATCAAGCGGCAAGTTTTTCCTAACTCCGATTGATTAACCTGTGCTTCTCTCTTTTCAATTAACTGTGTAAGTTGTTTTCCGCTTTCAGAAATTAAAGTAACAGTGTCACCTGCTTCAATTGAGGTAGCATTGATATATATTATTCCGCCCTTTTTTGATTGAATAAAGGCGTCCTTTTGAGAAAGATAGGCTTGGTTGATATATTTCGCTATGTCATAATTATCAGACTTTTTTTCTAATTCTGAAATAGTATCTATATCAAAAATTATGTTTATTTTGTTCGACTTTGTAGAATTGTAAAAAGGAACAATGTCTCCCTTAAGGATTTTAATTTTTTTATTATGATATTCTGTGTCTGAAATGTATTTTAAATAGCCACCTTGTGCTTCGAGAAGACTATGGAATCCAAAAAATAGAATTAGTGTTGCGAATATTTTGTTCATGTTTTAATATTTTATTATTTTATAATCCATGTGTAATGTTCTTCATTGGCTTCATCAATTTCTTGGTCTGTTACAACACCTTTGCTTTCTAACTTACGGTTGGTGTTTAAAATAACAGCACAATTTACCTCGTCATTCTCATTCACTCTCATTGCAACTTTTGAGGTAACTTGGTCAAGATTTATAGTTGCAATTTTACTGAATTTATGCTTCTGGCCCTCTGAAAGAATTTTATCAGCATCTTTTCCCATTACCTGATAAAAATTAACCTTGCTTCCGTCAAAAGCAAAATCATCTTTAATTTCTTCTACACCCTGGAATGAATCAATGCCGTCATTACTTGTATCAAAGTTGCAACCCATCTCAACCAATTCGTAAAACTTTACGTCTGTTTTGTCTGCGGATTGTGTTTTCTTGAAACCAAAAGCTGCGTTTGTTTTCAAGTTGTTTAAGCGAACTGAATTTTTGTTGATGCCATACCAACATGCACCTTTTGCAACAGCCATCTTTGATTCTTCAAGATTGAGTGCAATGCTTTTTGTTTCGCTTTTTTTGGCGTTCAATTGTTTCTCAACGGTTTCTTTAACCATTGGAAAAGAAGTGCTTCTTCCCGAAAAAATAATTTTATCAATGTGTGTATTGTCTGAAAGTTCCACTACTTCATTTACTGCATCTTTCACGTTGGTATAAATTGTCTTAATGAAAAGTGGATGCTCAAACAATTTACACTTACCCGAAACTTTGAGGAAGTATTTATACATCTCACTTGTTTCTTCACTAATGGAAATTGAAATGCCAAGCGATTTGTTTATGAAATCTTCAAGTGCATACGCTGTAATCAAATAGGAATTGCTACTGTAATAGTTAGCAATAATCTCTTTCTTCATTTGGAACGCCATTTCTGCTAATTCAACTTTCTTGTCAAAAATGTTTATCCCTGCCAACTGTGGAAATTCATCAGTGCAACTCAAAATAAATTTAGTTAGGCAGTAATCAATAGTATCTCCTCCGATGCCGTAACCAATTTTTCCTAAGAAGTCAATCTCATACTTTGGTCTCCCATTTATTAAGGTTTTGTTTGCTGTTACAATTGTTGCATTGATTGTAGCACCTCCCATGTCAAAAACAAGAATTGTTTCGGAATCGGATGACGCTTCGCCACCGCTAAACTGGCTGTAATTGGATAAGTAAAAGAAAAGAACTGCCTCTGCTTCATAAACGTATCTGATTTCCTTAAACTGGTTTAGGTTGCCAATGCAATCAACCATATCCTGAATTTTACTCGTTGTAAAATTGTTTGGAATAGCTACAACAGCACGAAGCGGATTAAACTTTCCGTCACGTTTGTAATCATCAGCATTAAAATCAGGACGGTTGAAATATGTATTAATGTCTTTGAACAGCCCTTTGACTAAAAGACCTGCAAGGTCTTTCCCTTTTAAAGCAAGGGTGTTTTTATTATCAAATACAATTTCTTTTATGTCCTTAAAGCCAAGTAATTTTTTGATTGACTGAAAACCTTTGTATTGTCTTTTGTTTCTGAAAAGTGTTTGTGCGGCTGTTCCGTGTTTGTATATTTTTTCTGGAATCTCGGCACCATTCTGATTAAAGTTTTCTGCTTTCTCAAAAACCAAAACCGAAGGAATTATTTTGTTCTTTGCTCTGTCCTCACCTAAAATAATGTTGTCGGTTGAACTTCCTACTGCAACACATGAACCGCTTGTTCCGGGGTCAAAGCCCACCCAAACATCACTAAGGTCTGCACCTAAATGAAATTTGTATTCCACGGTATCTCTCTGTTCTGAATTAATGAAAAGGATAGAATCCTTTATAACCGCCTCAACTGAAAATTTTACAAGTTCGGGGTCAACGATTGTTTTCGTTACATCTGTTTGACGAAAGCCAACGGCAAACGAAAGTTTGTTGTTCTTACTTTTCTTTATTGTAGTCGGTGTTCCGGCACCAAATTCTTTAAGGTCTTCTAAGTCATGTTTCAAAAACATTTCAAATCCAGCAGGGATTTTTTCTACTGTGAGTTGCAAATAGACAGAGGAATTCCAGTTTAAGGGAAAACTTGGTGACTTATATTCAATAGCACCATTAACAAGCAAAAGGTCAACTCCGTTTTGCAATTCGTTGTTCCATGCTTTGAACGGAGTAAGGAGTTTACCTTCTGTTTTGTAATCAATTTTTTCAAACGAATCTAAATAACCGTCTATCAGTAGGTATAACCGTTTCGGTTTACCATATACTGCCAAGAAAATGAGCAGTCCTATGAGAATGAGTATTGGTAAAACTATGGTCATGATTATAATTGTTGCTTTGGTAGAGAAGCTAATACTTCCAATGGGTAATTCTCTCTCCGTTGAGAAAATGTAATTTATTGGTTGTGCGTTAGCAACTATATATTTTGTTTTGAATTCATATTTAAATTTAAGGTTGTCAAAGTTCTTTTTCTTTATGATTGAATCAACATATATTATAAGACTTGGCAAGTAATAGGTAAAATTTGAACTATCGAAACTCATTAACTTATCATCATTCGTGAACTCTGAATTCCATTTATTTGCTTCATCTTTTTTTGCAATCACATCTCCGAATAAAATTTTGTTTCCAGTTATTGATGGCAAAGTAATGGTCATTTTTAATTCTGTGGGGACAAGATTTTTGTTATGTGTGAATTTGATTTGCGTCTCACATGTTTTGAATTCTTGACTTTCATAACCTTCTTGGCTTAAATTCAAATCACCGTCTATAAAAAGAGATACATCTTCGGGGGTTAAGACACCTATTTTTGGTTTAATTTTGTATGAAATAATTCCGATGGGGGAGTTTGTAATGTTGGGAATAAACGAATATTGAAAGAAATCAATCTTGTAGTATTGAGAAGCTAGGTAGTCAATTTTCTTTTTTATAAAGCCAACAGGCGAATTAGGGCTTAACGGAACATTATAAGATACTCTGTATATATCCCTCACCCTATCAAGGTCTTTCGTATTTCCCAACATTGAACCAGTGAGGAAATCACTTAGGATTATCAGAATATACTCCTCTGCGAATTTGGTAGTTTCAATTTTGTCAAGCACCAAGGGATAAACAAAATTTGACATTGAAACTCCTCCGCTAAATAATGCGGGCGTTGAGGGTATTGAAAGTGCTTTAGTCAAATAGTCGGTTGGTGTTGTGTTGTTTTTGTTTGAAAAAGCTGTCCAGCTAAGACCTTTATCTTTGAGAAATAGCTTGCTGAACTCCGCAACAATTCCATTTTCGTCATAGTTCTTGGCTGTCCATCTTAAACGGTCAAATTCATTGCCTGAAATATTGAAGTGAAAAAATGAAATTTCGTCTTGGTCTTTATCAAAAAACGGTAGTCCGTTACTTCTTTCAACTTTCAAGTTGTCTTGGTACGCTTCGTGAAACTGGGAAACCACCTTGTTTGAAAATAGAGTTGTAAGTGCTTTTAAATAGGCAGGACAGTTCTTTTCAGCTTTTATAAATGGTGTAGAAACATCATAAGCAATTATAAAGTGTCTCCTAAATGTCTCTTGCGAAAACGTGTTAGTGAATGTGAGCAGAAATAACAATGCGGTACCAATTCTACTCTTTTGATATTGCGATGAACTTTTTAATAAGCAGCTATGCCAAATACTTACAATGCCAGTCAATAAAAACTTCACGAAATTTCGATCTATAGAAGAAAAAAACGATGCTTTGCCTGTTTGGTGATTAGATGTCTGTTTCAATAGGTTAGTTAATCGTTGTTTCGTTATTAAATATAGCATTAAATCTCGTGCTAGCACTCTCCAGTAAAGCTAATGGTACTTTCCGGTTTATTTACGGAGGTTGCAGAAACCTTGCTGGATGTTGCTGGGGCACACGAATTCTCAAATATAGACAAAAAAAATTCTTGGTAACGTAAAAGACGATTTTTGAAGTCTGAATATATAGCTTATGTCACATAAAATAGTATGAATAGTATTATGCAATCTAACAATTATTTGACAAATTGCAAGAGTGTATGTTTTTATAAATCTTTGGATTTAATACTTTTTTACTTTTGATCTCATACCCGACAATATTTTATGAAGAATCATGAACAATAATGGTTAATGATTCAAGCAGTATTGATAAAGTGCGTGTGTTTAAAACACGTTTATTTATTTAAATAGTTTATCCAATCATTTCTGTCACCATCGAAAGTATTTAAGTCAACATAACCTTCTGCTCCATTTAGTTTACCCATATGTGAAAGTTACCAGAAGGTCCATTTACTTTTAATTGTTAGGGGATTATTAAATGAACAAATCCAGATTGGATTATTGTTAAAACTACCTTTTATATATGTATAAAGTCAACAGGATTTTTATGCAATTTTTTGAAATCAATTTTTTCGTTGTGTTTTGAAATGTCAATTCCAGTTTTTGGATACTTTGCTTTGTCTATTTGAATTCTAGATGGAATAATAAACACTCTATAAACGTGAACTAAACTAACTGTAATTGCAACAAGTGTGTTTAATGTATATATTAGGCATCCTTTTTTCATCTGAATGTTTGCTGTCGTTTAATACTTGTAATTATAATGTTTTGAGGTTAGCTTAAGGTGGTAAATTTTACCACAAATGTTGATGCGGAGCACTGACACCCCACTTCTCCCAAACCGCCATTATCAGCATTTTTTCTTTTCATACTTTCAATAATAACTGTTTTTAAAGATCGTCAATTGCTGAAATAAGTCTTCAAGTTTGTCGCTATGGACATAGTTATTTTGTTTGTCCTTAATTTCTAATTCGGTTGTTTCTATTCGGTCTTCACTGTCTGGGTGTGTGCTGAGATAAGTTGGAACATTCTTGCCTTCAGATATTTTTTCCATTCTCTTGAATAGTTCAGTCATTCCGTTTATGTCAATACGGTTTTGAATTAATAACTCAAGTCCACCTTTGTCTGCTTCTGTTTCAAAGTCCCTTGAGTTTTTCAAAGTCAAAAGTTTGTTTGAGTTACTTATAAAGTTGTCTGAGTTGTCGCCACCTGATAAAACTGCGGTTAGAAGTTCTCTTGATAGTGAATGTGCAAGAGTTTTCATTCCGTGTCTGTTCTTGATGTGTATGTATTCGTGTCCGAGAAGTGCGGCTAATTCAGGATAAGATTTAACTTCTTTAAGAACTTGATCAAATACAAATATTGAATTATCAGGCAACGCAAAGGCATTGAAATCTTTCGCTTTAACTACATATATTTTTGTCTTTGTGTCATAACCAAGTTCTGAATAAAATGCTGTTAGTAATTCTGTTTTTTCTGCGTCAATTGGTGCTGACCTTAATATTTCTCGTCTTAATTCTCTGCCAACTTCTTGGTCAACAGATGTGGGAATTTGTTCTACGACATAATTTGACACAGCAGGAATCCCGGCAATATAAAAATTTATTGAGCCCCAGATCAGTATAAAGACGATAAAGAAAAAGGTCAGAACAAATAGGAAAAGACCTCTAAAAAATTTCTTTATCGCACCTGCTTTTTTTTTACGACATAAGTCTTAACTACTTTGTCATAAAGATTCTGTCTGTCGTCGTCCCATAGCAACCAAACAACTGGAATAAAAACTAAACTAAAAACAGATTTAAGTGCTTCTCTTATTGCTCCTGTTTTTGCGTTGTTTTGAATTTCTCCGTTCTCTGCTGAAATAACCTTTAGCCCCATTATTTTGTGTCCAAGATTACCTCCCCACATAGGGTAAAAAATAGCACCAAGAATTGCAGCTAAAATCCCGAAAAATACAATTGAAGAAAAACTATATATGTCATTACCTATTGAATCTTCTTCGAAGAGTAATAAAAAAGGAACTATAATGATGATTCCTTCAATGGTTGTTGCAAATAACCTTTCTCGCCTGCGAGCCAACTCGTAACCAAAATATTTATCGTTAGAAACAGGTGGTGTGGGAGTAGGAGGTGGTGGAACTTGCTGAGAAGTTGTTTTTGTTTCCGCGTTTGGAAGTGGTGGCGGTGTCGCCCTCAAAACTTCTTTTAAAAGCGGAATGTGCTCTGCTTTTGTCCAATTGTCTATACCTTCTGTCCAAACGAGTGTGTCCCGCTGAATGTTTTTTGCTTTAAGGTCGTCAATTGTAAATGGTCCAGCTTGTTGTCCATTAGTTACGATATAAAATTGTTGGTTCATGAAAGCTTGGTTTAAGTCAAATGTGTGATTTTAATGTTTCGTCTTATTATTGAGCACAAAGTTCCGCGTTATTTGCAAAGTTAGCGTCAGCCTTTACTGAACACTCCTTTTTAACACCAATTCCCAAATATAGAAAAAAGACTCATTTGGAAAACTCAATTGACTTTTTTGTAATGCAGTTGATATCTACTGAGCTTTTTTTCGTCATTTGCATCTAACCACGAACATGATCTCAAGCCATACAAACCTTCTTAAACTTTCATTCCTCAATATTATTCTTTAAACGGTAATCAAGTAAGTGCCATAAAAAATGGCTTAATGTTGTTAACTTGAAAAGAAAATCAGGCTCAACTAACTTTGGATGTGAGGCAGCCCTTTTTAGCAATGATTCATTTTCTTCTTTGGTTAATGTTTGGTTGCTGTAATAATCAGACAACCATTGCATCATTTCTTTAATATCTCTATCTGCAGCAATTGATTCATGCAACCAAGCAACTTGGCCTGAAAAATAATCAATCTCAATTAATGCAACACCATCTGTATTCCTAATTCCAGCAATATCCATTATTTCTGTTTTTTTCAAACGTAAAGATAAAAAGTTGCTTGGTTAGTGTCTGTCCATAGAGTCAGGAGTTTGAACTATAGTGGCTTCTGATTAGGCGCACGAAGACCGAAAAGCGCAGTTTACTTTTGTAAATGAGCATTTTTCGGACTAGTGCAACGACAACAGGAGACTCTATAGACAGACTCTAGTTTTTGTCAATTAAGCTATCATTTGCGATAAAACCGCACTCGGAACAATATTTCCCGCATATTTTATAGGTGTCGTTATGTAATTCTTTTAAACATAGACGAAGTTGCTTTTGTCCAACTTGGTTTCTTCATTAAGTCGGTATGCTGCAAGTTTTCCTTCTTTAGCAACACTGTAATCTAAACAACAAATATTATCCCTATACAGCATTGGATTTCCTTTCAGCCAATAATGACCAAAGAATACTTTTTTGTCATCGCTATTGTAAAAATCAAGTGATTTCAAGTCGTTTAATTCAATTGGTTCTTCGGGTAAAATGTCATGTGGCTCAACACCTATTGACTTGTAAGTCATATTCGAAGGATCTTCCCACCACTTAATTCTTACACTTGTTCTCCTTGTCCCATCCTTGTCAATAAAGTCGAGTCCTTCAGGCATTTTTATTTCTTTTCCTTTTAATGTTTGTTCTATAGCTTCATTTAGTTGCGATCCTTTTTTAACCGATTGGTAAATAAGCTCGTCAGTTAACCTATCGTTGACCAATGTTTGTTTTAGAAATTTAATGTTCTTATCGTCCCAACAAGCGTGGACTGCTCTAAAATTGTCGGCTTCGTAATAAAGTGGTAAAGTTTTAAACCAATCTAAATATCCTTCATATTCTCTTTGATTGTTTTGAAATTGCTTTAAGGTTTCATAGTGCTGAATGATATTCGTTATCAAGTGCTTTCTGAGGTGTCCGCCTTCTGTTTCTTGGAAATGAAAGCAGAGTGCATTGTATTCGTGATTACCCATTAAAGCAATTGCGCTATTGCTGTCAACCATTGCCTTAACTATTTCAAGGGTTTCCCTGATTTTTGGGCCCCTGTCAATATAGTCGCCAACGAACAATACTTTTCTTTCAGGGTGAGAGTATGCACCGTTCCTTTTTGTATAACCTAATTTCAGAAGTAATTCTTCTAATTTATCTGCGTGTCCGTGAATGTCTCCAATAAGGTCTATCATTTTTTTAGTTTAGTTTTTGATTTGCGTGTTTTCTCGGATTGAACTCTAAAGTCTTGCTGTTTGGCGATGTGGCATAAATCGAATCACAAAACCCCAACTTTGCACTATAGTTCAATTGAAAAACCAAACTCCAATATAGCATAAATTCGCCATATATCCGAACCGATGTGCGCTGTATTCATATTTCAAAATCAACATAAATTCCATTATGATCTGACATATAAATACCATCTTCTGTAAAATGGTTCCAAGCAG
>Ga0335396_10005118_pt1 | contig 13730 bp, 4 predicted proteins | sample FRY02_FD_205743 | JGI IMG/M metagenome (GOLD analysis project Ga0335396, IMG submission 205743) | Freshwater microbial communities from Lake Fryxell liftoff mats and glacier meltwater in Antarctica - FRY-02 (spades assembly) (version 2) | ecosystem: Environmental > Aquatic > Freshwater > Ice >... | reverse complement strand
GCGGAGCCCGCGGTTCGCCAGGGTCGAGAGCTGGGCACGCCCCGGAACCAGTGCAATAGCGCGCTGGTCGGCGGCGCTGCTGAACCGGTACGCGCCGGCCGGGCACTCGCAGGCGCTCTCCACCACGCTGCCCTGCGACGAAACCGCAGTGGCCACGCACGACGAGCACGACTTGACGATGAGGGCGGCCCGCATGCTGATATAAGAATTCCAATTAAGTGGTTTTATCCGTATGTATCGAGCATATATTGGTGTGGGAAATAAATGTTCTTTTTTTGGACTTGCCATTGTAAATTCTATTCCAAGTGATACAACATATTGCAATACAGTACCCAGTCGATATTCCACTGTGAACCGTGTTACAAATTGATTTGTGTTCGATACACCCCTGCCTTGTGTAATGATTCCTGTTATGTACATTGGCTCTATTGCATCTATCTGCATCCACTGTTCAGGATTTGACGTGCCTGCTGACCAAGAACCTCTATCATGTAGGTCATCCAACAATGAATTTAAATGATTTCCACCGGCTGAACTGGAATATATCCTCTGCGCGTACGGCGGGTTGAGCACGTGCGTCTCCTCGTAGGTGCCGGCGCGGCACTGGCACTGGGAGGGGGCTGTGCTTGCCGGTAGCGAGAGGGCACTCGAGGGGCACGTCCAGCACATTGCCTGAATATTAGCCGCGACCTCGGAGCTGAACTCATCGGCAGGGCAGGTGTATCCAATACACAGACCCGGTCCAGGCGCAGACTTGAAAGTTGCCGGGGCGCATGCTTGGCAATCATTTCCGTTTGCACCAGTGTGGCCAGGGTTGCAAGTGCAATCCACCAACTCATTGCTTGCAGCCGGGGAATTCGACTGTAGAGCACAATCTTGGCAAACATCAGTACCGGCACCCACCTGCACAGAGTACTTACCGGCAATGCAATCGGAACACTGAGCAGACCCGGTCGCTATTTTGTATTTGCCTGCCACACACGCCGAGCACGGGCCCCCGTCGGGTCCCGTCCACCCCGCGTTGCACCGGCAGGCTGTGCTTATGATACTACCAGCTGTTGAGGCAGAATTGGCCGGACATGCAGTACAAGTAGCAGGGCCCAATCCGGGTTTGTATTCGTTAACAAGACACTGAGAACATGTTGCTCCATTTGCCCCTGTGTACCCAGCGTTGCACTGGCAGGCTGATAGTGCTGCGCTGCCGGCCACAGAAGTCGAAGAAGAGGGACACCCTTGGCAAGTTCCGGGGTTGGAATTCAATTTGTATGTACCAGCAGCGCAAATTGTGCATGCATCTCCGTTTGCCCCTGTGTACCCAGCGTTACACACACAGGCGGTGTTTACGATACTACCAGCCGGAGAGAGCGAGTTGGCCGGGCAGCCCACACAGCCTGAACTTCCAATGTCAGACTTGTAAGTGCCACCCGAGCACAGGATGCATTTTCCACCGTTGGGACCGTTCCACCCCGCGTTGCAAGTACAAGCGGTGAGGACCGTGCTGGCTGCGGGCGAGAACGAGTTTGCTGGGCAACTCAAACAGGTCGAAGAAGATCCAGGTAGAAGATTCATACCCGAGAGTCCTGGTCCAGTGTACATTACAATAATACCTGACCCGCCCCCCACCTCAAAGAAGTGAATTCGTACGTTGTGTATTCCAGCAGATAATGTGACGACACCAGTTACAGTTTGCATTCCATGATGGCCTCCGTTATCAACAATCATGACATCGTTGACCCATAGCCATGACCCGTCATCAGAATTGAGGCTGAATGTGTAAGAACCAGCAGTGACAATCGAAATAATACCACTCCATCTCGAACCAAAGAATGTGGATTCCCAGGGCCAAGTACCTCTTTGTGGATAATTAATGGTCGGGAATTTTGTGGTCATTTGAGGTGTCAGTGCGTCAAACCCCACATAATTGCTACTTTGCATTGCAACCGAATACGAGTAATACTGTCCAAGCCACCCGATTTCGAATTCTGGTCCTGGAAAGGACTTATACGTCCCACCTGAGCACGGCGTACACGTCCCACCATCCGGACCTTTCCACCCCGCGTTGCAAGTACAATTGGTGATGACCGTGCTCTCTGCGGGCGAGATCGAGTCTGCCGGACAGCCCAGACAACCTGAGTTTCCTGTGCCTACCTTGTACGTGCCACCCAGACACTGCGTACATGTGCCTCCGTTCGGACCGTTAAACCCCGCGTTGCAAGTACAATCAGTGATGACCGTGCTTTCTGCGGGTGAGATCGAGTCTGCCGGACAGCCCAGACAACCTGAGTTTCCTGTGCCTACCTTGTACGTGCCAGCTGAGCACTGTGCACATTTTGCAATATGAAATAATTTTATAATAATGTTTGCACTTGTTCTTGAATCATCTTCACTAATTTTAATAGTTGGTGTGCCTATGTAATTTGATTTAAATGTTCGAGTATCAAAATTTGGAGCGTGAGTCACTAATACATTGTCTATAAACAAATCTGTTTTATATGTGTTACCAGTCCACCGATTGCCAAAAGTGATTTCCATATAATTGTGAGTGTTTGGTAATACCATTTGAAAAAATCCGACCCCAGAACCAGCAATCCAAATTACATCACCGCTAGTCAAGAAATTAGTGTAATGATACGTCGCATCTGGTATTGTATCCGCATAAGCCTTCCAAGACACGAAATCATTATGGTTTGTAAAGTCATATATTATGTCGACAGGGGCTGCGGTGTACCCGGGGACACATTCGCAGTCTTCTAGCACCACGCTGCCCGGCAGCGAGAGCGAATTCGCAGGGCATGGCACGCAGACCCCCGCCCCAGTGTCCGTCGAGAGCGCGGTGAAGAGCGACGAGGAGGCCAGCGCAAATTTACTGTCGGAGAGGTGGTAGTCCCAGATGTAGAGTTTGGAGAGCTGCCAGTCGCTCCTTTCAATGGACCTATGATTAATGCCCAAGGCACCATTGCCAAGACCACCTGTTGCAGGTGCCACTGTAATGCCATTGACAATAGATCCAGCTGAATTCTCTTGTAATAAATTCCTTCCACAAAGGACAACCCAATTTGTATTTGGTGTTATACTATAAGAAAAAAATTGACTTGTGATACCGTAATATATATTACCAGCCAGTGCATTCCAGTGTCCGTGGTTCCAGTCGAGGTTACCATCAGGATTATCTCTGGCATTCAAAAGCCGTTTTCTGTTTGACCCCGAATACCGTGTAATACTGCATATTGTAAACGCCGCGGGGATGGACCCCGCGCCCCACTGCATTCTCGTGGTCGTGCCGCCACCCACAAAAGCGACCGGGGCGGCCGCGCCGTGGCCCGCGACGAGGCCCGCGCCAACCACGCGCGGGTGCCCGGCGCGCAGCAGGTCCTCGCCCGCGTAGATGCTCGCCACGATTGCGGCCGTCGCGGCGTCCTCGAGGAATGTGTCAACAAAAAACATACCTGCCATATTTCCTATGAAATATTGACCGTTGCTGTTGAATTGTTTCCCTATTTCTGTTTTTGTGTACACTTCCAGTGGCGCTGTGGTGCATGTCTGCGAGACACTTTGGCCATTTGAAGTGATTTTTATAGATGAGGTTTGTCTGTTCAATGTGGCAATTATTACATTCCATTCGTTTTGTTGTATGGCGTCGATTATTGTTATCACACAAGTGTATGATGCGCGAAATTCAAGAGTATTAGAACCACCCTGGCGACGTATTTCCACATGTGTGTTCGAAAACTCTATTAATCTCTCCCAACCACTGCCAACTGCAGTTGTAGTGAACTGGACCACAGCCACAACAGTATACCCACCGTTTCCATTGATAGCCAAAGTGCGTGCCCCACCGTCCAGAAATAGATTGGTGCCAAAGCTAACGTGCCCGTTGCCCGTGGGCCCCCCGTTGGCGATGTAGGCGGGCCTTGACACCGAGCCTGTGTACGTCCCCCGCGTCGACTCCGACGCGAAGACCGGGCCGCCCGGGTTCCGCGGGAGCAGCGCGAGGACGGTGAGGCCGGTCTTGTCGCTGACACCCGTGCTGCCCGCGCACGTCTGGCCCCCGCACCGGCTGTCGAAGCGCCCGGAGGTTTCGTTCCAGTCCGCGGCGTCGGACACGATGTGCGGCCGGTCCGAGAGCAGCAGGGCCTGGAACTGCTGCTCCCGGTGCGTGTTGTACGTGCCCGCCCCACACTGAGAGCAAACACCAGCCACGGGCCCGGTGAAGCCCGCGTTGCACACGCACATGCTCTGCTTCGTGCTGCCTGGCGGGCTGGTGCTCAGTAAGGGACACCCTTGGCAAGTTCCGGGCCCCAGGCCTACTTTGTACCCACCGGCAGCGCAAATTGTACACGCTCCTCCGTTTGGCCCTGTGTACCCAGCGTCGCACTCACACGCGGTGATTGTGAAGCTCGAAAAAGGTGATGTTGAGTCTGCCGGGCAACTTAAGCAGGTAAAAGAAGATGTAGGTAAAAGGTGCATACCCGAAAGTCCTGGTCCAGTGTACCTTACAACCAAACCTGCCCCGCCCCCCGACTCAAAGAAGTGAATTCGTACATTGTGCATTCCAGCAGATAACGAGACAACTCCAGATCTAATGACCATTCCATGCCGGCCTGCATTATTAACAATCAAGACCTCGTTGACCCATAGCCATGACCCGTCATCGGAGTTGGTTTCGAAAGTGTAATCACCAGCAGTGACAATCAGTATATTGCCACGCCAGCGTGCACCCCATTGTGATGGTTGCCATGGCCAAGTAGTTCTACTTGGATAATTAATATCCACAGTATTTGTGGTTACTGCAGGTGTCAACGCGTCAAATCCCACATAATTGACATTTTCCATTGCAGTTGAAAACGTGTAATACTGCCCAAGCCAGCCATCTGTGAGAACAATACCATGGTACGAGCCAGCAGGGCACTGCTGCAAACACAGCCCCCCGTCAGGCCCCGTCCACCCCGAGTTGCAAATGCAGGCGGCGACGGCCGTGCTGCGTGCAGGCGAGAGCGAGTTTGCTGGACAGCCCAGACAGCCTGAGTTTCCGGTGCCGACCTTGTACGTGCCACCCAGGCACAGCGTACATGTGCCTCCGTCGGGACCGTTCGACCCCGCGTTACATTGACAGGCTGTGTTTGTGGTACTACCAGCACCCGAGACCGAGTCAGCCGGACATGGAGTGCAAGCATGAAGGCCATATGTGTTTTTGTAATGATTAAGAGGACACAGAGTACATGTGCCTCCGTCGGGACCGTTCGACCCCGCGTTACATTGACAGGCTGTGTTTGTGGTACTACCAGCACCCGAGACCGAGTCAGCCGGACATGGAGTGCAAGCATGAGGGCCATATGTGTTTTTGTAATGATTAAGAGGACACAGAGTACAAGATCCTGCAGCTGGTGGTGTTGTACTCCCTGGTGGTGTGAATACCCAATATCCAGGTATACACCTGCAGCCTATAAAATCACTGCCAGCTAGCGAGACCGAGTTATCCACACACGGAAGGCAAACATTATTTCCCAAACCATTTTTGTAATGGTCGACAGGACACACAGTGCACTCTGCTCCATTTGTTCCAATGTACCCAACGTTGCACATGCAAGCGGATATCGATGTGCTACCAACATGAGAAGTCGAGAAAGAGGGACACCCTTGGCAGGTTCCGGGTCCCAAACCCAATTTGTATGTACCTCCAGAGCAAATTGAGCATAATGCTCCATTTCCTCCTGTGTATCCAGCGTTGCACTGGCAGGCTGTGTTTGTTCCACTACCAGCGGGTGAAGTCGAGTAAGCTGGGCAATTTACACACGTATTTGAGCTCAGATATTGATTGCCGGGACAACAAATAGAAAAGGGACAACACGGGCCACCCGCGGGACCAGTCATCCCCGCGTTGCAAGTACACTGGAAAATGGACGTGCTTGCAACGGGCGAGAACGAGTTTGTCGGGCAGTTGTCACAGTCATCGCTTCCACGCCACGCCTTCCATGTGCCACCCAAGCAGTTTGCACACGTGCCACCGTTGGGACCGGTCCGCCCAGCATTGCATTGACACGCGGTGATGGCCACGCTGCGTGAGGGCGCGAACGAATTTAACGGGCAAGGCAAACAGGCTGAGCTTCCATTGACTGCCTTGTATGAGCGCATTAAGCAATTCGAACACGGGCCACCGTCAGGACCTGTCGACCCCGCGTCGCAAATACACTGCGAGATGGACGTGCTGCCAGGGGCCGCAGTCGAAAATGCCGGGCAATCCCTACATATATTCGAGCTCAAATATTGATAAGAGAGACAACTCGCACGAGTGTAATCGATGTTCATGAACATAAAACACGCGAAATTTATGACTTTAAATCGCGGTTTCATCAAACTGCATCACGAGCTGGCTATATATATATAGATGAGTCTTTTTGTTTTTTATTAAAAAATGCAAAAATGTTTGATTGACAACAGAATTAAATTCGACGTATCGAAGCTCACAAGGATTCGACGCAAATTACTGCAAATTTTGAATATTTTGTGAAAAGAGAACGGGGTGTCTGAATGCTTGATTTACATACAATGCGGGAGATTTTACAGTTGGTATGGGATATGTCACGTATGAGAACAAACTTTCATTTATCAGTGTTCGGACGACGTGTCTTACACTCAGCCGGATGCGCTCATCTATGGCTGCGAGGGTATTTTCTTGGGCCACGAGCCCGAATCGCCACGCTGGCACCCATGACAGGGCCGAGGAGATATTGCGGTCGGTTGGCACGCGGACGGCCAGCGTGACTCGATGCGACATCCTGAGGTCAATGCGGAGGAACAAGTCTCCTGCATACGGCACATTGGTGGGGCGCTCGACGCGGCGTGTCTGCAGGAAAAACTCATAGCCCTGTCCCGCGTTGTTGTAGTGCACGGCGCTCGCCGACGAGTTGAGCAGAAACCGGCGGGGAAAGACACTTGTGAAGGCTACTGTATTTTGCAGGGCAAGGAGCGGATATTGCACCGAGGCGTTTTTGAGCCAGGCGCCTGAGAGTGGCGGTTTCTGGTCCGAGCCCAATATTGGCGTACAGTATTTGCTGCCCGTCGCGTACAGATCGTGCTTCAGCATCAACTCGCTGTCCCTCAAGAAGGACTTGGAGACTGCTCCTTGGTTCATGTTGTTGTCAGTAATGTGTATGGAATTCCAGACACATTGGTGCAAGTGCTCGGGCATCTCGCCCATGTCCACCAGCACGTTTTCGAAACTGGAAAAGTGGTGGGCAGGCCCGGATACTGCCTCGAGCATGTTGGTGTGTGCTGGCATCACTCCCACGACTCCACGGGCGTTTGCGCGCAGACTGGCTCCGATAGCGGTGCGCTCGTGTGGATATGCACGCACACACCTGCTATTGTGCGGCAGCAGACATTCCAGCGCGGTGTCTGTGGGAGCACATTGCACGGTGGAACACCTGCTCTGGCAGACCGAGCCACTGGGCATGACGCCTGTAAACCCGGGTTCACAGGCTCGTACTTGGCAGTAAGCAACACGCTGATGACCGGCAACATCCACAAAGAACGCAGAGGATGTCTTGGCCCCTGTCCGCGATTCACAGGGGGCACATGGCGCACCAGTTTCGGAGCACTTGGCGTAGTATTCAGTGGCACTGCACTCGACGTCAACACTGCATTTTTTGCACGTACCATAAGTGACTTCGTTCTTGCTACGCCGTCCCTGACAGCCGTCGAAGTGCAGGCGAGGACGATTTCCAGACACGTCTGAGGTCTGCAAACCAAGCTCATTATATGAATCAGACGAACACAGCCTCTGGTCCTTGAGTTCAGAGCACGATTTACACCTTTCCAATGCCGAGGTCTGCGACACTGTCCAGTCGTATATGGTGTCAATGTCGCACAGAATCCGACTACATTCTTGGGCACAGCCCCGTCCCCAATCGGGAAGTCCGTGGGGGTTCACTATGGAGCCGTCCTGAGACAAGCCGCATGCACTACAAGGATGACACGTCTGTTCAACTTGATGCTTGCGCACTTCGTAGGAGGAATTTGACGAGTATGTCAACGGACAGGCTGAAGCAAGACGAATCTGCTGCTCTCCCAAGTTCATAGCACATGCTTGCGTGTTGCACCCATATGGACCATTGCACTGCATGCTGTCGTAGTGCTGCTGTCCATCGCAGACAGCGCTGCAAATGAAATCGACGCTGGACACACCATCCTGCGTACTTCCGAAAATCTCCTGGAAATTGAACCCACCCAATCCAGAAGAAGCAATCACCTCTCGCAGACCTGTACCTGCTTCTATGTATTTGCTGGTGCCCTTGACCAAATCTGTACAAGTTGCTGTACTTGACAGAAATTCTTTCTGTTTGCATTTTCCCTTGGCATTGGTTCGAGCACCACGCCAATCACAGTCGACCAAAACCTGTCCAGGTTCACACGTTCGGCACTCTTCACAAGTTCCAGAGATGGTATTGGTTTCATTAATAAAAAACCCACAATCATGACGATAATATCCAGGTTGACACATATTGCACTCAATACAGTCCCCCCCATCCAAATTGTAATGTCCAAATGGACATACAGTGCACTCTTCGCTTGCAGCCTCAGAAAAAGTGTTCATAGGACATCTTATACATTGGTGCGCAGCTGCCTTCGAATAGAATCCGGATGGGCACACATTGCAGGCTTCCGGGCCAATTGTGTCTTTGAAGTGACCTGCACTGCACGGTTCACAATCTACGCCAAAAAATCCTACATCACAAAAGGGACAGTCAGCTGAACCCTGAAACGACGTTTTGGAAATTGCACACAATTCGCAATGAATCATCTGGGACGACTTGTAAGATCCAGCAGTGCAAGGTGCACAGGAGTCTTGTCCCACGAACGTGGTACTCAACCCAGCACCACACAATCGGCATGTATGATCTGTGAAGCCAACACAGAAAACGTCCACTACGTATCCGACCGGGCACGCAGTACACAATAGACAAGAGGTGGCACCAGAACTCGGCTGCCAATGACTTCCTGCATTGCAGTTTTGACAAGCCCCCCCCCCGCCACTGTTGTAAGTACCTGGTGCACAATTATTACACCCTTGCCCATTGACAGAAGTTTTTCCCGGTGCACAATTGAAACATTGTGCTGCGGCTGTGCCCGAATGTTTGCCAATGGCGCAGTTCACACAAGATTGTCCCGCTGCTGAGATTTTGCCTGCACTACAGCTCTGACACGAGAGTCCGTCATTCGAAAACAATCCAGCCGAACATGCTTGGCAACTACCAGACCCTCTTCCCGAAATAGAGTTAAGCGCACAAGACATACAAAACCCCCCTTGAACGGACATCTGTCCAGCAGCACAATCATGGCATGTCAAAAAATCATTTGAATATTTCCCTGCAGCACACGCTGAACATACAGTTGCACCGTGGTAATTGGCTACATGATTCGCTGCACAATTATTACACGAATTCTGCGATGCTGAATTAGACTTGCCAGGACGGCAAGCGTCGCAATTTTGTCCGTCAGAAGAATCTGTACCCGCAGTACACGCAAAGTAAAATGTGGCCCTTGCCCATGATATTGTATTTGCGGGAACATTCTTGCACAATTGACCAAAATCATTGTTGTACTTTCCCGCTGTACACCATTCGCAAAGAGAACCTCCATTCTGATTGAGATGTGGTTGATGACTTGTGCCCTGTGCCCTCGCACAGGCATAACAATTGCCTGATGCTGTTCCGGTCGAATATGTACTCCATCCACCAGAACATGTTTGACAATGGGTCCACCCTTCAGCGGAAAATGTTCCCAGCGGGCACGATTTGCAAGCAGTATGACAGTGATTAACTTCATCCATATGCTTTCCCCAGGTACAAAAGGTGCAATGGCTTCTCAAGGTCGGCGCATACTTCGACTGTCTTACTTGTCTACCTACACTTCCCGTTCTGGTAAAAAAATGACCATGTCCACAGCGAGTGAGTGGGGTGATTATCACTTTCCAATCGCTCGGCGGAATATGAGCGGCGCAAGAGTCTGCCCTTGTTTGACCCATGCTGAGGCAGACAACAAGGCCAAATAATAGACTCTGCATCGGATTTACCAGAATGTTCTCAAATACAATCAGCAACTTCCAATCAAGACACACCAGCAATGCAATTCGTGAAATCGACAATGCAAATAAATACAGAGAGGTTTAAATTTTTATTCAAAATAAATAAAATATCATTTTACCCAGCAGTCGCAATCGATGCACTGAAACGAAGGTTAGAAACATACATAAACTGGTTTGCATTGAAGAAAATGAGGTATCCTACTACAAAGTAAAAACGCATCACGTCTCCGGACATTTTCTCGAACATGAAAGGCATCAATTCGTACACCATGTCGAAGCCAATATTGGAGAAAAGAAAGGCCACCGAGAAGTACAAAAGCTGACCATCGAGCAAATTCATGACTACGTAATTGAAAGTCGTCGCCTTTGCGATTGTGAAAAAGCTGATCGCAAGGAAAAGAACCAGGGAAAAAATATACAAGCGTGTCCATCCAAAGTACTGTAAGATACGACGCACTTGCGTGTTATTTTCCGTGCTGATGTTTGTCGAGTTGCTGATCTTGCCAACATTTTCGTTGCGATTTTGATTGTTGACCTCGTCGTCGATTAAGGTCAGCGCAACAATGACGCTGGCATCGAGACGCAGGCAAACCATGTTGTATAAGATTTTGACCAAGTTCGAAATGTGCTGCAGGAAGCCAGCAACAACGAGAATCAAAGCGCCCCCAATCACGCTCGAAGAATTCGTGATCCCTGCCTGCAGGAGCACAGACATTCCCACGAGGGCAAATCCGATGATTGCAGGAACATCCGTGCAGATGCGCTCCACTATACGTGCACACACGCTGTTCCTGCCATAGCGATCACTATTTGTGGTCTTGAGGTCGCTCTGATGCAGGTAAAAAAACAAGGATTCCACCACACCAACCACCACGAGGGAGACAAGAATAAAAAGACTGGCAGCACTCCACGTCGACTTTGTGCTGCCTGTAGAACGAAAAGACATTGCAGACTGGTCGTCTGTCGAAAATGATTTGTCGGCAGAAGCGAAATACAAATACACCCCAAACGCGAACCATGCGAGGACCACGGTGCCCACACGTCGCACGTAGTGGTTGTCGTCAACCTCTTTCTTTTCACTCTTGCCATTTTGATTGACGTTGGCATTGTGCTTCTCATATTCTTCTTGTGAAACTGTCTCCGCTGTCTTGAGCACACTCGAGTAGTGGTCCCACACGTGAACCATACTGAGCAAAATGCACACCTGACCTACAAACATCAAGACTGATGTTGAAATCGTTCCCTCGTACTGTACGACATTGATAGGGACAGCAGAGGTCACACAAAAGTCTACGATTTCCTCGTCTATGTCAACGGAAAAGGCATCGAGCCGCAATGCATCAAAGTTGGTCTTTTCGGCTACACTCATCGGTGGAATAATACCAGACAATTGCGTTTTGTTATGGTCCAGGGGATAAATATTCGCCCAATATTCATGCGTAGTTTTGGGCACGGAGGTCTTGATCGTATCGAAGTACATATTGTCAATACAAGAGCACACACTGAGGACGTTTTGATTTTCCAACTCTAGTTGTGCCGCATTAAGAAATGTGCTGATATCAGCGCGAGCCATATTGGTATTGAGATTATTTGCAAGGTCCATTACAGCAGTTTCTATCGTCGCTAAAGGTGCAGCACCATAGCAGCCAAGCGTAAATTTTGAGACCATAAGTGGTGTCAGGTGGTGAAAGTTGAATTTACCCACTATACCAGCGTGGTCAGCAGTCTGAGAAAACAAGGCCTTGTAAAAGTCAGCTGTCTGTGTTCCTTCATTGGTGCTGGGATCTACAAGAAAAAACTTATCATGCTGGCGTGTTGCCTTCACTGAGTACAAAGCCGATTGCGACGGCAACACCATTGTATTGACATTACCAAAAAAGTTGATTGTGGCGAATACGAGTGCGCCGACTACTAACATTAACTGCAACAGTACTGTCATCTTGCTAGCCATGTGGACATCGTGCAAGAGATCTTTAATATTCAAAGGGATTTAGTCACTGCCCACAAACGCAACAATTTTTTTGCGCTTGATGAAGCCGTGCTGACCACATAAGGGGTCGGGGAATCTGTGCAAGTCTGTCCAGTATGAGAGTGTCCACAGCGCATTGCGCACATGCCCATCCATACGCGCAATGTTCCAGAAAGCCGCCTTGGTGCGAGCATTGATGCCGAGATTAGCCTTGACACAGGCACTCAGGCGCTCGAACGTTTGCAGGAATTGAATTTCCCCGTCGTCGCACTTGTCGGTGCACAGGCCGACGGTGTTGATATGTGTGCGGAAGAGACCAATATACATCTGCGTGGTGAAGTGCAGCAGACCGGCAAAGGCCGTGATGTCGATATTGTTTGCCAGACGACGGCTCTGCCATATTCTGGTGGGTCCAGCGCCAGGTAGAGTCATGCAGAAATCACAGCCCGTCAGCGCCACCATGCTTGCGAATGTGCGTGCAGGAAAAAGGGCGCCGTGGAACTCTTTCTGGATGAAGGCGAGCAGAGGCTGCACATGGACATACTCGAACTCGCGCTTCGTCTTGCCGGTGAAAGTGCGCTTCTTGGGAGCCTCTGTGCGGCAGATCATGCGGTGTATGTACACCGGGTGCTTGATGCCCTGCGCCTCGACTTGCGCGAGGGCGAGTGGCACAAAGTCGCCATCTGTCGAAATGAGCAGCGTGGGTCCGAGTTCGAGCCATGCAAACGCCTTGATGTCGCATTCTCCGCGCCGTAGCACCTCCCCGGGGGTGAAGAGCGCGGGCAGCATGATTGGCTTGCCTATTATTTCCGGAGGCTCAGTCCAGTCAATGACAACAGTGCGCTTGTACTCGCTGGCGTAGTGACGCCGAAGGTTGCGCACCACAAACGCGATTACTTTGGACTTGAAAACCCGGTTCTTGATATATTCAGCCCAGTTTTCCGGCACTTCTGGCGGCAGGTCATCGTTCTTGCCGAAGACCACCACCGGCACGGTGCGCACTCGCTTCTGCTGAGTCATGTTCTTGGACTCGGGCACATGCGCATAGTCATCGAATCCCAGCACCACCACCTCCGCTCCGGTGGCAAAGGCTCCCTCTATGGTGTCCACAAACTGAGCGTGGAAGTAGTGCACCCATGTGCGCACATGCGAGCCACACATGAGCTTTATCTGGCCGTCTATAAATGCCACGTGCGGTGGAGTTGGGCATTGCTTCGAGAAGCAGGCTGGATTGGCCCGTTTCAAAATTTTGACCCAATCGCTGTGGATTGTCATGATACGTCTTGGTCCGTATTCACACACAAGTAATCGAGTTGGGTATTTTTTACATTAGTTCGTGAAAGCTACAAGATTCACGGCGTATTTTTGTTTTATTATTGAAAATGGATTACACATTTTGATGCTCTCACTGCACATGGCGGCCTGCTACTTGGTACAGCCCGTGCGCATTTTATTTGAGGGCAACGGCCCTCTGTGTCTCATGCGCCTCTCCTCGACGGATACACTCTGTGATGCGAGCATCCGAGAAGAACAATGGACGGCCGTTGTTCTGGTATATGTATGAAGAAACCAAGCGTGTCACGTCGGACACAGAGCCTGCTGCAATCTGTGCAAAGAGTAGCAGCTCATCTACCGAGAAGAGGGTGCTGAAGAAGTTACTGTGTAGGGTGTTCTGCT
>Ga0335396_10005117_pt1 | contig 13733 bp, 15 predicted proteins | sample FRY02_FD_205743 | JGI IMG/M metagenome (GOLD analysis project Ga0335396, IMG submission 205743) | Freshwater microbial communities from Lake Fryxell liftoff mats and glacier meltwater in Antarctica - FRY-02 (spades assembly) (version 2) | ecosystem: Environmental > Aquatic > Freshwater > Ice >... | reverse complement strand
AGCGAGCTTCCTAAAGAAGTTGCTAAATTTATACGCTGACTTTCACCTCCAGAAAGTGTATTAGAAGTTCTGTTGATGGTTAAATAAGATAGGCCAACATCCGTTAAAAAAAGTAGTCGATTATTGATTTCCGTTAACAACCGTTTTGCAATTTTTTCATCATATTTATCTAATTGTATGTTTTTGAAAAACACAGCTAATTCATCCAAAGGAAGTGTTACTAAATCAGAAATTGTTTGCTCATTTATCTTTACATAATTGGTTTCTTCTCGTAAACGTCTGCCATTACAAGTAGTACACTTTGTTTTTCCGCGATAACGAGAAAGCATGACTCTATTTTGAATTTTATAACTTTTTTCTTCTAAAACCGAAAAGAAATGGTTAATTCCGTTAAAAGATTTGTTACCATTCCACACCAATTCTTGTTGTTTTTCTGATAATTGAAACCAAGGTTTATGCACAGGAATATCAAATTGGTATGCAACTGCTATTAAATCTTCTTTATAATGAATATAAGAGGGCGTTTTAAAAGGAAAAATACAATCTTCAAAAATGGATAATCCTGTATTTGGGATTACTAATTCTTCATCGATACCAATTACATTACCATAACCTTCGCAAGTTGGACAAGCACCATAAGGATTATTAAAACTGAATAAATGGGTATTTGGTTCTAGAAAAGTCATTCCGTCTAAATCGAACTTATTGCTAAATTCAGCAACTTTGTGATCCTCTAAACTCTCAATAAAACAAATTCCTTTTCCTTCAAAAAAAGCAGTTTGTATGGCATCTGCCAATCTGTTATAAAAATCTTCATCATCTCTAGTTACAATTCTATCAATCACTAAAAAAAGCGCTTCATTTTTATATTTTTCTTGAGGAAAATCTGCAATCCTATAAATGGTTTCATTCCATTTTAAACGTGCATACCCTTGTTGCTCTAAAACTTGTAATAGCGTTTTTAATTCTCTGTTTTCGTCAATAATAATGGGCGCTAATAATAAAAGTTTCGTTTTATCATCAAATTTTTTTACAAAATTCACAACATCAGAAACCGTGTCTTTTTTTACTTCTTGATTCGAAATAGGCGAGTAGGTTCTACCAATTCTAGCGAATAACAATTTAATATAATCGTAAATTTCTGTGGATGTCCCTACCGTAGAACGTGGATTTGTTGAATTTACTTTTTGTTCTATTGCAATTGCAGGTGCAATACCTTTTATGTAATCTACTTTTGGTTTGTTTAGTTTTCCTAAAAATTGGCGTGCATAAGAAGATAAACTTTCTACATAACGTCTCTGTCCTTCTGCATACAAAGTATCGAACGCTAACGTAGATTTTCCAGAACCAGAAAGACCTGTAATTACAACCAATTTGTTTCTTGGTATAACAACGTCAATATTTTTTAAATTATGGAGTTTTGCTCCTTTGATGATGATGTTTTCTTTGGGATTTACTGTAGAAATGTCTGCTTTCATTTATAAAAAATATAGGCTATAAAAATACCATTATTTTCACCCACTAAAAAAAAGATTGATATTGAATTTGTTAAAATATTTGTTGGATGAAAAAATATGTATATATTTGGCAACTTAACATTCACTAAATAAGACGCATATAGTAAAAAATTACTTTTAAGTTATTGATAAATAAATCAAAAAGAGAGAAGCTTTTCTTTCTTAAAAAGTAGTTATGATGCGTATAAAAAAAGAAACAGATAGTAGTTTAATAAAGGGTTACATTGATGGTAATGAATTTTTTTTAGAAATTTTGATAAAAAGACATCAACAGCGTTTATATAGTTTTATTTATAGTAAAATTAAAGACAAAGACCTAACAGAAGATATTTTTCAGGATACTTTTATAAAAGTGATAAAAACTTTAAAAAAAGGAAATTATAATGAAGAAGGTAAATTTTTGCCTTGGGTAATGCGTATTGCACATAATTTAGTGATCGATTATTTTAGAAAAAATAATAGAATGCCTAAATTTAAAAATGCCGATGATTTTAACATTTTTTCTGTTTTAGGTGATAGTAGTCTTAATGCCGAAAAACAATTGATACAAGACCAGATTTATGAAGACGTTAGAGAGCTAATAAAAAGCTTACCAGAAGAACAAAAAGAAGTTTTAATTATGCGGATGTATAAAGACATGAGTTTTAAGGAAATTAGTGAAAATACAGGCGTTAGCATTAATACTGCTTTAGGTAGAATGCGTTATGCATTAATAAATATTAGAAAATTAATAGAAAAAAATAAAATTATTTTAGTGAACCAATAATAAATGTAAAAAAGCATCGTTAATTATTTATAACCAGTAGATTAAATAATTTTATATGATGCAACTTTACTCAAAAAAGTCATCTGATTTTCAGATGCAACCCAAACAAGAAACAGTTCAATTTCTGATTAATTTTTCCAAATCTTTAACTTTTGTGAAAACGAAATCTGAAAGCTTCATTGAACTGAATTTGAATTAAGAGGGGAAAAGCTTCAACTTTAAAATGTTGGAGTTTTTTTTATGAATTTTTTTAAGATGTTTAAAATGATTTCTGGGTTTTCTGTGAAACAACCTAATTTATTTTGATCCATTATTTGTGGAAATTCGTGAAATCTGTGTCAAAAAAAACTCTGTGAAAGAACTACTTCTTGTTCTTATAATATGCATCCAAAACAGATTTTCTACCAATAGTTTTGGTGATAATATCATTTTCTAAATTCCAGCCTCTTGCTGGAGAATATTCACGTCCATACCAAATAATTTGTAAATGTAAATCGTTCCAAATTTCTTTTGGAAACAATCGTTTAGCATCTTTTTCGGTTTGTGTAACATTTTTTCCGTTTGTTAAATTCCAGCGCCACAATAGTCTATGAATATGTGTATCCACAGGAAAAGCGGGCACACCAAAAGCTTGACTCATAACAACGCTTGCTGTTTTATGACCAACTGCAGGTAATTCTTCCAAGCCTTCAAAAGATTGCGGAACTGCGCCATTATACTTTTCTATTATAATTTTTGACAAACCATAAATCCCTTTACTTTTCATCGGCGATAAGCCACAAGGTCGAATTATTGCCTTAATTTCTTCTACAGACATTTTTACCATATCAAAAGGATTATCCGCTTTAGCGAACAATAAAGGCGTAATTTTATTTACACGAACATCTGTGCACTGTGCAGACAACAAAACTGCAATTAATAATGTATAAGGATCTTTATGATCTAAAGGAATCGGAATTTCCGGGTATTTATTTTCGAGGGTATCAATTACAAATTGCACTTTTTCTTGCTTGGTCATAAATTTTATATTTAAATATGTAAAGTTAAAAGTTGAAAGTAAAATAGACTATTTAAAATTTACTTTTTTTAAGATTAACTTGTAAAGACTTTATAAACTTTGTATTTTTAGTCTTTAAAAACATTTATAAAATGACATCATTAAAAATAGGAGATAAAGCGCCACAATTTGAAGCGAAAGACCAAAAAGGAAATAGTATTAAATTAATAGATTATGCGGGTAAAAAGTTAGTACTATTTTTTTACCCAAAAGCAAGTACTCCAGGTTGTACGGCAGAAGCATGTGATTTAAGAGATAATTATCAATCTTTTTTAGCAAAAGGATATGACGTTTTAGGGGTAAGTGCAGATTCTGGTCAAAGACAACAGAATTTTATTAATAAATATGAACTTCCTTTTCCGCTTTTAGCGGATGAAGACAAAGCGGTAATAGAGGCTTTTAATGTTTGGGGACCAAAAAAGTTTATGGGTAAAGAATATGACGGAATTCATAGAACTACTTTTGTTATTGATGAAAAAGGCATTATTGAAGACGTAATTATCAAAGTAAAAACAAAAGCACATGCTGCTCAAATTTTAGACTAGTATTTTGTATAATTTTAGAATTTTAAAGAGAGTTGATGAAAATCAGCTCTTTTTTATTTAAAACGTCATCCCAACTTTAAAGTTTAAAACGCGTCCTGCCATATAATTAGGAATACCAAATTGGGTTTTAGAATACACATCTCTAACCCAAGTATTAGTAATAGAATTTTGAATATCAAACATATTAAAAAGCTCTAAACCAGCACTTAATTCTTTGAATTTTGATAGCCAACCTGTAGAAAATTGTTTGTTAGCATCCACAAAAATATAAGAAACACCTAAATCTGCACGTTTGTAATCTCTTAAACGTTCTTGAAATCGATAGACATCTGAGTAGGCAGGAGAGCCTCCAGGAACGCCAGTATTATAAACTAAATTTAAATATGCTTTTAAATCCGGTAAATTAGGTACGTAATCTTGAAATAAAATCCCGAATTTAATTCGCTGGTCAGAAGGTCTTGCAATAGAACCTCTGTTATCTATATTTTCTTCGGTTTTTAAATATCCTAAACTTACCCAACTGTCACTACCAGGAACAAACTCGCCGTTTAATCTAAGATCAATTCCGGTTGCAAAAGCAGTAGTTAAGTTATCTGCTCTGTAACGAATTCTAACATTATCAATCGAATAAGCATTTACATCAGATAAATCTTTATAATATACCTCTGTTGTAAGCTTAAAAGGTCTTTCCCACATTTTAAAACTATAATCCATTCCTGCCACATAATGAATCGATTTTTGTGCTTTTACATCTACATTAACATCACCGTTAAAATTTCTTAATTCTCGGTAAGAAGGAGGTTGCGCATACAAACCGCCCGAGAACCTAAATAACATTTCTTTTTCCCAATTTGGTTTAATTGCAAATTGAGCTCTTGGGCTAATAATTATCTGACCTTTAGATTGTATTTCGTTTCCTGTAACTGCCCAATTTTGAGCTCTAATGCCCACATTATAGAATACTTCATGATCGTTCCAAAAAGAACGCTGATTAAATTGAACAAAACCATAAACTCTATTGATAGCAACATTATTATCTTTTCTGATGTTTTGATACGGCGTAATTTCGCCTTCAAAAGGTGCATAAGGTTGGTTGTTTGAGGAATGAAAAGGAGGTCTTACAGAAAATCCTAAAGAATCAATAATTTCCCACTCTCTAATTCTGTCTTTAATATCTTCTTTCTGATACTTTGCGCCAAAATGCCATTGAATTTCTCCTTTTTTGAGTGTTCCTTTTACTTGAATATTTGATATTAGAGCATCTAAATCATTACGTGCATGATTTAATTGAGAGCCAATGCCTTGAGAGAAATCTACTTCACCAAAATTTTGAAAACCAATATTTGTATCCACTTCTCCTAAATTATAAGCGGCAGCAATATCAAAATGCTCTTCTTCTTGTGTGTTATATCTAGAAGCGGTTGTAGATAGCGTAAAATCATCTGTTATTTTATAATCTGCAGATAAAGCTCCAAATAGTGTTAAATATTTATCTTTTTCCTGACCAGAATAAAATACAATTAATTCTAACGGATTTGCCAATGTTCCAAAACGTGTTCTTCTTGATATTGGTTGATAATCGTAATTGTTCAAAGAAAAATTTCCTAAAAAATTTAAGGATAACTTTTCTGAGAAATCATATGATAAAAAGGTTTGAACATCTGTAAATCTTGGTCTAAAGTTGGTTTCTATTTGCTTGCTATTTACGAACAAACTGTTATCTCTGTATCTTAAACCAGTAATTGTGCTAAGTTTATTGTTTAAAAATAGTCCTTCAAATGTTACACTAGCGCCCAATAAACTGGCATCTATAGTTGTGGCTGTTACAGTAGGTTTTCTATAAGTAATATCTAAAACAGATGATAATTTATCGCCATATTTTGCTTGAAATCCTCCAGCAGAAAAATTGATATTCTGCACCATATTAGAGTTTATAAAACTTAAACCTTCTTGCTGACCAGATCTAATTAAAAAAGGTCTGTAAATTTCAATTCCGTTTACATATACCAGGTTTTCATCAAAATTACCACCTCTAACATTGTATTGCGTGCTTAATTCGTTGTTGTTATTTACGCCGGGTAAAGTCATTAAAATATTTTCTACACCAGCATTTGGACCGATAATGTTTTTTGCTTTATTGGCATCAATACTTGTTAATCCCTCTGCTTTTTTTCGAATGTCTTTAACAACAATCTCTTTTAATTCTTCTGTTTTTAAAATTAAAGTAGGCGAGTAGCGAATTGTATTTCTGCTAGCTGCAGTAATTATTTTGGTAAAAGTTCTGTAAGAAACATGACTAAAAACGATTGTTATTTCTTCTTTAAATGGAATTCTAATCGAATAATTTCCGTCTTTATCGGTTACATCTCCTGTATTACCAAATTTAATAGAAACCTTTTCAATCGGTTCATTTAGACTACTTTTTACGGTACCTTTTAAGATTGTTGTTTTTTGGGCTAATATAAAGCTAGGTATTAGAAATAATAAGAAGAGTAATTTTTTCACAAAAGTTAGTTTATTTGTTTCTTAAAGAACGTTGTAGAAAGCTCATTCGTATTTCCTACATTGTCTGAGACTACAATTTTAAAGATATGTTTGCTACCAACCAATTTTTTATCATTAAAATTATAGGTTAATATATTTTTCTTATGATTAAGTTCCATTAAAACCCATTCATCATCAATGGTTGCCCTGTAGTTTTTAATGTTAGAACCAACATCAGAAATCATTACTTTTAAAGTTTCTAAATTACTTAGCCATTGTTGGTCTTTAAAGTATAATAATTTTATTTTAGGTTTTATTATATCAGATAGTAAAGTGTATTTACCTAAAGTTTTTGTTGTGGTATAAAAAGTACTGTCTTTTTTTCTTGTATGTTGATATCTAGGGTATCTTGTATACTCTATATTAGCAATGTATAAGTGCTCTTTTTCTGCTTCTGAATAATTAGAAACATCAAAAGTTAGTGTGTAACTTTTATCTAAAGGAATCGTTGGTGTATGAATTTTAGCAATTCCATTTTCAACTTTAAAGTCTAAATAGAGGTCCTCATAAAATGTGTTTTTAGGAAAAGCTACAGTAACATTATCGATTTTAAATTTATTAAAATTCTCTGCAATTATTTTATAGTCACTTATATCTATCTGCTCTGTAAAAATACTATTACTTTTTGTACCTGCGACAGGTATTTTTATGGAACTGATGTTGCCTTTAAAATCTTTAGCTATAATTTCTATGGTATAATTAAGGCCTTCTTTAATGTCAATTTTACCGTTATTTATTAAATCTTTAAAAATAGTTAGCTCGCTCGCTTTTTCTTTATAAGTTTTTTGATATGTTTTTTTATATTTTTTATAGTGCTCATAATCAATGAGTAAATTTAAAAATTTACTTTCAGCAAACGAAAACTCTTCTACATCATGATAATAAACTCGATTACCGTTTACCAACATTTCTAAACTAAATATTCCGTTTTTGTTATTTGAATTATTAAATCGATCAATAACATTTACGCCAAAACCAATAACACCGCTGGCAGTAATTCTGTCTGAAGTGTAAATTCCCGTTTCGATATTTTTAAGCGGTATTTGAAAACTTTTTCTTTGTTGATTAATTTGTGAGTCTATATTTAAAGCATACACTTTTAAATCTTGAAAAGTAGGAGCAATAGTGTCATCAACTTTTAAACCGAAAAATAATGGATTAATAACATTTTCTGTAATGGTATTTCTAATTTCAAAGTGTAAATGTGGACCACCAGAACCGCCTGTATCACCAGATAAAGCAATGATTTCGCCTTTTTGTATTGGAAATTTGTCTTCTGTGAAGGTTAAGTTATCTGTTTCATAACGCTCCGTTTTATATTGTACAGATTTAATATGGTTTTCAATTTTGTCGGCAAATTTTTTTAAGTGACCATAAACAGTTGTAAATCCGTTTGGGTGAGTAATATAAATGGCTTTTCCGTACCCAAATTGCTGCACTTTTATTCTAGAAATATATCCTTCTGCGGCAGCTAAAACATTTATTCCTTCTTTGCCTTGAGTTTTAATATCTAAACCTGCATGAAAATGATTGCTACGTAATTCGCCAAAAGAACCAGATAAAAGGATCGGAATCTCTAAAGGATTACTAAAATAATTCTGAGGATATTTTTCTTGAGAAAAACACAAAAAGTGAAAGAATAAAGAGGATAATAGTACTATTTTTTTCAAAGTTTAAATTTTTTTTATGCAAAAATAGTGAAAATCATTCTTAACATAATATGTTATATTTCAGTTAATTAGTAAAAAAGTGATAAAATGTTGTAAAGTTTCAAACAGAATGTTAACTTTGTACATATAGTTTATTCTAATAAGAATGATGAATAATACACTTGAAGCAATTCATTTACTGGAAGATAAGTTAAAAAACCTACTTTCAAATTATGAGTTTTTAATAAAAGAAAATCAAATTTTGCTTCAAAGTAACACAGAATTTCAACATCAACTTATAAAAATAAAGCAACAGTTAGTAGAACAAAAAAATGATTTTGATTTATTAAAAATTGCAAAAACTATTGAAGGCAGTAGTACAAATACAAAAGATACAAAACTGAAAATAAATACATTGATAAGAGAAATTGATAAATGTATAATTCAGTTACAAGAATAAAGTTCTTTATATTGTGGAAAAACTAAAGATTAACATTGTAATTGCAGGTAGAACATATCCTTTAAGTGTAAACAGCACTAAAGAAGAAGAAGGTATGCGTAAAGCAGCAAATGCAATTAATAAGTTAATTTCTATGTATGAGCAAAATTATGCAGTTAGCGACAAACAAGATGTTTTAGCAATGTCTGCATTACAGTTTGCATCAAAATTAGAAATGTTATCTTTAAATAAAAATGACACAAATGAAGAAGAAATAAAGAAATTAAATGAGCTTACTAATTTAGTAAGTACCCATTTAAAATAAGTTCATTAAAATACAATAACAACACACTGCCTACGTTAGTAATTGTTTATTAAACTCAACACTATTCTATTATGAAGGATGAGTCTTAACTACAAAAGCATGCCTTTGCGCTTGAACTTGTTCAGCATTTTTAAAGGACCCTTAAAGAGTTAGTTAGTCCTATAAATACCATTTTGGAGTTTAAAAACCCAACTAACGTAGGCTTTTTTTTACATTAAATTTAAATTATGGAGGAAACGACACTTCCCATTACAGTGGGAGTTTTAATAGGAATAGCGGTAGGTTTTATTATCTTTAAATTGATTGAAAAATCGAAAGGAACGAGATTACTTGAGGGTACAAAAACTGAAGCAGCTTCAATTTTAAAGGAAGCAAAAATTGATGCAGATGCAATTAAAAAAGATAAAATTTTACAAGCAAAAGAAAAGTTTATTGAACTTAAATCTGAGCACGAAAAAGTAATTTTATCAAGAGAAAAAAAGATTTCTGATGTAGAAAAAAGAATCAGAGATAGAGAATCTAAAGTTGCCTCTGAAGTTGATAAAAACATTCGTTTAAATCAATCTGTAGAGCAAAAAGAAAAAGATTATAACTTTAAATTAGAATATTTAGAAAAGAAAGAAGAAGATTTAGATAAAATGCACAAACGACATGTAGATATGTTAGAGCAAATATCTGGTCTATCTGCACAAGAAGCTAAAGTAGAATTGGTTGCATCTTTAAAAGAAATTGCAAAATCTGAAGCAATGGCTTTTGTACAAACATCTGTAGAAGAAGCAAAATTAACTGCAGAACAAGAAGCTAGAAAAATTGTTTTAGGAACAATACAAAGAGTTGGTGTAGAACAAGCTGTAGAGAATTGCGTATCTGTTTTTAACCTTGAATCTGATGACGTAAAAGGACGAATTATAGGTAGAGAAGGTCGTAACATTAGAGCTTTAGAAGCTGCAACAGGTGTAGAAATTATTGTTGATGACACTCCAGAAGCAATTATTCTTTCTTGTTTTGACCCTGTTCGTAGAGAAATTGCACGTTTAGCTATGCATAAATTAGTTACAGATGGAAGAATACATCCTGCAAGAATTGAAGAAGTTGTTAAGAAAACAGAAAGTCAAATTCACCAAGAAATTATAGAAGTTGGTAAAAGAACGGTTATAGATTTAGGAATTCATGGTTTACATCCAGAGTTGATTAAAACTATAGGACGTATGAAATACAGATCTTCTTACGGTCAAAACTTATTACAACATTCTCGTGAAGTTGCTAACCTTTGCGGAATTATGGCATCTGAAATGGGCTTAAATGCAAAACTTGCTAAAAGAGCAGGATTATTGCATGATATTGGTAAAGTTCCTGAAACAGAAAGCGAACTTCCTCATGCACTTTTAGGAATGCAATGGGCAGAAAAATACGGCGAAAAAGAAGAAGTTTGTAACGCAATTGGAGCTCACCACGACGAAATAGAAATGAAGAGTTTATTATCACCTATCGTTCAAGTTTGTGATGCAATCTCTGGAGCAAGACCAGGTGCAAGACGCCAAGTTTTGGATTCTTACATTCAGCGTTTAAAAGATTTAGAAGAAATTGCTTTTGGCTTTCCTGGTGTTCAAAAAGCGTATGCTATTCAAGCAGGACGTGAATTACGTGTAATGGTAGAAAGTGGAAAAGTTAGTGATACAAAAGCTGCCGAATTATCATTTAGTATTTCTCAAAAAATACAAAACGATATGACCTATCCTGGCCAAGTAAAAGTTACTGTAATTAGAGAAACAAGAGCTGTAAATGTAGCGAAGTAAAAGCCAATTTTAATCTTTTAGTTTACACTTTAATCAATGTAAATAAGACAAGAAATACTTAAAATAAATAAAAAATCCCAACTTTTAAAAGTTGGGATTTCTTATTTTCTAGGATGATATTTTTCTACAACTTGTTTCAAATAACTCGTGTCTAAATGGATATAAACTTCTGTAGTCGTTATGCTTTCATGGCCTAACATTAGCTGAATCGCTCTTAAATCTGCACCATTCTTTAATAAATGTGTAGCAAAAGAATGTCTTAACGTATGCGGACTTATTTTCTTATTCAAATTGATTTTAACAGCTAAATCTTTTAAAATTGTAAAAATCATTTGACGTGTTAAACCCTTGCCCCGTCTGTTTAAAAACAACGTATCTTCAAACCCTTTAGTTGGTTTTAGATGACTTCTAATTTCATGAATGTAAATAGAAATATATTTTTGAGCATTAATGTGTATTGGCACAAAACGTTCTTTATTCCCTTTTCCAGTAACTTTGATAAAACCTTCATCAAAAAATAAATCAGAAATTTTTAAGGTAATAAGTTCACTCACACGTAAACCACAACTATACAATGTTTCTAAAATGGTTCTGTTTCTTTCTCCTTGAGGATGACTTAAATCAACCGCAGAAATAAGCTCATTAATTTCGTCTTCAGACAAAGTATCAGGTAGTTTTCTTCCAATTTTCGGAGCTTCTATTAAATCAGTTGGATTTGTTTCTCTGTAATCTTCAAAAATTAAATAATCAAAGAAACTTCGCAAACCAGAAATTATCCTTGCTTGACTTCTAGGGTTTACTTTTTTTGCAATAGCATAAATAAATTGTTGAATGGTAGTTTCATCAATAGAAATAGGAGTGTAGTTGATTTCATTCTCATCAAGAAAAAGTAATAATTTTTCTAAATCTCTAGAATAACTATCAATTGTGTTTTGAGATAAACCTCTTTCTATTTTTAAATACAATTGATAATCTCTAATTGCGGTTTGCCATTTCATAAAAAAAAAACATTATTATTATGTTATTATGTAAAAATAACTTATTTTTGAGTGGAAATTTAAAAATGCTATTTATTTCACCTGACATTTTAATAATAATAAATATTGTTAAGGATAAATTGTGTCAAATAGGATTTTAATAAACTAATTATTATAAATTAAATTAAAAATTATGAAAAAAGTATTATTTATTGCAGCTTTTGTATTAGTAGGTTTAGGAAATGTAAATGCACAAAATGGAAGCTTTAATGCTGGTGTTAGTATTGGTTTTCCAACAGGAGACATTAGTGATATTTCTTCTTTAGCAATTTCTGTGGAAGCTAATTATTTATTTGAAATTTCTGATCAATTTAAAGTTGGTCCCTCTATTTCTTATCTTCATTATATTGGAAAAAAAGATATACTTGGAAGTGGATTTGATGCAGATGATATTTCTTTTTTACCTATAGCTGCAGCTGCGCGTTTTGCTGCTTCTGAAAAATTTACTATTGGAGCTGATTTAGGTTATGGTATTGGAATTAGCCCTGATGATATTGAAGGTGCTTTTTATTACAGACCAATGGTTGGTTATAATATTAGTGAAAAAGTAATGTTGCAAGCAACTTATACTGGTATGAGTAAAGAAGGTAGTACTATTTCTAATTTCGGAGTTGGTGCTATGTTTTCTTTATAAGATAAATATATTTATAGAATTTAAAACGGAAGCATTTTTGCTTCCGTTTTTTATTTGTTATATTTTAGCAATATGAAATTAATTATCATCAACGGCCCCAATTTAAATTTATTAGGAAAAAGAGAACCAGAAATATATGGCTCTCAAACTTTTGAAGACTTCTTTAAAGAGCTTCAATTAAAATTTAAAAGTGTTGACTTGTCTTATTACCAATCGAACATCGAAGGAGAAATTATTGATAAATTACACGAGGTTGGTTTTGATTATGACGGAATTATTTTAAACGCAGCTGCTTACACACATACGTCTGTTGGTATTGGTGATGCTGTAAAAGGGATTAACACTCCGGTTATAGAATTGCATATCTCTAATGTGCATGCCCGTGAAGAATTTAGGCATCATAGTTTTATTGCTCCTGCTGCAAAAGGTGTTTTGTTTGGCTTTGGTTTAAAAGGATATGAATTAGCAATTCAGAGTTTTCTATAACTCTAAAAGCATTTTAATATTTGCTCTTTCGTAATGAACCTCTTTTTCAATTGCAACTTCTTTAAAACCTGTTTTTCTATACAAGCTTATTGCAGGAATTAATTTTCTGTGAGAATACAACGTAATACTTTTCCATTGTTGGTTTCTTGCAAATTCTATACAGAAATTCATCAGACTTAAACCAATTTTTAAACCTTGATATTCTGGTGAAACAGCCATTTTACTCAGTTCGAAATTTTTTTTTGGTTGATAAGTGCTACAACACCTACAATTTCATTGTTATATTTTGCAAAAAAGATAAAGCCTCCAGTATCAATAACATATTTTTGAGGATTGCTTAAAACCTTTTTGTCATACCGTTCTACATAAAAATACTTTTCTAACCATGCTACATTTAAATTGTAAAAGTCTTTCGCATATGCTGGTTGATACGCTATAATTTCTAGCTTTTCTATGTCCATAATAAGTAAGTTGCATTAGGGATTGACGTGAAAATCCTTTTTTATGTCAGTTCGAGTTTTTATTTTGAAGTGATAACGAAAAAATAAAAGTATCGAGAACAAATAAAAAAGATTGAAACAAAAAGCCCGACTTTTCTACACTAAAATTTTTTCTGTTTTAGTATAGAAAAGAATGCCCAAATTAAATTTTAGCGTTAATAATTGCCATCATTTCATTTTCTAAACCAATCGTTTTTTGATAAATATTTTCAGCTTTTGCTAAAATATCTTCAGCGAATTTTCTATCTTTAATATCTTTTGCATTGATACGAACGTTAAAATACGCGCCAGTAACAGCGGTTTTTGCACACAAAACACCAACGCCAGCGTCTGAAAGAGAATTTTGAATTCCGTTTTTCATCATTTCTATCATTACTTCGATAGAATTATGAGCAGTTTCCATAACTTTTAAAGGAATTTCTGTGGCATACTTAGTAG
>Ga0335396_10005112_pt1 | contig 13740 bp, 12 predicted proteins | sample FRY02_FD_205743 | JGI IMG/M metagenome (GOLD analysis project Ga0335396, IMG submission 205743) | Freshwater microbial communities from Lake Fryxell liftoff mats and glacier meltwater in Antarctica - FRY-02 (spades assembly) (version 2) | ecosystem: Environmental > Aquatic > Freshwater > Ice >... | reverse complement strand
GTGGTGATGAGCGCAATGCTGATGTTCGCAGCGAGCGTCTCGTAATAGGAACTGCTGCGCGCAGCGGTACCCGCGACCGTTTCAAATGCTCCAATCATTCCCTGCACTGTTCCCAACAAACCCAACAGCGGCGCAACGCTCGCGATCACGGCGATGGGATCAATGACCCGAAAGAGTCGCGCGGTTTCATCTTCGCCGGCGTCTTCCATTGCCGCGCGCGCCTCCAATCCTCCCAGCGGGCCGCGCAGCGATCGATCGATCCCAGCCGCTGCAATGCGACCAAGAAAGCTGTCGCCTTCTGGACTGCGACAATCTTTGAGTGCCTGCTGAAAATCACCTGCATCAGCCTGAGCGCGAATTTCTTTCACTTGTTCGTCGGGCACAAGTTGACTGCGCCGCGTTCGAAAAATCGCAGAGATGGCAAATGCCAACCCCACGATGCTGAGCGCAAGAATGACATATCCAATGACTCCGCCGCCTTCGATGTACTTAAAGAAACTCAATATCCATCTCCTTGTTGAGGTTCGATTCGTCCGCTGAACTCCGATTCATATTCGCTCTTGATTCGGCGTAGTGTCGCAGCCGCCTCGTCGTCTTGGATGCGCGCGAGTGCAATCGCCGACTGCGCCAATGCCGCCTCTGATAGCCGAGGGATTTCCGATCCATATGCCGCAGGAATCAACAACATTTTGCCAACACCTCTGCGGACTTCCTCAGGATCACTCTCCATGGCGAAGCTGCGACCCTCCGCATAGATCGCCCAAAGACGAAGTTTGCCCTCCGCACTTTTCGTCATCTGCGCCAGCGATTGTCGACTGCGCTTGCGTGCGGCAGGATCAGACGAGACCGCGTCGGCCCACAGAGACACCAGGCGCGCACCTTTCTTGCCAGCGATGCGCTGCGAATTGCTCGACGACCACTGCTCGCGCTTGGCAATCTCCTCGAGGGGATCTGCCTTTGCATCACGATTGACCGTCGCAGGTGGTTGTGCAAGACCAGCATCCGCTGCGGCGATGCGCCCCGCATCGGCCAACAACTGAGCCAAGCCAAGATCGTTTGCTAATCGCTCGCGATCCGCCGCAGCAGCGAGTGCGTCGTGCGCACGCTTGGCTGAATCGCCGTCCATCCAGACAGGCGGCACGGACAACATCAATCCATATTCACTGTCCAATTCATCCCTCTTGGCAATCCAAGAACCTGGCGCGGCGAAACGACTTCGCAGCATGGCCGTGGTCAAGGCCGCTTCGAGAGATCGCGACCAGTCAGCGCGTGCGGCACTCGCAGTTCGCGCAATCCCTTCACTAGCCATCATTCTCGACATGCGCGCGGTCGGCTCGAGGACCGCGACTGCGGCGGTGAAACATTCGCGCGCAGCTTTCAAGTCGCCACGCCCAAGCCGAGTTCGTCCACGCCACAATTGCTCGCCACTGGCGAGCCGCTTCAATCGATCGTTGTCGGTCGTATCGCTGGTCAACAAGCGAATCTGATCCCAGCGAATGAACTGAGAATGCGCCCCAGCCTCGTCGACCGCGCCCACTTGAATCTCAATCCCATCGGCGGACTCGGACACACGACTGCCTTCCTTGCGGCCACCACCATCGCGAAAATCGATGACGCAAGTATCGGATTGCGTCGCGGCGCTCGCAGTTGCAAGCAACAACCAACAGCAGCAGAGTCCATATTTCACGGCGCTTGCCTCGAAGCTGAAATTGAAAAAGTTCCGCCAGTTTCGCTAGCAATTCGCCGCAGTGGTGCCGTCGCAGCCGCCTGACCGAATGCAATGCAATGGATGACGGTATTGGGACCTCGTCGATTCAATCTGAGAATTTCATCCGCCGCGTCGGCTGGAATTTCTCCGTCACTCATAAAGAAGACGACATCGGGGCGCTCTGTGCGGGAGAAGAGGAATTGAAATGCGGGAACTGGATTCGTTCCACCGCTCTGCGCCACGCTCTCGACCCACATCTTCAGCCGCGCCATCGATGCGTCACGGCACTTGACGAATCCGCGCTCGCGATCAATCGTCTGAAAATCATCGTCGAACATGGCCACGCACACTGACGCAAAGTCGGGAAGTGCCGTGATGCTCTGAATAATCTCTCCCTTCGCCTTTCGCATGCGACCATCGATTCCCATCGAACCCGACTTGTCGACGACATACCCCACGCGTTTGCCGCGACCGCTCACGCCGAAAAATGTCGTCGTCGCACCCGTGCCGTCGCCGAGACCTCCGTCTCCGCCGCCACCGCCTGTTGAAAAAAGACCCTCGGCCCCAGCCGAGACAATCGCCGCATCACCTTGATCATTTCCAGTTGGATCTGGCAATCCAAAGATGCTTGGATCTGACGAGTTCGCATCTGCTTGCGGCGGCCGAACTTCAGGAGTCGCATCGCCACCAGCCATAGATGAGTCAGCCGACGGCTCGAGTGGATCGGCGTCGATCAATGCAACCTCGAAACTCGGCGTGGCATTCCCAGTCGATTCGCCAACTCCCACACCGATACTCGACAAGATCACCAACAAGATGGCGTGAATCGGAAGGGATATTGCCAGCCCGATCCAGATCCATGAAACGGAACTCTTTTTCGATCGATCTCGGTTCATACTTTGCATCGTCGCAGGTGGAGTGGTGACCGCCAGTGGTCCTCGAGAGATTGTAGTCTTGCGCACCATGATCATGCCTCCCAGCGCCGATCGCAATCGATACCGCAGAGTCCTCCTCAAGTTGAGTGGAGAGAGTTTCGCAGCGGAAGGATCCTTTGGCATTCAGCCCGATGAGCTCTCGAGCATCGCGAGTGAAATCGCCACTGCCATGGTCGATGGATTGCAACTTTCCGTGGTCGTCGGCGGCGGCAACATCATCCGTGGCGCGCGTCTGGCGGCAGTTGGGAAATTTGATCAATCCACTGCGGACTACATGGGAATGCTTGGCACCGTCATCAACGGGCTCGCGCTCAAGGAGGCTTTGAAATCGCAAGGCGTCGAGAGTCGAGTGATGAGCGCCATTCATGTGCCGAGTGTCGCCGAATCCTTCATTCGCGCTCGTGCGCTGCGTCACTTTGAGAAGGGACGAGTCATCATTCTGGTCGCTGGAACTGGCAATCCATTCTTCACGACGGATACATGCGCGGCGCTGCGTGCCATTGAACTTGGTGCGGAGGTTCTCTTGAAGGCCACGAAGGTTGATGGCGTTTACTCGGCCGATCCACGCAAAAATCCAAACGCCACGCGCTACGAATCTCTGCGCTTTTCTCAGGCGCTCGACCAGAAACTTGGCGTGATGGATCTGACTGCGATGACGATGTGCATGGAGCACTCACTGCCCGTTATCGTCTTCGATTACAAGGCCAAGGGCAACATTCGACGAGTGATCGCGGGCGAGTCGATCGGCACGCTCGTGACAGTCTGAAAATCATTTCACAAGAACGAGGAGTATCTGCAATGGATATTGACACAGTGATCTTAGAAACAGAAGAGAAGATGACCAAAAGTCTGGAGTATCTCCAGCGCGAATATCGGGGCGTGCGAACGGGGCGCGCCAATACTGCGCTGCTTGAATATGTCAAGGTTGAGTATTACGGAAGCTCGGTTAACTTGCGCGAGATTGCGAGCATCAGCGTTCCGGAGCCGACGCAGTTGCTGGTCAAGCCGTTTGATCCTGGCGCAAAGACCGAGATTATCAAGGCGATCGAACGCAGCGGTTTGGGGCTCAATCCGCAAACCGAGGGGAACCAGATTCGCATCATGCTTCCCCCGCCATCGGCCGAACGCCGCAAACAACTCGCCGCTCAGGTTCGCAAAATGGCCGAAGATTGTCGGGTCACTGTGCGCAACGAACGCCGCGACGCCAACAAGGCGATCGATGCGCTGCTGAACGATGCGAAGTCGAAAATTTCTGAAGATCAGGTCGAAAGCGCCAAGGAATACATCGATGAGACAACCAAGAAGACGACTGTCAAGATCGACGAACTCACCAACAAGAAGGTTGCTGAAGTCGAGGAGATATAGAGCCATGCCAGACTGCCGCTCGTTCGCGATGATGTTCATCGCCGCCACCGCCTGTGTCCTGTCACCAATCTCGACCGCGTGCGGCGAGGCGCCAATCGTGGCAGGCGCCCCACAAGATGCCCCACAAGATGCCCCACAAGATGCCCCACAAGATGCCAAAAAAGGTGCCCAAACCGCATCAACCGTTGCGACCGACTTGCCACAGGTCGTGATCGCCGACGACAACACACGAATCACTCATTCATGTCGACTCATCATCGCACCGCGACCGCTGGTTGATCGAGACAACAACGGTGTGATTCACATCGAGGGTGACGACATCACCGTCGATCTTGGCGGTCAGACGCTTCTCGGTGCTGATCCCGCTACGCCGCAAGATGCGCTCCAAGGAATCGGCATTCGCGTTGTGGGCAAGCGCGTCACGATCCGCAATGGAACTATCACTGGATTCGGCTCAAGCGTGCGATCACGCGCTCTTCGAACGACTTGAATTCATTCGCAATTTCGCCCAGCGACTGAAGTCGACGCCCGAGGCTGAGGACTCGACGGATTGGCTCTCGCCCCATCGCAATGATGACAACGAATGGATATTGAATTATGGCGCTGCAATCGCCGTGCAGAATGCGCAAGGCGTGGTGATCCGAGAAATTGGCGTTCGCCAAGGACAAAACGGCATCCTGCTTTCGCGCGTCATCAATTCCCAAATCTACAACTGCGATGCGTCATTTCTTTCTGGTTGGGGAATCGGACTGTGGCGAAGTTCCTCAAACACTATCTGTCGCAACGCGCTTGATTTCTGTGTGCGCGGCTATAGCCATACGATTTATAACCGCGGCCAAGATTCGGCGGGAATTCTTTGTTTCGAGCAATCATCCGACAACACCATCATGCTCAATTCGGCGACCCACTGTGGCGATGGGTTCTTCGGATTTGCTGGTCGTGAAGCGCTCGGTGAAACGCCTGGCCCATCCGCGACAACACCACAAGGCGCTGCTTGGCCTGCTGCTTGGCCTGCTGCTTGGCATCATGGCCGTGGATGCAATCGCAATCTCATCGCGCTCAATGATTTTTCCGACGCGGCTGCGCATGGACTCGAACTGACTTTCTCCTTCGACAACCGAATCCTGCGCAATCGCTTCGACCGCGACGCGATCTGCGGAGTGTGGGCAGGCTATTCACAGCGAACGGATATTCGCGGCAATGTCTTTCGCGCGAACGGCGACGCTGGATACGGCGCAGAGAATGGCGCAATCAATATCGAGCACGGCAAGGGTTCGATGATCGTTGAAAATAAGTTCTCAACCAATTCCGCTGGAGTGCGACTCTGGTGGGACGAAGATGCTCACCTTGCGTCGCATGCTTGGACCAAGGCGAATGGTGGCGATTCGACCGACAACACCATCGTTGGCAACACATTTGCCAACGATGCAATCGGCATCTTTCTGCGCGCATCGCCCAAGACTGTCATCAGCGACAACACGATGGATCGAGTCGCAGTGCCCCTCGATACGGATGAGCAGAGCCGTCCATTATCTGCGGCTCAAACGACCAACGCCACGATTGCGCCCTTGAATTGGACCGAACTGCAAGCGATCGCAGACAAGCTTCCTGGTGCCGGCAACGCAGTCGACATCGTTGACGGCATGCCCATCTCCAAACGAAATCCGCTTGCTGGTCGAGCTGCGATCGCCATCGGCCAATTTGGACCATATGACTTCGTCGCGCCGATGGCGATTGCGGAGCCGAGCCCCACCAATGTGAATCGCTGGAAATTGCTCGGTTCACAGCCCATTTTGTTTTTGCAAGCAAGTCAGGGACAAGGCGACTTGCGAACTGGCATGGATGTCGAGACGAACACCGCCACGATTGAAACCGAGACGCCCGGTCAATTGACCAACTATGAACTGGCGATTTTCTGGGGACGCAATCCCGATCAAGTCCAGCGGGTTCGCGGCACGCTTCTCAGTGCGGACTGGCGAGTCTCTATCTTTCCACTGCCGACTCCATCGACTCCCGGCGGTCTGCCCGATCCGGAAACCTTCGAAAAAGCGGCGAAGGATGCGTACCTGGTCTATGTGGAATCGCTGAGCTTCCGCTTCGGCTCGGGCGGTCCCGATGTGGCGAAACTGATGCCAACAGGACCGAATGTTCCCAAGGACAACTTTGGATTGATCGCAACCACCACCTTTCAAGCGGCGCCAGGCGACTGGATCGTGCAAACGAAGTCCGATGATGGAATCCGCGTCATGTTCGATGGAAAGATGATCATTGACCATTGGGATCGCCACGCAACGGCGATCGACCAGTGGCGTTTTTCGATTCAACAAGCCAAGGCCGTGACGATGAGCGTCCATTACTTCGAGCTCGATGGCGATGCACGGCTCGATCTGCGCATTCTGCCGGATCCGAATGCTCCCAAACGCCCTGAAGTTGCTCCTTGACGATGCCCGCCCCTGCGCCGAAGATGCACCGCCGACCCGTGGCAAATCCATCGTGAACTGTCCATACTGCAACATCTCCGACGCGCGAGTCATTGATAGCAGACCGATTGAAAGTGGACATGGCATTCGGCGCAGGCGTGAGTGCATCGCGTGCAAGAAAAGATTCACCAGCTATGAACGCGCCGAACGACTCACACGCATCAAGGTTGTCAAGAAAGATGAGTCGCGCGTTCCGTTCGACATCGCGAACATTCTGCGCGGCATTCAAGCGGCGTGTGGCAAGCGGCCGATCGCCGAGGAAGTGAAGCAGCGCATCGCCGATGAAATTGACGGGGACATTCACCGCGACTTCGAGCACGAAGTTTCAAGCGGCGAGATTGGAAGGCGCGTGGCGCGTGCGCTGCGAAACATCGACCAGGTCGCGTATGTGCGCTTTGCAAGTGTCTATCACGACTTCCAGAGTGTCACTGAATTCCAAGCCGAAATTACGGATTTGAGTGAGAAGCCACCGATGCCGTCGGACCACCCATCACTCTTTGACGACAAGTAGTATTCGCCTTTCGAGTTCAACACAATGCCGACGATCACACTGCCGGATGGCAGCATTAAAAAATACGACCACGCTACCACCGCCGCGCAAGTTGCCGCCGATATCGGTCCGGGCTTGGCGAAAGCGGCGTTGGCCGCCAAAGTCGATGGAAAACTCTGCGATCTTGCAACCGTGCTCGATCACGATTGCGATTTCGCCATCGTGACGGCGAAATCGCGCGACGGCCAAATCGACGCAGACGCACTCTCGATGATTCGCCACTCGTGCGCCCATGTGCTGGCGGAAGCTATACAACGGCTCTTTCCTGGAACGATGCTGGTCTATGGTCCCGCACTCGACAGCGGCTTTTATTACGACATGGCTTTCCCACAAGACCGCATCCCAAGCACCGACGACTTCGCGGCCATCGAAGCGGAAATGACCAAAATTGTGGCGGAAAATCGTCCGTTTACGCGGTCCGATCTGGCGATCGAAGCTGGGATGCGCAAGTTGAATCAAGAAGGCAGCAAGTTCAAGATTGACAATGCGCAGCGCGCTGCGGAAGCTGGGTCGACCACTCTCTCTTGGTATGCGACTGGGGTTTGCGGAACAAACTGGGAAGATCTCTGCCGCGGACCGCACATTCCTTCGACTGGTCGCATCGGCGCGTTCAAGCTCACCAGTCTGGCATCGAGCTATTGGAAGGGTGATGAAAAACTTGATCGACTGACGCGGGTTTATGGCACTGCATTTTCAACCAAGCCCGAACTCGAAGCGCATCTCAAGCAACTCGATGAAGCGAAGAAGCGAGATCATCGCGTGCTCGGCAAGCAACTGCGCCTTTTTCATATCGACGAGATGGTTGGACAAGGATTGGTGCTCTGGACTCCGCGTGGCGCCGCGATTCGCCAAGAACTTCAATCATTCATCAGCGAAGAGCTTCGTGTGCAGGGATATCAACAAGTCTTCACGCCGCACATCGGCAAGCTGGAACTGTATCGAACCAGCGGGCACTTCCCCTACTACCGTGAAAGTCAATATCCGCCGATCGTCGATCATGAGCAGATGACCAAGCTGGCCGAAGAGGGATGCTCGTGCGGTGAACTCGCCAATCGGCTGAATCAGGGGGAAATTGATGGCTATTTACTGAAGCCGATGAATTGCCCGCATCACATTCGAATCTTCGCGAGCGAGCCACATTCCTATCGAGATCTTCCCGTGCGCCTCTGTGAATTTGGCACGGTCTATCGCTGGGAACAATCAGGCGAAATTGGCGGTCTCACGCGCGTGCGTGGATTCACTCAAGACGACGCACATCTTTTCGTCCGCGAAGATCAGATTGCCGAAGAACTGCGCGGCTGTCTCGCACTTGTGAAACTGATTTTCGCAACACTGGGAATGAACGACTACCGTGTGCGAGTCGGATTGCGCGATCCGACAAGCGACAAATATGTGGGCGATCCTGCCAACTGGGACAAAGCAGAAGAGGCGTGCAGAAGCGCAGCGAAATCGCTGGGAGTCCCATTCACAGAAGAAATCGGCGAAGCCGCGTTCTATGGACCAAAGATTGACTTTGTCGTCCGCGATGTGATCGGCCGTTCGTGGCAACTCGGCACGGTGCAAGTTGATTACAACTTGCCAGTACGGTTCGACCTTTCATATATCGGCGCCGACAACAAGCAGCACCGACCTGTGATGATTCATCGAGCCCCATTCGGTTCGATGGAGCGATTCGTCGGTGTGCTCATCGAGCACTTCGCCGGGGCCTTCCCGCTCTGGCTTGCTCCCGAACAAGTGCGCGTCTTGCCCATCAGCGAGAAAAGCACTGAATATGCGCAGGAAGTGCTTGACGCCGTCAAGAAAATTGGCCTGCGGGCGACCATGGACAACAGCAATGAGCGCGTGCAAGCGCGAATTCGCGATGCCAGCGAGGAAAAAATCCCATACTTGGCCGTCGTGGGACCGCGCGATGCCCAGCAGCGGGTCGTCAGCGTGCGGGCGTTTGGAACCGATGCAAACCTTGGGGAATTGCCCTTCGATCGCTTCATCAGCGGGTTGGAATCCGAGTATCGCACCCGCGGCCGCGACTTGCTCAAGAGCGCTTTTTCAGCATGAATTCCATTAATTTTATGAGTTTGATTGGGCAAAGTCCCAATTGCGTGGTAATTTGCTACCGTCTCGAAAACGATTCGAGATTGAACAGCGCAACCCAGAGACAGACCGACTCATGATTTTTTCAAAAACTCTTTCCGCATGATGATGGGGCTTTCCCATCGTCGAGCCGGTTCTTGCGCAGCACACAGCTCTCTCCTTCGCCCTTCGATTTATCCATTCGTCTGCTTGATATCGCATGTCGCATTCGTCGATGTCGCACTGTCGGCAATATCGTCAGTGTCGGCAATTTCGTCATGAGCAATCAACTTCTTCTTTCCTGTTCACTCGCCTTCTGAGGAATTCACCATCAGCCAATTCAACCGCCGTCCCCCGTTCCGCGATTCTCGAGACTCTGGTCCTCGAATCAATGATCGCATTCGCGTCACCCCCATTCGATTGCTCGACCAGGATGGTCAGATGGTTGGCGTCGTCGAACTCGAGGAAGCCAAGCGTCTCGCCTCGCTGGCGGGTTTAGACCTCGTGGAAATTGCGGCTGATTCCAAGCCTCCAGTTGTGCGCATCATGGACTTCGGAAAGTTCAAGTATGAACAAGCGAAGAAAGAAAAGCAGAACAAGACGAAATCAAAGGCCGGCGAAATGAAGGAAGTCCGACTCGGGCGATCCATGAAGATCGATCCGCATGATGTCGCAATCCGCGTCAATCAAGCCCGCGAATTCTTGCTCGAGGGATATCGCGTTGTGTTCGTCCAGAACTTTCGTGGTCGAGAGTTGGCGTATCGCAACCGCGGTGATCAGCGCATGGCAGAGATCGCCGAAACGCTCGCTGACATCGGTCGGGTGGAGTTGACCCCTCGACTCAACGGCAAACGCATGTCGATGATCATGGTTCCGGATCGATCCAAGATCGATGCGGCGAAGAAGAAGACCGGCGGTGCCGCCAAGTTAGCTAAAGTTGCGAAAACACCTGCAGATTCAGATTCTTCTGCGGCAAATGCGACCGCTGCAAGCGCCGCCGCGAGCGCCGCTGCAAGCACCGCTGCAAGCGCCGCTGCAAGCACCGCTGCGAGCACCGCCGCGAGCACCGCCGCAAGCACCGCTGCAAGCACCGCCGTGCCGCAAGGCAGTGCATAATCCGCTTCGCTCTCGAAGTTGAAACCCCCACTGACACTGAACACATGGCCGCCCGCCGAAGGGCGGCCATTTTTCTTTGGAATTGCACTTGACTTATTATGCATCGCTATGCATAATAATGCTTCATGATTGCCAAGGCCCAAAGACACCGCCAGATCATCAAGCTGATTGAATCGGGAAGCATCTCAAATCAATCCGAACTCGCCCAACAGTTGGCGCGTGCCGGCGTCGCTGCCACTCAGACAACTCTCTCACGCGACCTCTGCGAAATCGGTGTGGTGAAGTCGTCAACTGGATATCACATGCCCACCGCGACACCCGAGCCATCCCCTGCCAGCCGCATGGGATTGCTCGCCGCAACCGTGCGCCGATTGCTCTTGGAAGTATCCACTGGCGGCACGCAGGTGATCATCCACACCCCGCCAGGCCAAGCCAGCGCACTGGCCGTTGAGATTGACCGTGCAAATCTGACTGGAGTGCTGGGCACGATTGCAGGCGATGACTGCATTTTTATCGCATGCACAACTGCGAGTGCTGCGAAGTCGGTCACAAATCGCCTGCGCACTCTTGCGGGCTCCGTGAGAAACACATGAGCACGGACGCATTCTCGATAACTTCACTGAAGCGCTGTCGTGCCGTCATCGTCGGCGCGGCTGGCTATTCCGGCGCGGAAATCGTTGGCATTCTGCTCAAGCACGAATCGGTCGTCGTCGTCGGTCTCTTTGCCTCCGCATCGCGCGCGCACAACACCATGCGATTTGACCAGCTTTTCCCGCGTTTTCGTGGTTGGACAGAGCTCACGGTTGGCGCCACGAATTTGCAGGAGATACTCGACCTTCAACCAGATGTTGTCTTTCTCGCCACGCCACATGAGGCGAGCCATGAGCTCGCTCCGCAACTCTGCGAGCGCGGGATCACTGTCTTGGATCTTTCCGCTGCCTTTCGTCTGCGCGATATATCGGCCTATCCCACGCATTATGGATTCACCCATCAACACCATCGCTGGCTCCACGAGGCTGTCTATGGTCTGGCCGAACTCAATCGCGCGTCCATCGCATCGGCGCAGTTGATCGCGGTGCCCGGCTGTTATCCAACGAGTGTCATCCTTCCGGTGCGACCGCTCGCCGAAGCCGGAGTGCTTGCTGAGAATTCGATCATCGTCGACAGCACCAGCGGCGTCAGCGGTGCGGGACGATCCCTTGCGATCAAGAGCCTCTTCTGCGAGGTCAGTCAGCAACCATATGGCGTACTCAATCATCGTCATCAACCAGAGATGGCTCAAGAGACGACGATGGATGTCATCTTCACTCCACACCTTGGTCCGTTCGACCGCGGCATTCTTTCAACGATCCACGCGACATTGCGACCCAATGTCAGCGAGGCTGACATTCGCGATATTCTTCATCAACGCTACGGCGCCGATCCATTCATTTCGTTGCTCAGCGCGGGCGAGTGGCCGTCGGTGGCTGCCGTCGAAGGCAGCAATCGATGCGATATCGCCATCGCAGTTGACCCCACTCGAAAACATCTGATCGCATGCAGTGCGATCGACAATCTCATTAAGGGCGCGGCCGGGCAAGCCGTGCAGTGCATGAATATCCGCTTTGGATTCCCTGAAACACGCGGGTTTTCGCGCCCAAATCATGCAGTGCGTCCACGAGAGGTGCTCGCGTGATCCATCCATCGCTGCTGATTGTCAAACTTGGCGGAGCGTTGCTTGATGACGCAGCGGCACTCGCCGCAACGATCGACTCGATCGCAGATCTGCACCGCGCCCGTCCAGGTTCGGTGGCGGTCGTGCACGGAGGCGGCATCTCGGTGGATCGCCATCTCTCGCGCATCGGCATGCGCACCGAAAAACGCGACGGGATTCGTATCACACCGCCAGAGCAGATGATCGAAATTGCCGCCGTCCTCAATGGACAAGTGAATACGGCGATCGTCGCTGCGTTGCTGTCTCGCGGCGCAGCGGCCGTGGGACTTTCGATTGCCGATGGATTCACAACAAGCGCAGACGCAACCACGCGCCATGCATTTGATCCCGGTTGTGTCGGCGAGATTCGCTCGGGCCATCCTCGCCTCATTCGAGTCCTACTGCAATCGCACTTTCTGCCGGTGATTTCGAGCGTCGCTGTCGGCACCGACGGCACGCTGCTGAATGTGAACGCAGATGATGCAGCCGCGGGCATCGCCAAAATCTGCGCCGCAGATCGTCTTGTCTTTCTCACCGATGTCTGCGGTGTGCTCGACCATAATCGCGCGCTCATCGACACGATCGACTCATCGCGCGCCGCTGAACTCATCGAATCTGGCGTCATCTCTGGTGGCATGATTCCCAAAGTCAACAATGCCCTCGCAACGGCCGCTGACACTGGCGTTGCAGTCGTGATCGCTGGATGGCGTGACCGCGATGTCCTCTTCCGTATTGCATCGGGCGCGCGTATTGCATCGGGCGCGCGAATTGCATCGGGCGAGCGCATCGCTGCGGGCGAGCGCATCGCTGCGGGCGAGCGCATCGCTGCGGGCGAGTCAGTGGGAACGACGATTCTGCCGCCAAAGCACGACGATTTCACCGCCGCAGCTCATACCAACACGCGGCGCCAAGAGACTCCCCAAGCGCCGGATCTATCCTCATCGTCCCTCTCATGACAATATGACAATCACGGCACCCATCCTCGCCACACGCGACATTCTTCAAGTCGTCGATCTCTCAGCAACCGAGATCACACATCTCTTTGCGCTGTCGGCTCGATTGAAAGCGAATTATCCGGCGTTCGCAGGTGTGCTCGCCCAACGCTCGCTTGCGATGCTCTTTGAAAAACCATCGCTGCGCACGCGTGTCTCGTTCGAGTTGGGTTTTCAGAAGTTCGGCGGTGGCGTAACTTTCCTCGACCATCAATCCTCGCCAATCGGTGAGCGTGAAACAGTCGAGGATTACGCGCGCAACCTTTCACGCTGGGTCGACATCGTCGCCATCCGCTGTCGTTCGCACGCGCTGCTGACTCGATTCGCCGCGGCGAGTTCCGTGCCAGTCATCAATGCGCTGAGCGATCTTCACCACCCCTGCCAGGCGCTCGCCGATATCTTGACGCTGACCGAAACGGGCATCCCCATCGAGCAACTGCATCTTGTATGGGTCGGCGACGGTAACAATGTCTGCCATTCACTCATTGAAGCGGTCGCCACGCTTGGCGGCCGTATGACGGTCATCACTCCCCATGCATTGCGTCCACCCGCCGAAGTGCTGCGCATCGCAGATGCACGCTCATTTCGCAGCGGTGCGCGGATCGTCTGCACCGAGGATCTCGCGGCGGTCGAGGGCGCTGACGCGATCTACACCGATGTCTGGATTTCGATGGGCGATGAAGCGCGCGCCGCAGAAAAAACGAAATTGCTCATTCCTTATCAAGTCACCACCGCGCTCATGCGCCGTGCTGGATCAAAGGCTCGCTTCATGCACTGCCTCCCCGCCAAGCGCGGCGAGGAAGTCACGGCTGAAGTGATCGATTCACCCGC
>Ga0335396_10005110_pt1 | contig 13743 bp, 9 predicted proteins | sample FRY02_FD_205743 | JGI IMG/M metagenome (GOLD analysis project Ga0335396, IMG submission 205743) | Freshwater microbial communities from Lake Fryxell liftoff mats and glacier meltwater in Antarctica - FRY-02 (spades assembly) (version 2) | ecosystem: Environmental > Aquatic > Freshwater > Ice >... | reverse complement strand
CCGACGGGAATCCGTGGCGGTGCGCCCGTCATCATGTAATGGTTGCCCGCGCCGTGATTGCCTTGATCATGCCGGATCGAACGAACGATCGCCAAATCGTCGGAGATCGCGGCGAGTCGTTTCATCGGTTCCGAAAAAAAGATGCCTGGCGTTTGTGTTGCGATCGGTCCGAACTTGCCACGTATCTCCAGCGGTGCATCAGGTTTCGGATCAAACGTCTCATAATGGCTCGGACCACCGTCCATCCAAACTAAGATGCAAGCGTCGGCTTGCCGCTTGATCGGCGACGCATTGGCCTCACTGGCTCGCGAGCGGGTGGCGCGCAGCGCACCGGCGAACCCTCCGGCAATCAACCCGTGCAAGCCGAGTTTCAACCCGTCGCGGCGAGTGATGCCTTCACAATTTGGCTTCAATCTTGTCATCATCCTTAGTTCCCGTAGTACTTAGTTTTGGATTGAAAATTCGGGTGAATTGAGCATTGCCCACATCAGGTCTTCGACCACGCCGCGACGACTCTCCGCTGATTCAATCAGCTTCGAAGCGTACTCAGTTTCGTTTGATGCAGGGTGTCGTGAAAAAATCGCCAAGTAAAGTTCGTCGACAATTTCCACCGGTGGAGATTCACTCGCCGCTAATCGTGCGGCACGGCTACTGTCCGACCGCACGCGTTCTTCAAGCTGCTGCGAGTTCATCAAATGAAGTGCCTGGGTCACGGTGGAATCGGGCGTTCGCTCACACGGTGGATCTTGATTCTCGTTGGGACGTCCGAACGTATCCAAGAAGATGGAACCAACCCGCGTTGTCCAAACTTGATTGGCTCGAGACTCAGGTGGCATGCCTTGCAAAGTCGATGGAGACTCGGTTGCATCAGCGACCGCGTCCATCAAAACTTCCGCACGCAGGCGGTGTCGGTAGTGACGCGAGTAATTCAAACGATCACCGACATTTGACACCGTCGGCTCGGAACTATGCGAATAAACTCGCGACAACGCAATGGTCTTCAGCAACTTCTTGAAGTCATAGCCCGATGCTTGAAAGTCTTTCGCTAGCGCATCGAGCAGCTTCGGGTTGGTCGGTGGATTGGTGGTCCGCAAATCATCGACCGGCTCCACCAAACCGCGGCCCATCAGGATCGCCCAGGTGCGATTGACTTGAACTTTCGCAAAGAAATCGTTCTCGCGTGATGTCATCCAGTCCGCAAGTTGCTCGCGCGGATCGAGCGGTTCGATTGTCCCCGCTTCCTTTGAATGTGCGACTTCATACAACGGTGTCGGTGTCATCGTCTCGCCAGTCAGCGGATGCGAAACGGAGCCTTTGGTGGATGCGAACACGGTCTCTTCACCACCGGAAATCGGTGGCGACAAGCCCGTTCCCTTGTAATTAACTTTCGCGAAGTAGGCCGAAAATTGGTAGAAGTCCTGTTGGCTCCAACGTTCAAAGGGGTGATGGTGACACTTGGCACAGTCAAGGCGTATGCCAAGAAACAGTTGGCTGATCAACGTTCCCATTTCATCGGGACTGCGACGATCGCGAAACAAAGTCGCGGCCCCGTTTTGCCATGTGCTGCCTTTGGCCGTAACGAGGTCTCGCACGAACGAGTCGTAGGGAACGTTGTCACGAAACTGTTGGCGGATCCAGTTGTCATAATTTAAAACCGCCTTGATCCCAACCCGATAAGGATTCGGACGAAGCAAGTCGGCCCAGTAACCCGCCCAGTGGTCGGCATATTCGGGGCTGTCAAGCAATCGATCAACGAGCTTGGCTCGCTTATCCGCTTCGCTATCTTTATCGCTGGGATCAAGGAACACACGAGCTTCTTCAACCGTCGGCAATCGGCCGATCAAATCGAGACTCGCGCGACGCAGGAAGGCATGATCGGAAACGACCGGCGACGGTTCAATGCCGAGTGATTGCAGTTTCTCATAAACAAGATCATCGATCACGCCGTTTCGCGGTAGCGACTCGAACATTTCTTTCGCGAGTGGCTGCGACTGGGGAATGGCCACATCGGCAACTTGAATATGATTCATGTAACGAGCCATCACCGACGTTTCACCTGGCAAAGAGCCCGCTCGAATCACTCCTTTCGCATCGACCGAAACAACGGCATCGTCGTTGGATAGATACTTTGTCAATCGTGTCACATCGCGAGTCGAAGAATCGCTGTAATGCGCCGTCACCCGTAGAGGCTGAGTTTCCTCGGGTACAAGCGAAAAGGAATCACGATCAAGTGAAACGTTCTCGAGCACCGGTTCGCCTTCGAGGCTGCGCGTCGCACCTTGTCGCACCCATTGCAGCAACGTTTGATAATCTTCCGAATCGATCTCGATCCGTCTACCACCACCATGCGGAAGCTCTGCCGTCGCTTTCCGAATCAACAAACTATTTTCAGGAGCGGCAGGGAAAACGCGACGGCCACGCGCGTCCCGAGTTAAAGCAGCAAAATCAAAGCCCGAATCGAACCCGAGCAGCGACAATTGAAAACCGTTTTGGCCGCGTTGTTTGCCGTGACACGCACCGGCATTGCAAGAATATGCCGCCAAAATTGGCTGAATATCCAACTCGAAGCTAATCGATCGCTCCGCACCTGACGTATGCGAAAACGACAGCGCAACGCTCCACACGAGCCAGATCGAATTGCGGCAAAGATGAGTGATGGAGGGCATCATGAAGGTCTGTAGAAAACGGGAAATTTCGGAACGCTTGCAATACTTAACTCGGCAATCGCAACTTATGACCTCATTAATTCGGGAACCGGTTTGCCATGATCAACAATCGGCGTCGGACGTCCGTTGAAATCTTTGATGAACACTTTTGACGAGTCGATACCAAGATGATGGTAGATGGTTGCCAGAAAATCGCCTGGACCACAGTGGCGTTCGATCACATCTTCACCCCGTTTATCGGTCGCGCCGATGCACTGGCCGGTTTGGATTCCGCCGCCAGCCCAGATGTTTGAAAATGCCCGTGGCCAATGGTCACGACCTGGTTGGCTAGTACCGGCCGGCGCGCTCGCATTTCCTTCGCCGGTGCTTGGCTGATAGTTGATCTTGGGCGTTCGACCGAACTCGCCCGTCACCACCACCATCACGCGATCGTCCAAGTTTCTCGCATAGATGTCTTCGATCAGCGCCGTGACGGCTTGGTCGTAAGCGGCCGCGCGGAATCGCATCGCATCGAAGACGTGATGATTGACCGCGTGGTCGTCCCAGTTTTGAACGCGACCACAAAGAGGCCCTCGCAGGCTGCTCGTCAAAACCTCAACGCCCGCTTCGACGAGACGGCGTGCAAGTAGCAGTTGTTGGCCCCACGTGTTGCGTCCGTAGCGATCGCGAGTCGCTTCATCTTCCTGGCTCAAGTCGAACGCTTGCTTGGTTTGCGGATTGGTGAGCAACGTCATCGCCTGCGATTCAAACTCGTCGAGCGCGCCAAGCTCACCGTATTGGTCAAAGGCTCGCGTCAGCGTATCGAGCTTTTGTCGCAGACCGATTCGGCGGCCCAATCGTTCCACTTCTCGTGAATCAGACAGCCCAATGTTTGGCACCACAAAGTCAGGTGAATTCGGATCGCCTGTCACGGAGAACGGTGAGTACGCTTCGCCCAAGTAAGCCGGTCCGTTGTATTCCAGCGGCGGGTTCACGCCGACATACAGAGGCAACGGATTGGTGCGGGTCGGTTCTTGCTGCGAGCGCAAGTAGTTCGCCACCGTCATCCAATCAGGCAAACGCGGTTTGGGTTTGTCGCGAGTATCGGAATCACCCGAAAGCAACTGCATCGAACCCGCAGGATGTCCGCCCGCGGTTTGGTGCATGCTGCGCAGGACCGTGAACTTGTCGGCGATGTTAGCCTGCATCGGCAATAGTTCGGTGAAGTGAACACCGCTGATCTTCGTCGGAATCGTTCCGAAAGGACCACGATATTCCGTTCCCGCGTTGGGCTTGGGATCGTACGTATCGATGTGCGAACAACCGCCTGGTTGCCACACCATGATCACGGCGGTCTTCTTGCGATCTGTGGTGGGACTGGCGGCGCGAAGTCGCAACATTCCCGGCAGGCTGAGGCTGGTGAAACCCGCGATGCCCATTCGCATGAAGCTGCGACGCGTCGAGCCAGGTTGGAAGCGACCAACGGGGCCGGGGCAATGCGCTGATGCAGTCTTTTTGTCTCGACTGCCAATATCATCGTGCATGGGAAGGCTCATTTTTTCTCCGCGGGATGGACGCGAATCGCGATCGGTTTTGACACGACAATGTCAACGATATCTTTGGTGGGTGTCTTGCTTGAGGGTTCCGCTGCGGCAGCGTTCATCGCAACGGCTTCAGGAGAATACTTAGCGACCGCGCTACCATAAAATGCGATCCAGTAATCACCGGGGGCGGTCTTCAACTTTGCCAGATCAAGCACCGTTTCGGAGCTATCTTTGGATAAGGGTACATCGAACTTTGGATGGCTCTCAAAACCATTCCCCATCGTTTTCATAGCCATCGTTGCGCCTGAAAATTCGCTGCGACGAAGGTGCAGCAAGGGGATCGTCAACGACTCACCCGCAGTGACTTCTAATGGCTTGTCACTGGTGGGTTGAATTGTGATCGGCGCGAATTCTGCGTTGCCGACGGACACGGGCACATCGACCAACAGCCGCGGGCTGGGGATTTCGGACCAGGCATCTTTCACCGGCCAAGCCAACGATGCCAAGCGACAAGGACGCGTGACCACTTCGCCGTTGATGTCGGCTCGTCCTGCGAAACGAACGCTGGCCTGACCCGCGGGAGCGAGCTCATCGGCGCTGACCAGCATAATGCCTCGCGATTGGCCGGCTTGAATTTTCAAACCCTGCGCGGTCACGCCGTCGGGCAGATTCTCCATCGACAATTCGATGTCACCATTAAATCCATCGCGACGAACCGCGATTACCTCCAAAGCCATCGTCGCGCCCGGTCGCAGCGACATCGGCTTGGACAATGCATTGCGGTCGCCATTGCGAAGCTCCATGTGCATCGCCCAGGCAACGAGTGCAAAGTCAGGCTCCGCTTTTCGAATCAACAATCGATAACGGTTACGAGCGTCATTGCGAGTGCCGCCGAACAGATCCAGCAACTGCAACCGATAACGGCCGTCTTCCGGGATCTCGACTTTGCCAAGAATGTCCGATGAACCCGCGTTATACGGCGGACCATCATAGGCATAGCCATTTCCAGAAACTTTTACAGGGCTTGGAATGTCACTTAACTCCGTGACGTCGACAAGCGTTTCCGCAGCACCGGCGTCAGCATTCGATTCGACAACACGCTGCACCAAAATCGTTGGATCAGTGGGCAATCCGAATCGCTCCGAGGCGACCTCGATCCACCACACTTCGCCTTTCTTGGCGGCGAACTCAAACACATCCACATCGGCGGCGGGGAAGAACGTTCCCGCGATATCGCATGGCAATGTGATTGACTGCAATTTATCGCCGTCGTCATTCGGTTCCACTTCTGACGTTGCAGCCTGAGCCACAAGGCCAACTGGTGGCCATGAGAAAGCGTTCACCGCCTGCGTGGATGCGAGTCGCTGCGGTCGTTCATCCGCGGGCAATTCTTGAACTGCAAGGCGATAGAAAAATTCGGGACCGCCTTGAAACGTTAGCTCGTGAACCTTGATCAAATATTCGCCGTCTTCGGGAGCGGTGAAATCTAGCAGATCACCGCGGCGCTCGACCAATAAATCTCGCCCGACGGAATCCGCGATGATCGCAACCGGGTAGAGCTTGGAGTCAATTCCCCGAGCGGCGCAGTCAACAATGATGCGTTGATCCTGCTTGCCGCTGATGCGGTAATGATTGACCGCACGGACCGGCATCACGGCGTTGCAGATCGAGTTGATCAAAAGCGGCATCGCTTTGTCGGGCGTGGTTGAGGGTTCGATCTGAACCACTTCGGCGAGGCTTCCGACTGAGAAGATTCGCGACGACGATAACCCCAGCGGTGTCATCACACGGGCCTCGTGCAGACCGACCGAACAGTCTGCGGCAATCGAAATGAGATAGCTTTTCGGGACGGCTTTCCCCTCCGCGTCAAGCTTTGCCGTCGCCTTGATGCCGGGATGCGAAAAGATGAGTTCACTCGCGTCGTCGATCGATTCACCAGTGATCGTCAACTCAACCTGGGTTCCGACTTGGCCGCCCATCGGCATCGTGGTGAGCAACCGCGGAGCCGGCAAGCAAACCGATTGAGCGGTCGCGCTGGAGACAACGTTTGCGCAAGCTATCATCACTGCGAATAGCACCCTTGGCCTGAGAAACTTCTCAGGTCGCGGTATCGTTTTTGTTTCGCATTTGGTCATTGATTCCCCGATGTCAGTTTATTAGGAAGTTTTCGTCAACATAAAAAACGTTAGTGGTTAAACAAAAACTCTTTCGTATTCATCAGTGCCCACAACAAGTCCTGCAGGTTTTCCCGCGTTGCGTCCGTCGCACTGATTGGTTTCCCATCCGCAGTCATTCTTGATTCGGCCAGGTACTCCAGCGCCGTCTCAAGCTCCTGCGAATTGGCCGGGCGTGAAAACGCGGCAAGGTACAATTCGTTCACCTGAGCTTCGGTTGATGACGCTTCAGCCTTCGCCAATCGATCGGCGCGGCCATCCTTAAACACCAGCTTCGATTTAATGTCTGACGCGTTGATGAAGTGTAGGCTTTGCGCAAGACTCGCCGACTGAACGCGTTCGCATTCGCAGACACTGGCACTCTCCGGGCGGCCGAAGACTTTCAAAAATGGAGACGACTTGTTGTAGCTATTGTCCGGCAGCGAGACGGCTCTTGTTCCCGCGGGAAGATTGGCAAAGTCAGTGCGAGCACCGGTCAATTGATCAATGGCGTCGAGCAATACTTCAGCTTGCAACCGCTTCGGATAAAATCGTGAGTAGTTTTGGCGGTCGGCTAAATTGTGGTCGTTGGGAATGGCGCTGAGTTGATACGCATGCGAACTGGTGATGACCCGAACGAGCTCTTTTAAATCAAAATCGCTATCGACAAAATGCTTCTCCAACGCCGCGAGCAACTCGGGATTCGTGGGTGGATTGGTATCGCGGATGTCATCTTCGGGCTCGATTAAACCGCGATGAAAGAAGTGCTTCCAATAACGATTGACGAGTGCCTTGGCAAAGAAAGGATTCTCTTTCGTGCCCATCCAATCCGCCAACCGCAGCCGCGGATCTTCGCCCGCCGCGATCGCGCCGACATCGTCGCCCAGTGCCGCAGGGCTGATCGTTTCGCCCGTCTTAATGTTCTTGGCTCCCGCCACTCCGCGCTGATGAAAAATCAAATCCTCACCACGGGTCGCGGTTGGCTTGCGTCCCACTTGGCTAAAGAACGCGGCAAGCGAGTAGTAATCGTCTTGGCTCCAGCGTTCAAACGGATGATGGTGGCACTGGGCACACTGCATTCTCACGCCAAGAAACAACTGCGCGACATCCTCGATCTGTTCCTTCGGTTCCTTCACTCGCTTGTACCAGGCGACGGGCGGATTGCCGATCACCGTGCCCGTCGCGGCCAATAGCTCGCGAACGATTTGATCATATGGCCGATTCGCCAGCAGACTGTCTCGCAGCCAAGCATGAAACGCAAAGTTAGAAGTGATGTCGCTTGCATCATCACGCCTGTTCTTGAGCAGCGACGTCCATTTATTGGCAAAGTAGTCAGCGTAATCGGGGCTCTTCAGTAGCGACTCAATCACTTGCTCGCGACGACGCTCATCGCCGTTCGCGATGAAGTTGCGAGCTTCCTCTCCGGTCGGTAGTCGTCCGGCGATGTCCAGCGTAACACGGCGAAGGTACGTTGCATCATCGCAAACGGGCGACGGAGGAATGCCGAGTGTCTTGAGATTGGCAAAAACAAAGTCGTCGACAAAATTCCTAGAGGTGGGAACTTGATCAACGGTCGCACCGAGCGGAATCGCCGCGCTATAGACAGCGACGTTCCCCTGGTAACGAACCATGACGGCTGCTTTACCAGGAAGGTCTAACGCTTGCACGAGTCCGGTCTCGGATGTCTCGACCATGGCTCGATCGTTCGATTCGTACAGCGCAAGAGCCGTCACATCGCGAATGGAATTGTCGGTGTAATGAGCGAGTGCCTTGAGTTGCTGTGATGCACCCTGGTTCAGCAGTCCGCTGGGTGGCTGGACTTCGATTGACACCAATTTCGGTGAATCGGTTTGACCCCAAGTTGCACCGGCGGCAATCCAGGCGCGGAGTTGGCGATAGCCGTCGGAGTTTTTATCCAAGCGGACACCACCACCATGTGGCATTTGCCCGCTGGCTTTCAACAGCACCAGACTTTCGTCCGGAGCGGCGGGAAACAAGCGTCGGCCACGACCTTCTCGGACGAGGTGGTCGTAATCTTCAAGCGGCTCAAACCCGAGTAGCGAAAGTTGAAATCCGTTTTGGCCGCCTCCAGCTTTCGCATGGCAAACGCCGGTATTGCATCCCGCCTTGGTCAAGACAGGAACGATATCGTTAGCAAAGCTGATGGGGGCTTTTGCACTTGAGTCGTCCGCCGACGCAACATTCTCGGAAATCGCAAGCGAGACGCCGAGTAATGAGGCGATCACCGTGCCGCAAAGCAAAGGCCAGCGAACAACAAACGAATCGCAACAGGCAGCGTCGTATCGCATAAGCGAGCGTCACGAAGGTAGGAAAGGGTTCCCGAAATCGGGGGCGGGAGTCCAAAGGACCACTTAACAAAATAGTGGCTGCGAGGTTCCGTGTCAAACTTCGCCAGTTTGCCATCACGCCTAACCACGGCTCCGAAGTCAAAGTTCTTTTGCATTTGACGCGCTCACCTAGCCTCGGCTTTTAGTAAAGTACGGTTCCAGTCTGCGTTCTCTCCCACCTCAATCCTACCGAACGAGCCATGATGTCTCTTCATCCTTTTTGCTCAGTCGCTCGTTCCTCAAGCATTCCCGTTGCCGCGTTTTATTTTTTTGCGACGGCTTTCAGCTTGATTGCATCTCGAGCAAACGCGGAGTTGCCTTTAAAGGTTGCGAAGCTGGAACGGACGATTCCGGTCGATTTTGGCAAGGAAGTGATGCCGATCTTGAAGCGCAATTGTTTGGCCTGCCATCAGAAAGCCGAGGCCGAAGGCGGATTGGTCCTCGAATCTATTGCATCGATTTTGAAAGGCGGCGACAGCGGCACGGCAGTCATCGCCAAAGACGCCGCCTCCAGTTTGTTGATGACCCGGACCAGGGGTGAGGTAGAACCGTTGATGCCTCCGGAGGACAACGATGTGGGGGCTATCCCGTTGACCGCTGAAGAACTTGGCTTGCTTCAGCTTTGGATCGAGCAGGGCGCTCGTGGCAGCGACAATATTGAAAGCGAATCCATCGCATGGCAACCGATTTCCGAATCGATGCGTTCGGTTTATGCCATGGACGTTTCGCCCGATGGCCAACAGTTCGCGTTCGGTCGCGGCAATCGCGTCCTCGTCGCTGACGTCAATAATCAAACGGACATCTCGTCATTGGTCGATTCATCGCTGGGTGTCGGCCCCGTCGCTGATGTTGACCTGATTCAATCCATCGCCTTTTCGCCTAATGGGAATCGCATCGCCACCGGCGGCTTTCGCACCGTGCGATTGTGGAAACGAACTCCCAAAATTCTTAGCGATTCCGACACACCACTTTCCAAGCCGGCACAAGCATTCAACTCCGCGCAAGGGATGGCCTTTGACGAAATGCGTACCAACGTTGCCATTATTAATGCGATTGGCGATGTCGAAGTGTGGGATCTCGCAACGAATGCCCGGCGAGCCACCATCGGCGGACAGCGTGACCGAATCATCGGTCTCGCTTGGGCCGGAACCGCTGGTCGTCTGCTGGTTGCAGACGAATCGGGACGCGTGACCGTTTACGATGGGATCAGCGGAGACGAAATTGCGGAGATTGATATTGAGACTTCGATTGAACAAATGACGGCTTGCAGCGACGGGGTTCACTTGGCGGTCATCGATCAAGAACGCCGAGTTCAGTTGCTGCGATTGGTTGCGGCTAGCGGTGAGACGCCCGCGTCCATCGCGATCGTTCATAAATCAGTGGCCGACGTGGCCGATGCGACCGCGATTGCATTGCTGTTTAAACCCTCATTGATGCTCGCCGTCGCAAGCGAGTCACGTGGCGTCGTCTTGATTGATCCCATGACGAGTCAAGTTGCACGCACGATCGTTGTTGGGGCAATCGTTGATGCGATCGCTCTGTCAAACGACGAAACTAAACTGGTGACTGGCAGTCGTGACGCTTCGGCTCGGGTCTGGAATGTCGCCGATGGGAAGCTATTGGCAACGTGCCAAGGCACCCGCACCGATCGGTTGAGCATTGCCAAAGCGACTCGCGATGCCGCTCGCCAAAAAACATTTGTGGCGAAACTCGCAAGCAAGACCACCGAACTGCAGGAACTGCTAAAGAAAGAAGACGAAGCACTCGCGGCCATCATCAAGGCACGCGATGAAGCGGTGGCGGCAAACAATGCCAACGAAGCAAAACGTGTCGAAGCCGTCGCCCTCGTCGCCGCGACTCAAGCCACCATCGAAAAGTCAACCGCGGATATCGCAGCGGCTGAGAACGCCATCGTCGCCGCCAAGGCAGCCGCCGAGAAAGCAACCAAAGACTTGGAGGCCCATCGTGCGGCAGTCACCAATTCCGAAGCGGAAAAGGCAAAGAGTGATGCCGAGTTGGTAAAGCAACAACGATCCGTCGATGCCGCCACCAGCGCTCAGCAACGAGCCACCGCGGCCATTCCCGACCATCAATCGATGGTCGAAACCGAAGCACGTCGACTTATCCGCTTGGATCAAAGCTCGGCGTTTACCCAAAAGCAACTTGCGATGCCAGGCAATGAGATCGTTGACATCGCGCTAAACACGGACGCCACTCGCCTCGCAACCATGCACCGTGATGGAGCATCCAGTGTCTATCGCACCAGTGATGGCCAAGCGGTGACACAGTTCCCGCCAACGATGACGTTGGGCGTAGCAGGATTGGCGGAAACAAAAATGCTCCAAGTCGCAATGATCGACAACAAACTTTGCCGGCTTCGAGGATCAGGACAGATTGAGTGTTGGTCGTTGCAAGATCAATGGGTGCTTGAGCGAACGATCGGTGCGATCAGTGACGCAAAAACAATTGTCGATCGCGTAACGGCGCTCGACTTCCGTCCTGATGGCATGACGTTGGCTGTTGGCACGGGCGAACCGAGTCGCTCGGGGATCGTAAAAATCTTTGCGGTTGAGACCGGCGAACTGGTCCGTGATCTGGGCGAACTTCACACCGATACAGTTCTCGGCCTGGATTTCTCACCCGATGGCCAGACGCTCGCATCGTCCGCAGCCGACCGAACCATTCGTTTGGTGGATGTCGCCAGCGGGACAAGGATTCGTACACTCGAAGGGCACACGCATCATGTGTTGTCGGTCGCGTGGCAAGACGATGGTCGAGCACTCGCTTCTGCGGGAGCGGATCAATCGATAAAGGTTTGGGACTCGGAGACAGGCGAGACGTCGCGAACAATCATCGGTTTTTCACAAGAGCTGACATCGATCAAGTTTGTCGGACCGACAGACCAAGTCGCTGCGTCATGCGGCAGCGGTGAAGTTCGATTGGCCAATGCGACCACGGGAGCCACCGTTCGTACGTTTGACGCGGCCAAAGATTTTCTGTTTACCGTTGCACTGACTCCGGATGGAAAGCGATTGATTGCGGGTGGACAGAGTGGCGTCGTTCGCATCTGGAATGTTGCCGACGGTGCCATCGTTGCCGAGCTGAAACCGTAGATTTTAGCCTTCGCAGACAACGGTTTTCGACAAGAAGTCCGATGGCTCTTAAACGAATCGCTGCGCCGCCATCTATCACTGTCACGGATCAATCGTGCCGCTCGTCGCCTCGGCTCTTGAATCAAGCATCAATCGGCGAATGACCAAGATGGCGATGACGAGGTACAAAGCCAATGTCGCTGCTAAGACATAAATCAATTTGGGAAACGCATCGAGCAGACTGACTGCCAAATAGGCCTGGGTAAAACAGAGCGGTGCCATGCCAGCGAAGGTCGCGAGCATCACTTTGGTTAACGGGATTCGCGTAAACCCCGCGGCATAAGACACCAGATCACTTGAGGTTAAAGGATTGATTCTGAGGAAGAAGATGTACCATCCGCCGTGTAGCTCCAAACGGCATTGCAGGTTCCTGGCTTTCTCTGAAGACAGGAGCTCATCCATCCACCGCGGCCGGAGACTGCGAGCAAGCAGACAGGCGATCCCCGCTCCCACCACATTTCCAGCGAGTGCAAGTGCGCCACCAACGAACGGGCCGAAGATCACGCCGCCTGGTGCGTAAAGCATGAGCCCCGGAATCGGCGCGACGACAACCTCAATGGTTACCATGGCGAAATAGACGAACGGAGCAACTGGCCCGCAAGAAGCGAAAAATGCTCGCAAGAGATGAATTTTAGCGGGTGCGTCGAGGTCTGTTCGCACGAGGTCATAAGCAACCCCATGACTCCACCATGACCACGCCAAAGTGGAAAAGAATAGAACCAGCACCAACCAAGTGATCCCGATCCCGACGTTTATCGCCGGCTGCCATCGCACGTGACTGGGCATGTTACAAAATCGCTTTCTGCGTCGGTTCTTCGCGGAATTTGGTGGCACGGCGGAGGTCCGATTTTCGTCCGTCGAACTCGCACTAGCGTGATGGATTTTTGAAGGCATCGGCTCCTGCGTCCAATGATTTGGCGGATGGCGTTGAAACGTGGTACTCTCGTAAGTGCCGGGAAAAACGGACTCAAGCTCTGCGGGGACGCAACTTGGGAAGGGATATTCCGGTCGATAGCGCGCCAATGGTGCGCGCAGTCTCGACGAACGTTGCTCCGCCGAGACTGCTTTTTGGACTCCCTTTGGACGCAGGAGCCGATGCCTCAAAAATCCCCCATCCTGGACAGATGCCACTAAAATCCGAGAAGAACCAACCTGATTGATTGAGACCATTGGCCAATCGCACACACAGAGCAATCGTTTTACGAATCCCGTCATGGATCAAACTACTTTCCGTTGGATAATGAATATTGGTTTCGATGACAAACGAATCCGCACGAACCTGCTGCCCAGCCTCACCATGCAACTCTTGGCCATACGCGACGATGGCTTGGTTAATTGTTTGGATCGTCTGTGGCTTCAATTGTGTCAGCGCTGCTTGAATACGTCGCCAAACGAAACTCGTTATCTTGTCCCAATCACCGATGCCCATGAGTAGCCTGAGACTGCGATGTTCTTCCGCGAGATTCTGCAGTTTGTCGTCGTCAAGATTGCACGCATGCCGAACGACGGCGAGGACGGTGAGGACGATCACTTGCCAATCATCGCAGCCAGGCCTTCCGACATCGCATCTGGAATCGGGGTTCAGATCGCACGCCATCAAACGACAGAGTTTGGCCATGAGTTGCGGCTGCGTGAAGAGATGTTGCAACGCTGCTAGGATTGATACAATCTCGTCTCAACAATTGAGATTGAGTTCCACGTCATAAATGGAGCAACAACCAAATCGATGCTGGGTCTCATCGCACTTTCGCATCCGTACTGTTCCTCTAAGATTTTGGTTCTTCTCGGATTTTAGTGGCATCTGTCCAGCATGGGGGATTTTTTGAGGCATCTACTCCTGCGTCCAATGGGAGTCCAAAAAGCAGTCTCGGCGGAGCAACGTTCGTCGAGACTGCCCGCAC
>Ga0335396_10005104_pt1 | contig 13749 bp, 9 predicted proteins | sample FRY02_FD_205743 | JGI IMG/M metagenome (GOLD analysis project Ga0335396, IMG submission 205743) | Freshwater microbial communities from Lake Fryxell liftoff mats and glacier meltwater in Antarctica - FRY-02 (spades assembly) (version 2) | ecosystem: Environmental > Aquatic > Freshwater > Ice >... | reverse complement strand
CCCACGAGCAGGCCCGCATCGAGCAAGCCCCCCACCGACCCGTTAGTCGCCATCTGCGCAAGCGCGACTCCCAGAACTCCGACCACGCCGGCATTGGCACCTTTGACGGCACGTTGCGCCCAGCGCTTCCCGCGAAGCCGCCCCCAGACATTCAAGGTTCCTCCTAACAGAAGCATCCCCGGGAGAAAAACCGCCACAATCGCGGCCCCCGCCCCGAGCCAGGGATTTCCAAAAATAGTCGTCTGTGCCCCTAGAAAGGCCGCAAAGGTAAAGATTGGCCCCGGCACCGCCTGGGTCGCACCATAACCACCGAGGAAGATCTCTTCGGACATGGGGCCATTCGTGACCATCGTCTCCCTCAGCATCGGCAAAACAACGTGTCCGCCCCCGAACACGAGCGCCCCCGCCCGGTAAATCCCGGCGAGAAGATTGCCATTCCCAAACGAGGCGAAGAGCAGCACGAAGAACACAATCATGGCCCCCCAAGCCAGAAGCCCCCGACCTTTCACCTTCTCCTTGGGGATCTCTTGATCCGCCGGAAGAATGACGGCCCCAATCGCCGCCGAGAAGGCAATCATCACGAGAGTCATCCACGGTTGCACAAAGAACCACAGTACCGCGAAAACAAGCGCCGCCATTAAAATCCTCCGGAGATCCGGAGCGAGCGATTTGCGCATTCCCAACAAGGCCTCCACCACCACCGCGAGTGCCACTAATTTCAAGCCCTTCAGCATTCCCACGGTGTAATCTCCGGAAAGATCTCCCATCCCCAGCGCCACCAAGACCATGACAATCGCGGACGGCAAGGTAAACCCCAACCAGGCCGCAAACCCTCCGCCCAACCCAGCCCGATGATGCCCGATCGCCGCTCCCAGCTGACTACTCCCCGGCCCCGGGATAAATTGCGTCAGCGACATTAACTCACCAAAGCGCTCCTCGCTGATCCACTTCCTCCGCGTGACATATTCCTCGCGAAAATAGCTCACGTGAGCGACCGGACCCCCAAACGAGGTCAAGCCCAGCCGCAACGCGACCATAAAACATTCCAACATCCCGTTCATCGCGTCTTAACAGAGCAAAGATGACCGATCTGTCAATGGCAGGACGCCTTCAGGACCGAAATCGCCCCCTTCCGGCCCTCAAATGCTCATTCCTTGCCCTTCGAGCGATACTAAACCTTGATTTCCACCGGACTTCACCTACTCCCCCTCTATGCGTTTTGACGAATTAGGCCTGAAAGAGGCCGTCCTTACAGCCGTGACCGAGTCCGGCTATGAGAATCCCACTCCCATTCAAGCCCAGGCCATCCCTCTGATCCTCGGCGGAAGGGATGTCATCGGCGCGTCACAAACCGGCACCGGAAAAACCGCCGCCTTTGCCCTTCCTTCTCTCTCCAAGATCGAACCCCTCGGGAAACCTCAAATCCTCGTCCTCGAACCCACTCGCGAACTTGCCGACCAAGTCGCCGAGCAGTTCATTCACTACGGGAAACACACCGGCTGCAAGGTCGCCCTTCTCTATGGAGGAGTTGGACATGGTAAGCAGGAAGAGGAGCTCGCCGCCGGTGCCGATATCGTCGTCGCCACTCCCGGACGGCTCGTGGACCACTTCTACCGTGGCACCATGAAATTCAAGGAAATCAAGATCCTCATCCTCGACGAGGTCGACCGCATGCTCGACATGGGATTCCTGCCCCAGGTCCGTAAAATCATCAGCATCTGCCCTTGGAACAACGAAGAGCAATCCCGCCAGACCCTCTTCTTCTCGGCCACCATGCCACCAGTCATCAAAGGCTTCGCCGAATGGTGTCTCACCGATCCCGTCACGGTGGAGATCGCCCGTCGCGAGGTCCCTTCGACCGTTTCCCATGCCTTCTTCCCGGTCGCGATGCCCCAGCGCGACGAACTCCTCCTCGGACTCCTCGAAAAGACGGACTACCATTCCGTCATGATCTTCACCCGCACCCGCAAGGAAGCGGACCTCATCGCGATGCTCCTTCAGGAACAAGAGGCCATCGGCGACAAAGTGACGGTGATGCACTCCGACATTTGTCAAAACGACCGCATGAAAGCCCTTAAAGGCTTTAAGGAAGGTCGCTACAACATCCTCGTCGCCACCGACGTCGCCGCTCGCGGCATCGATATCTCGGACGTCTCCCACGTCATCAACTACCGCGTTCCCGAGAATTCCGAGGACTACGTTCACCGCATTGGCCGCACCGGTCGTGCCGAGAAAGAAGGCGATGCCTTCACTCTCCTCACCGCCGACGAGCTTGAATACGCCGACTCCGTGGAAGCCTTTATCGACCGCAAAATCGAACGCAAAAAGCTCGAAGGCTTCGACTATAAATACACTGCCCTCCTCGACACCGAGCCCCGCAAGCCTATCCGCAAGCCCAAGCGCGGTGGCGGAAAGCGCCGTCGTCGTTAGACCCTCCCAAAACTGTGCGCACGCTAGGAATTGACCCCGCCATCCGGAATACCGGCTACGCGATTCTTGAGGGCGATCATTCCTCAGCCAAAGCGCTCGACTACGGCGTCATCTCCATCCCCCAGCGGGTGCGCCAATCGGCCGCGCTCGAAGCGATTTGCTCGGGGATCAAGAACCTCATTCTAAAATGGCAGCCCGATGAAGTCGCCATCGAAGGCATCATTTTCGTGCAATCCCACCGCACCGCCATTTCCATGGGGGCCGCCCGCGCTGCCCCGCTCATCGCAGCCGCCAGTTTTGGCCTCACCGTTTACGAATACTCGCCTAAAAAAGTGAAAAAAGCCATCGTGGGAAAAGGCACCGCCGACAAAAACCAGGTTGCCTTTATGATCCGCGCCCTTTTAGGTCTCTCCGAAACCCCTCCCTCCGATGCTGCCGACGCCCTCGCCATCGCGCTGGCTCACCTGCAAGCCTCCGACCCTCGTCGCGCCGCTCTTCTGGACCGTCGCCAAGTCTAAAATCTCCCCTTTGCGAGAGCCCACGCCTTTGCTAGATTCTCCATCCCATGACACACCTACGTCATTTCATCGGCTTCCTTTTTGGACTCCTGACCTGCGCTTCGACGTGGGCACAAACCCCGGAACAACTGGCCAATCTGGAGCCAGGTGAACTCTACTATCAAGCGTGGAGCCTCACCAAAGACGCCGAAGAGCTCGAGACGCAAGGCGACTTCATGGGCGCCTTTACCAAGTATCGCAAAGCGCAAACCTTTTTCGATATCGTGAAAGTGGCCCACCCGGCCTACAAACCGGAGATGGTTCGCGACCGGACCGGGATGACGACCGCCTCGATGGGAAAAATCCACGAAAAGGCCCTTGCCCAGCAAACCGAACGTCAGCAAGCCGGAGTCACGCCCCTCCTTGAAATGCCCGGGCAAGTGAAGCCCAAACTCGTCATCCCGAAATCCATCGCTCCCAACAGCGCCCAGTCCGCCAAGATTCAGCAGCTCCGAAGCGAAATCAGCGGACTCCAAACCCAACTCGCGAATTCCGCAAATCAGCGCGACGCGAATTCCGCTCTGCTTCGCAGCAAGATTTCAGAACTCCAACAGGAACTCAACCGCCTCGCCGCCGCGCCTCTCCGCAACGACGTCGCGGAGCTCAACCGCCAAATTGATCAACTCCGCCGCGAGCGCGATGCCATGGCCCTCGCCCGTGACCAAGCCATTTCCGCCCAGCTCAAGACCCTCCGCGAACTCGAATCGACCCAGGACGACCTCGCGGAATCCCGCAAAGAAGAACAACGCCTTCTCGCCGTCATTGAGAAGCAAACCCAAATCAACGGACAGGTCGTCGAAGGCCAGCAGGAACAGATCGAGGGCTATCGTAAAACAATTGCCGAACAGGACAGACTCATGGCCGAGGTGCGCAAGAAGAACAAGGATCTCGAACTCCAGCTCGCCCAATCCGGAAACATGGTCTCCGAACTTCAAAAGGAGCGCGACGGCCTCGTTGAAGAGAAAAATGAACTTGCTGCGATGTTAGGTATCAAGGAGGTAGATCGTGTTCAAGAACTCATCACCCGAAGCGTTGGGCTGAACAAAGAACTCAACGAACGCACTCTCGAGCTTAAGTTGGTCCAAGACGACGCCAACTCCTCCAAGGACAAGATCCTCCTCGCCAAGCAGGCCCTCACAATGGCCAAGGCCATGAGCCTGCGGCTCCAGACCCAAAACACCCAGGCCAACCTCAGCATGAAAAAGATGAAAGCCCGCTTAGAGCAAGCCGAGCAGGATCTCCTCGCCCAACTCAATGGCGGAGAGCTCAACGTCCGGGGCAAGGAGGAAGTGGCGATGCTGCGCCAAGTCGTCACCAAGTTTGAGGCCAAGATCGCGGCCCAGGAAGGAGCCGCCACCCTCCTGATCGAGCAGGCCAATCGCATGGGCGTCGACGATGCCCTCATGAAACAAGCGATGGCCCTCGTGAACGGTGACGAAAAAATGGTCCTCACGAACGAAGAGGAAAAACTCCTCGATCGCACTACCGAAGGCGTCAATTTTAACAACGCCCTTCGTCCCAGTCAGCAAGACTTCAGAGACGCCACCACCCGTCTTCGTAGCCTCACCGACGACCTCAATGGCGTCGCCCACCGGCTCTTTGCCAAGGGTGATTTTCAGGCCGCACGCGGAAATCTGGAACTCATCGTCGACGAAGATCCCGGCGCTTGGGAAGCCATGGTGAACCTCGGAATTATTCACCTTCGCCTCGATGAGCCGTCCTCGGCGGCCCAGCATTTCCGCAAGTCCATCCTCATCGCCGGTGATCGTAAAAGCCCCTTCGCCCACTTTATGCTCGGCGATGCCCTCTATCGCACCGAACTCTTCGAAGAAGCCGAGGAGCAAATCCGCCGATCACTCTCACTCGAGCCAGAAAATGCCAAGGCCCACGTCTTTCTCGGAAGCATCGCCGGATTGGGCAATCGTCTCGACGACGCCGAGTTCCACTTCAAGGAGGCCATGGCCCAGGACCCCAACCTCTTTGAGCCTTACGTGAACCTGTCCATGCTCTACCTCGGTCAGGGGGAATTAGAGCAAGCCCGCGACTACTATACCGAGGGCCTGCGCAGAGGGGCCCCCGCCAGCCCCACCCTCGCCGAGAAGCTTGAGATGTAAACTCCGGAGGAAATTCCTTCTTTGCTTAGATCTCCTTCGTATTCTAGCCTTCTGCCGTGGCTAGAACATACCTCGACGACAACTTCCTCCTGCTCTCCGACACTGCGGAAACTCTTTTCCACAACTACGCCGCGCACCAACCCATCATCGACTACCACACCCACCTTCCGCCCGAGGAAGTGGCTCACGACAAACGCTGGGAAAACATTACCGAACTCTGGCTCGGACACGACCACTATAAATGGCGCGCGATGCGGGCCAACGGCATCCCCGAATCCCACATCACCGGCGACGCCTCACCCCGCGAAAAGTTCCAAGCCTACGCCGAGACCATTCCCAAAACCCTCCGCAATCCTCTCTACGACTGGACCCATCTCGAGCTCCGTCGCTGCTTCGGAATCGAAACCCTTCTGAGCCCCAAGACCGCCGATGAAGTCTGGGAACGCTGCAACGAACGCCTCGGCGAAGCGGACTTCTCCGCGCAAGGACTTCTCCGCAAGTTCCGCGTCGATGCTGTCGGCACCACCGATGATCCCAGCGACAATCTTCACCATCACGAAGTCGCCAACGCCTCCGATTGCCTCACCAAGATCTACCCCACCTTCCGTCCCGACAAAGCCTTCTTCGTCGATCGCCCCGATATCTTCAAAGCCTGGCTCGATCAACTCGGCGGAGAAATCGCCACCTTCGGCGATCTCCTCAGCGTCCTCCACAATCGCTTCTACTACTTCCACGAAAAAGGCTGCCGCCTGACCGATCACGGATTACGCTATGCCCTCGCCTATCCGTGCAACGAACAAGAAGCCAACCGCATCCTCGGCAACACCCTCGCCGGAGCCGCCGCCTCTCCCACCGAAACCGACGCCTTCGGCGCCCTCATCATGTTCCACGTCGGACAATGGGCCGCCGAAAAAGATTGGACGATGCAGCTCCACCTCGGACCGCGTCGCAATCCCAACACCCGACTCTTCGAGCAACTCGGACCCGATTCCGGCTTCGACACTATCGGCGACTGGCCGCAAGGCGAATCCCTCCTCGTCTTCCTCGATTCGCTCAATCGGATCAACAAGCTTCCCAAGACCATCGTCTACAACCTCAACCCGCGCGATAACGCCGTCCTCGCCTGCGCCTGCGGCTCCTTCCAGGAAGCCCCCCATCAAGGCAAAATTCAGTTCGGCTCCGGCTGGTGGTTCAACGACACCCTTCAAGGCATGGAAGACCAGATCAACGCCCTCTCCTCCATCGGACTCCTCGCCAACTTCGTGGGCATGCTCACCGATTCCCGATCCTTCCTGTCCTTCCCGAGACACGAATATTTCCGCCGCCTCCTCTGCAATATCATCGGCCAAGACGTCGAAGACGGCAAACTCCCCAACGACGAAAAACTCCTCGGCGGCATGGTCTCCGATATCTGCTTCCACAACGCCCAAGCCTACTTCGGCCTCCCCCACCACAAGGCCAATTGATTGGGGACGTCGTGAACGATGGTCCCAACATGACGCCAGACAAATTAGAAGCGCATAGTTGAAATAGAATAGGAATCATAAACCAATGAGTTGAGACTGGCGCACAGGCGCGCCTGAGTCCGACAGGCTGCGTGGGTGCGTTTTAGCAACTCGACGATATCTACTCGACAGGTGCTGCCCGATAGCCTTCCATGGTCGCGACATGAAGCAGTTACTACAATTCTTAGCTGGAGGACTAGGGTTGGCCCTGATTCTCTCTGGCTGCGGAGAGAAGAAGGCGGAGCGCCGTAAATTTGCGGTCGTGACGACCGGGGTGGCCTCCTTTTGGGACATTTGTAAAACCGGAGCAGAGAAGGCGGGGGCAGATCTTGATGTCGACGTCGAAGTGCTCATGCCCAATGGCGGGGTGGAGCAGAAAAGTAAGATGGAGGATTTGCTCTCACGTGGCGTGGACGGAATCGCGGCCGCCGTCATCGATCCCATCAATCAATCTGAGTTCTTCGATGAAGTAGCTGAGCGCGTCGAATTCATCACGATGGATACCGATGCTCCCGATTCAAAGCGGAAGGTCTACATTGGCGTGGATAACTACGACGCCGGTCGTATGTGTGGCCAGTTGGTGAAAGAAGCCCTTCCGGAGGGAGGGCAGGTCATTCTTTTTATTGGCCGTCTCGAACAGGATAACTCAAAGCGTCGTCGCCAAGGAGTGATCGATGAACTCCTTGATCGTTCGCATGACCCGTCGCGCTACGATGCTCCAGGTGCTCCGGTTCAAGGGGAGAACTATACCGTTCTTGCCACGCTGACAGATCAGTTCGACCGGGCCAAGGGGAAGGCAAATGCCGAGGACATGTTGACTAAATATCCTGAAGTGAACTGTATGGTGGGATTGTTTGCTTATAACCCACCGCTCATTCTGGAAGCGCTCTCACAAGCCAATCGTTTGAACACCGTGAAGGTGGTCGGCTTTGATGAGGACCCCGTCACGCTTCAGGCCATCGTTGATGGCACGGTTCATGGCACGGTGGTGCAGAACCCTTACGAGTATGGCTACCAGTCAGTGAAGATGCTCAAGGCTCTTTCCGAGGGGGACGATTCCATGATTCCTGCCAACAAATTTATTAATATTCCAGCTCGTCAGATCCGCAAGGATACCGTAACCGAGTTCTGGGCAGACCTTAACGAGAAGCTCGGGAAGTAAGAGAGGTTTGTGAGTATGCTTTTAGAGGTCCGCGGGGTGACGAAATCCTTTCCCGGGGTGCAGGCCCTTCGTGGGGTTGATCTGACGCTTGGGCGTGGCGAGGTCCTTGCGGTGCTCGGTGAGAATGGCGCGGGGAAAAGCACCCTCATGAAAATATTGGCTGGGGTGCAGGCGGCTGATGAGGGGACGGTTGTGCTGGAGGGGAAAAGGGTGCGTATCGATTCCGTGCGGGCAGCGATGGCGATCGGGATCGTGCTGATTCATCAGGAGTTGAATTTGGCGGAGAATCTTGAGATTGCGGCCAATATATTTTTAGGGCGAGAGTTGCGTCGCTTTGGCTTGTTGGACGACGAGGCCATGCGAGAGGAAGCCTCGAAGTATCTCGCAATGGTGGGCCTGAAAGTCGATGCCGCTACCGAAGTCGGAACGCTTCCGATCGGAAAACAGCAGTTGGTTGAAATTGCGAAAGCGCTCTCCGTGGATGCGCGGGTTCTGATCATGGACGAGCCAACCTCGAGCCTCTCCCAAACCGAGGCCACGCAACTATTCATCGTGATCAAAGATCTTGTTTCACGAGGGGTGAGTATCATCTATATTTCCCATCGACTGAGTGAGATCGTGCAGATTTCCGATCGGGTCATGGTTCTCCGGGATGGCGAAAATGCCGGTGAGTTGACGGGGACAGAAATCAATCATCAGGCGATGGTGCAGTTGATGGTCGGGAGGGATTTGGATCGATTTTATCAACGCTCTCAGCATACCCTCGGGGAAGTGCGCTTGGAAGTGCGCGACTTGCGAACTGCGGCCTATCCGGATCACGAGCTCAGTTTTCAACTTGCCGCTGGAGAAGTGGTGGGAGTGGCCGGATTAGTGGGAGCGGGACGAACCGAAATGTTGGAGACACTCTTTGGGGTGGTGCCGTCATTGGCGGGAGAGGTGCGGATCAATGGGCAGCAGGTGCAGATGAGATCCCCCCAAGAGGCCATCGCGGCAGGGATGGCCCTCGTTCCGGAGGATAGAAAGACACAAGGGGCCATCCTCGATATGTCGATTTTAGAGAATACCAGTATTGTGAGTTTGCGAAGAGATGCCCGCAGAGGCGCCTTTCTCAATCGCGAGGCGGAGAAGAAATTAGCGCGAGAGGGAATCAAGGACCTTTCCATTAGCACTCCGAGTGAGGGGCAATTGGTGCGTTATCTCTCCGGAGGGAATCAACAGAAGGTCGTCCTGGCGAAGTGGCTCGCGATGAAGCCGCAGGTCCTTTTACTCGACGAGCCCACGCGGGGAATTGATGTGGGGGCGAAGGAGGAAATTTATGGGCTGATCGAGGCCTTGGCCCAGCAAGGGATGGCGATCCTGTTTGTGTCGAGTGAGTTGGAAGAGGTCATGGGCTTGGCGGACCGGGTTTTGGTCATGCATGAAGGGGCCATTTCTGGTGAGCTCCGAGGGGACGAGTGCACCGAGGAGAGAATCATGTCTCTGGCCACTGGGGACGCTACAATTTCGGAATCAACCAAGGCATGAAGAAAATACTAGGGATCTTACTCACACTCGTTGCTCTCTACGGGCTCACTGCGGTACTCGGCGACGGGTTTCTCGGGGCCTATAATCAAGAAAAGCTCCTCGAGCGGACCGCCCTCTTCGGGATTTTGGGGATCGGCGTTGCTTTTGTGATCATCACGGGCGGCATTGATCTCTCGATTGGCTCGGTGGTGTGTTTGGTGGGCTGCGGCTTGCCATGGTTGCTCGTAAAGCAGGAGTGGCCACCAGCTTTAGCCTTGGCGGTCGTGGTCTTGGTTTCTGCGTCGATCGGACTCATTCATGGCTTACTCATCACCAAACTCAAACTTCAGCCCTTTGTCGTCACGCTCTGTGGCTTGTTGATTTATCGAGGGATCACAAGAGGCTTTACCGAGGATCAGAGTCAGGGCTTTGAAGGCGGCTTTGCTTCTCTACGGCAAGTGGTGACCGAAAAAATCCCAGTAATGGGTGGCTTCGGCATTCCTTGGACTTGGATGATCTTACTCTTAGTGGCAGTGGTGGCGTGGATCTTTCTGAATAAGACGATTTACGGACGCTACCTTCGAGCCTTGGGCAATAATGAGGAAGCGGCTCGATTCAGTGGCATCAATACCGATCGCATGGTGATTTTGTCCTACGTCGTTTGTTCCCTTCTAGCAGGCTTGGGAGGAGTGCTCTTTGTCATGGACGTGGGATCAGCCCAGCCGAGTGACTTTGGCAACTTTTATGAGCTCTATGCCATTGCGGCAGCAGTGCTGGGGGGCTGTTCCTTACGAGGGGGAGAAGGGACCGTGGTGGGAGTGGTGATTGGCGCGGCGGTGATGCAAGTGCTCAAGAACATGATTAATTTGGTGACCTGGATTCCAACTCACATCGAGTTTGCGGTGGTAGGATGTGTGATTCTCGTCGCGGTGGTGGCGGATGAATTGGTGAAACGGACTGTCTCCACGCGGCGGGCAAGGAAGTCTTAATTCCATTTCAGGTGCCGGACGATTTGCACGCGGCTCCCATGCACTCGAATCTTACCTTCTGACTCGTGCCGCCGCCCTTCTCCACCTCCCAGCCAAGGTCCAACAAACCGTCCGCCACGACATCCTCTCCTTGTTAGCTAGCGAGCCCTCGGCTTCGGCGACAACCTCGCCGAAGACGGGAACGGCCCGATCACCGAGATCATCAGCTAGCCCACCAGTTTTCCCACTTATTAAAGCGCATGAAAGCAAACATCCTAGCAGTCGACGAATCCATGTCAGCGTGTTAAAAACTCCCTCGATCATGAAAACACCCACCCTCGTCACGCTTCTCCTCGCGCTCGCGGTATTCTCCACCTCGACCGTCTCGGCGCAACTCACCGACAAATACGCCGCCGCCGCGAAGGAACAGTGGGAGGACACCATTAAAAAGTTCGAGGAGCTCGACAAGCAGAACGTCTACCCGGCGGACTCGATCCTGTTCATCGGAAGCTCAAGCATCCGCCTGTGGGACACACTCGCCCGAGATATGGCCCCATTCCCAGTCATCCAGCGAGGCTACGGCGGGGCGACATTCCAGGACCTTGCGGTCTTCGCAAAACGGCTCGTAGACCCGCACGAATTCCGCGCGGTCGTCGTTTTTGTCGCCAATGACATCGTCGGCAAGAAAGACCACGACCTAACACCCGAGGAAATCGCCGCGCTCTACGGCGACGTCGTCAAGACGGTCCGCGCGAAGGACGCCCGGGCCCCGGTGTTCCTGATCGCGATCACACCGACCGAGAGCCGCTGGCGCGCATGGCCGCAGATCGAGAAAGCAAATGCGGCAATGGCGGCGGTGTGCGAAGCCGGGGAAAACGTCCACTTCATCTCCACGGCGAAGGAGTTCCTCAATGAAGAAGGCTCACCGAAGACGGAGCTGTTCCGCGATGACCAACTGCACCTCAATGCGGACGGCTACAAACTCTGGACGAAGATCATCCGCCCCAAAATAGAGGCCGTCTTCACAGCGGAATCTGAAAAGAACGCCGGCCTGACGCTCAAACGCGACGGCCACTGGCTGGTGATCCGCGGCGCCGGATTACCGGGCGGCGAACTGCGGATCAACTACCTAGAGGCTTACTGCCGCGCCGGATCGACCAACGCCGATTGGGCAGAGCACACCGTGATCAAACACACCTGCGAACTGATCGCCGCAAGCACCGACGGCAAGACGCTGAAACTGCGCGACACACTGGCGGACGGCGTGACCGTCGATCACACGATCACGGCCGGAGCGGATGAGGTGAGCTTCGACCTCGTCGCCCACAACCCAACAAACAAGCCCTCAGGAGCGCATTGGGCTCAACCCTGTGTGAGGCTCGGCGAGTTCGCTGGCTCAAAGGACGGCACCGACCTCAGCAAGGGCGACCTGTCGGACTATGTCCCGAAATGCTTCATCTTCCTCGGCGGCAAACTGGCCCGCATGCCGACAGCCCACTGGGCGACCGATGCTCGCTATATGCCTGGGCAGGTCTGGGCCCCGGCAGGCGTCCCCAGGACCGATGTCAATCCGCGCCCCTTGAGCCCCGCCGTCCCGAGCAATGGTCTCATCGGATGCTTCAGCGGCGACGAAAAACTACTCTTCGCGACCGCCTGGGAACCCTACCAGGAATTGTTCCAAGGTGTCGGACGCTGCCTGCATTCGGATTTCCGCATCGGCGGGCTAACCCCCGGCGAGACGAAGGAGATCCGGGGCAAGATCTACCTGACGGCGAGCGACATACCGGCGCTGCTCGCACGCTACGCCGCAGATTTCCCGGAACACCAGTAAGCAAGCGGCGATCATCAGGCATCGCCCCCCCTCCCCCCTCTCTCTGACCCGTTCAACGACGCGAATGTCAGACAATCTCGACCCAAATCGTTTTTTTACGACCGTCACGTTTTCATCACCCACATCCGACCTTGATTACCTGCTCGCCGCCCGATAGGGTCGGAACATGAAATTCGTGCTCTTGTTTTCGCTAGCCTCAATGTTCCTCAACACCCCGTCATTCGCCGAGGACGTTGAGCTGAAGCGCTACCTCTACATGACCTCGCCCGACGGCGCACAGGAGGAAGGGCGCTCCGGCACCGGCATTCTGGTCTTCGACATCGATGACGGGCATCAATTTGTGAAGCGCATCGAAATGCCGATCTTTAAAGAGACGCTGCGCGGATTCACCGGCTCTACCAAGACCCGCAAGCTCTACTACTCGACCCATCAGGGCACACTCGGCTGCTTCGACCCGGAGACCGAAAAGGTCGTGTGGGAAACGAAGCTCAAAATGGGCTGCGACCGCTCGTGCATCACACCCGACGGCAAGCTCATCTACGTGCCCACCGGCTGGTGGTGGCAGACGGAAGACAGCGGCTTCATCGTCATCAATGCCAGTAACGGAGAGCAGGTCGACCACATCAAAGTCGGTAAACAGGCGCACAACAGCATCGCCAGCCTCGACGGGCAGTTCGTCTACCTCGGCACCCAGACCAAGCTCACGCAGTTACGCGCAGAAGACGGACACGTTGTCCAAGAGATCACGCCAGTCGGAGAATCGGGCGTGTTCCCATACACCGTCGACAGCAAGAATCGCTGGGCTTTCGTCTGCCTCGGCGGACACGTCGGCGTAGATGTCGTCGATTTGAAGGAAGGAAAAATCACGAGCCGGGTCTTCGCCACCGACCCGCAGTCGGGCGAAAAGATCAAGCATCGAACCCACGGCGCCGGTATGACGCCGGACGAAACCGAGTTGTGGATCTGTGATCAAGACGGGAAAAAACTCTTCATCTTCGACATCACCAAGCGCCCACCCACACCCAAAGGACACCTCGACCTGAGCATAGGGGGCCACGGCTGGATCACCTTCAGTCTCGACGGCAAATACGCCTATTCGCACACGCCCGACATTTTCGACGTCAAAACGAAGAAGAAGATCGCCACCTTGAAAACATCCGACGGAAAAATCTTCGCCAGCTCAAAATTCATCGAGGTCCACCTTCGCCGCGGAAAGGTTGAGCGCATCGGCAACGAGTTCGGGCTCGGACGCGCTGGCTTGGAGTAGAACCTAACCCTTCGAGGAGCGTGAAGTTCTCCCACCTTGAATAGATCGTTCACTCGCAGAATTATTATTTGAAGTCTTTAAAGTACACGGAAAGGGCATTCTTGCCGAAATTATTAAGGGAGAACCCGTTTCGGGTTTATGGAGGACAGGTAAGGCACTTCCGTCATAGTTGACGAAGAGCAGCTCAGGTTTGACCTCGGCAGGTAAGGGCTTGGAAAGTACTTTCCATTTTCTCATCGTGGCCTGCTTGGCAAGCACGCCGCTAATCGCGGCCAGAACGCGCTGATCCGCGACCGGCCACTCCTTATTGAGGCGGCGGAGGCGCTGGAGATTGATGCGTTTTCCGTTGGAATTCAGCCATTCGATGACTTCGTCAAGTAGACGCGAATCATAACGACCGAAGCGAGTGGTC
>Ga0335396_10005099_pt1 | contig 13757 bp, 10 predicted proteins | sample FRY02_FD_205743 | JGI IMG/M metagenome (GOLD analysis project Ga0335396, IMG submission 205743) | Freshwater microbial communities from Lake Fryxell liftoff mats and glacier meltwater in Antarctica - FRY-02 (spades assembly) (version 2) | ecosystem: Environmental > Aquatic > Freshwater > Ice >... | reverse complement strand
CATTCTCGTCACAGTGGCGATAGGCCGATCCCAATCCCTCGATGATCGCGTGGGACAGGGTGTTGAAGGACTCAGGCCGGTTTAGTGTTATGAGAGCGATACCGTCCATAATCTCAAATGTGAGTTCTTTGTTCATAAACATCCCGTTTGGTTGCGTCGCGGATAGCCTATCCCGTTTGATGGGGCTAGCAATAGCGTTCTCGGCCAGCTATCTCTGTCCCCCGCCAATGGGGAATTTCCGTCCCACCCGAGGAGTTTGATCAGCGTAAAAACCGTTTTGGTAATTTTAGGGAAAGATTTACTAGAATGTTAATCAGTTATTCCGTATAACTTTATGTTATATAAAGAATAAGCATGCTGTAGCTCACCTGCTGAGAAGGAGTAAGCTGATTGAAAAGTGTCTTGTTCGGACAGTGTAAATGGGTCCAGTAGCCAGGAAATGAGCGTGGAACAGCATACAGTACTGATTATTTCCGACCAAAAGACCGATCACCTTATTATTTCTGCCTCGTTGGAGCGGGCGCGGCCTGCACGGTTTCACCTCGCGTCGTCTGAGTCCATGGAGCGACCCCTGGAGGCGCTGCTGGATCCAATGATCGATGCGGTCATCATGGCGTATGGTCCGGAAACAGAATATCTCTTGCGTCTGGCCGCCAAAAACGAGGCCGCGGCGCCACTCATTGTGCTGCTGGACGAAGCGGACCAGGCAAGCTTCGGGCAGCTTAAGGAACTCGGTGCCCGAGACTATCTGATACGCGGTCAATTGCAGGATTCACTGGTGCACCGGATTCTGGATTACACCATCCAGTTGAAGCAGGCGCGGGAACAAATTCGCCAACTGTCCAATCGTGATGCGCTGACAGGCGCCCTCAATCGGGTGGGCTTTCGAGCGCATCTTGAGCGCGCCATGGGTCGTTCCGAACGTTACGGTTTCAAAACGGCGCTTCTGTACATCAATATCGATCAGTTTGCGAATATCAATGATCATTACGGTGAAGCCGATGGTGATGTCATGATCAAGTCTATATCGCGGCGCTTGATCAATAAGCTGCGCAGTACAGACAGCATTGCGCGTCTTGGTGGCGATGAGTTTGCGGTGGTACTTGAGGATGTGAGCTCTGCTACTGACGTGCAACTGATCGCCGAGAAAATGCTGAAGTCGATCTCCGCTCCTATGATCCTCAGCGAGCAGCAGGTCGCTGTGGAGGCCAGCATCGGCTCGGCGATGTACCCGGAAGATGGCGTGGAGTTTTCCGAGTTGGTGGAGCTCGCTCGAAGCGCCATGCAGCAAGCCAAAAGTATGGAGGGCGGCTGCTTTGTTCAATACTCAGACAGACTGACATTCGATATTGCAGGCAATAGTTCTCTCGCGGCTGAACTGCGCACGGCGGTGCGTAAGAACCAGTTTGAACTGCACTATCAGCCGAGAATTGATCTGGCCACCGGTCATCTCGTGGGATTGGAAGCGCTGTTGCGATGGAATCACCCGGAACGTGGGCTGGTGGCGCCAGGTGAGTTTATCGCTGCCTGCGAAGATATGGGGCTGATGAAAACCATTGGCTATCAAGTGATTCAACACGCATGCAGTGCCCAGGTCTGGCTGCGGGAACATAAAATGCAGAACGTGGATGTTGCGGTGAATATCTCGTTTTCCCAGATTCAGGACGACCGGTTTGTCGATATTGTGAAAGACATTATCACCCGCAGTGGTGCTAATCCGGTGCGCATTGAATTTGAGTTGACTGAGTCAACAATCCTCAAAAGTCCCAGCGGCATCAAGGAGCGCATGGATGAGCTGCGAGAGCTTGGGATTTCATTTTCACTGGACGATTTTGGTACTGGATTTTCGCAGCTCTCACACCTCACCGAACTACCCATTTCGGCTCTCAAAATTGATGCCTGCTTTGTTCGAGATTTGCCGAATAACGAGCATCAGGAAGCTATTTGCACGATGATAATTGAGATGGGCCGCAGACTGGGTATGCTGGTGGTGGCGGAGGGCGCTGAAACCTATGAGCAGATCGAATTTCTGCGCGATCATCACTGCCATCAGGTGCAGGGGTTCTATTACAGCCCCGCGATTCCTTTGCAGGATCTACCGCGGTTTGTGCAGGATCAAGGGGCCAAGCGCCGCAACCAGTTACTATCCTGACTACGCTAGTTACGCTAATACGCCACTCTATTTCTGCCAGCCTTTTTTGCCTGATACAGTTTTTTGTCTGCTGCGGCCAGTACCGCTTCTGTGTCAGGCTCTTCGGCGCTTCTAGCGGCGATACCGATACTGACCGTCACCGAGACCTGGTCGCTGCCCAGGCGTGTGGCCCCGCGTTTTCTGGAGCCGTCTTTTTTGCGTTGAGGGCGCAGGCCATGATCGCGGATAGACATTATATAATTGGCGATTTCTTCCCTTATCCGCTCCAGGGGCTCGACCGTTTCGTCGACGTTTCTACGCGGAAATACAATACAAAATTCTTCACCGCCATAACGGTAAGCAGTGCCTCCACCACGCACATCGTGAATACGGGAGGCAACAAGTTTGAGAACCTCATCGCCGACATCATGCCCGTATGTATCGTTGAATTTCTTGAAATGATCGACGTCCAACATGGCTAATGTGAAGTTGCTGCCTAGCATCGCTAACCGCTCGTTGAGGGCGCGTCGCCCCGGCAAACCAGTAAGTTCATCACGGTAAGCCATGGCGTGGGAGCTGCGCAACAGCCCCCATAAAAGACACAGCGCTGCGGCCGTGCACATGACAACCGAGATGTACTCCAAATGCAGCAGCGCAAGCACCAGGTACAACGAGAGAAAGGCACCCAGTAGAGCTGCTTCGACTTCTTCGTTGCGCATGCAAAGAAGCACCGTTCCCACCAGCGCAACCAGCGCGACCAGCAGGGTGGCTCCGACGGAAAGCATATAACTGTCGTCGGCTCGAGGTGCATAGTAGCCATATGCCGCCTCATTGGCCGCAGGTAACCATGGGCCAAGCAGGACGCAGATTAGTGCTAGTAGCACAAAGGCGAGAAGAAAGACGAGTCCGTAAAGATTGCGAATGCCGCGCTCAGGTAGCAGTAGCAAATAGAAAGTGAGCGCAGGCAGGGCGATGCTCAGGCCGAGGTACACTCGCGACGCTTCAGCTTCTGCGAGACTACTCTGAAGATATCGCTGAACTGCCCAATAAAAAACGGCCACCGCTAATGAGGCCATCATCAACCTACTGCGGTTGAACTGGTACGCTATGACAATAGCGACGAGGCACAACAGATAGGCCAGATTCTCTACAATGACACGAGAATCATTGCCCAACAGATCCATATAAGCTCGGCCAATATATGCCGCGCAGATTAAGCCGACCGGCACTAAAATTCCTTTTATTGCTGCCGGATACAACTGCATAGCGCGTGTCTCGTCTCCTTGGAATCAATATACCGGGAGCAAGCCCAAACCGCTTGCCCATGAAGCCTCTTCGCACTAGTCGCGAGCCTACAGTAATGATAGCCTACAAACCCTAATAAAGGCATCAGCGCCTCCACCAAATGTCGAGTACAGATCCCATACGCCATCAAGCAAAGATTCTCGTTGTAGACGATGATCAAAACGTCCGCTTTTTAACACGGCAGTGTCTGGAAGCGGATGACATGATCGTTGTTGAAGCTGCCACTGGATTCGAAGCGATAGACGTTTTCTTGCGTGAAAGGCCGGACTTGGTATTTATGGATGTGGAGATGCCCGGGATGACGGGGCTTGAAGCATGCCAGCGCATCCGCGAGTTGCCGCAGGGCGAGACTATCCCGATTATGATTGTGACGGGGTCTGATGACCGGCATTCCATCGATAAGGGTTTTGAGGCTGGCGCAACACAGTATAGAACCAAGCCCGTGAACTGGTCATTGTTAGGGCGGGACGTTCAGTACATGCTGCGCGCCAGCAGCGCTTTCAATTCACTGAAGCGGCAAGAAGACAGGCTGCGCTACCTCGCATACTATGATCCGCTTACCAGCCTTCCCAATAGACGCAGTTTCAATGAGCAATTGAATCGGTTGCTAAAGCGCAGTCAACGCAAGAAGACGACTGCCGCCCTGTTGTTTATCGATCTGGATCATTTCAAGCGAATCAATGATTCCATCGGGCACGCCCGAGGCGACAGTCTGCTGGTGGAAATCGCCAAAAGGCTAACCATGGAACTGCGCGAGGAAGATGCCGTTAACTATTTTTCGCAGAACAGCGGTGAGGACAAAGAAGTCGGAGATGGTGCAACTGAGATCGCCAGGCTCGGCGGTGATGAGTTCACGGTGGTGTTATCCGATGTTTCTGATATTGCCGATATTGAGAAAGTTGCAAAGCGAATATTGAACAGCCTCTCGGAACCCATTGCTCTGCAGTCACACAATCCCGTCGTAACGCCGAGTATTGGTATCGCGCTTTATCCCCAGGATGGCAGTGATCCCGATACGCTTATCAGGAATGCGGATACGGCCATGTACGTTGCGAAGGCAGAGGGCCGGGCCTGTTATCGATTTTACAACGAAGAAATGAACGCTAGAGCGGTTGAGCAGCTCAAGATGGAGGAGGAGCTGCGCGAGGCCATGCGCAATAATGAACTGGAGCTGCGTTATCAGCCCCAGGTGGATGCAGAAACGGGCGCTGTCGTGAGTATGGAGGCGCTGGTGCGCTGGAAGCATCCCACGCGTGGGATGGTATCGCCACAAGAGTTCATACCCGTTGCAGAAAGCACCGGGCAGATCATTGAGTTGGGAGAGTGGGTGATGAACGAAGTTGCCCGCCATTGTCTATACTGGGAGACCCTGGGCCTGAACACCTTCCGTGTCTGCGTTAACATCTCCCCGCTGCAGTTCAACCAGAACAATCTGCCGCAATGGGTGGCAGAGTTTCTTGAGAAATCCGGCTTGCCGCCATGGCGCCTGGAACTTGAGTTAACTGAAAGTGCCATCATGAATGATGCAGAGACCAATATTGCGAAACTGCGTGCACTGAAAGATCTGGGTGTGGATCTTGCCGTTGATGATTTCGGTACAGGTTATTCATCTTTGAGTTACCTCAAGCGATTTCCTATTAATACGCTAAAGATTGACCACAGTTTTGTCTCTGATCTTGATACCCCGGATGGCGCAGCGATCGTTGACGCTATTATGGCGCTGGCTAAGACGCTTCACCTGCGGGTAATCGCCGAAGGTATTGAGAACGAGCACCAATTGGCATACCTGGTAGACAAAGGTTGCGATTTACTGCAAGGATTTTTCTTCGCTCGTCCAATTTATCCAGAGGATGTGCCCAATATGCTGCAAGCAAATTTTGCCTCCCTAATTGAAGAAGCAACCGGTAGCTGACTCGGAAACGAAAATCTCCTTCATGAAAACTTGTGTTCAAGCGATTTGCTTCGGGCTCTGTTTTTTCAGTGGCCTTCCGTTGCTGGCTGACGAGGCAGAGGTACTGCAAGTTTTTTTGCAGGGTCCATCCAGTGGCCAGATGAGTGACCTGGTAGAGCAAGCTGGCGGAGCGGTCACGCATGATCTCCATATAATAAATGCAGTCGGTGCAAAGCTCACACGAGAACAGTTAGACGCCGTGCTCACCTCCCCGCTGGTAGCAAGGCATATCGATGACCTTTCACCTGTAGAGAGGCCTGAAGACAACCCTGACGAGGAAGGCAACTGCAGAGTCAGGGGTCACATCGAGCTCGATATGACAGCGCAAGGCATTTTGTGGCCGCTGTATAACAAAAAGCCTAAGCCTGCTTTTCTGCAGAGACTGGAACTGGAATGGCCGGTCACACTCGGGCCCATTGCGGCTATGGCCGTCGGTGACACCGTTGTTGACCCTGCGCTCTATAGCCACGCGACTGCAGGATCACTGACGCTGGAGTTTCCCGCCTCTGGGCGACCCGTGATAACCGACAGGGCTGACTTGAAAGTCAGTTTTCAGACGCCGGTATCACTGCGTTCAGTCGCCGCTCCCCGGCAACGTGATTTTACAATCAACGCTGAGTTTACCGACGATTGCAAAACGGATCTCGTGCCAGGTTACGACAACAATCATGGAGATTTTTATTACAATACAGTGGCAGGCATCGACGCCCTGCAACTCCAGGGTGTTACGGGTAAGGGGGTGACAGTGGCCGTCATCGACTCCGGGCTGTGGGAGCATGAAGCACTCGTCAAAGACACCTCCGGTGCGAAGCGCCTGGTCGCCAGATACGATGCTCTAACCGATACCGCTGGCAGGGAAGTGGTTGATGAGAGCGGGCATGGCACGCATATGACCAGCATCATCGCCAACAGTGACCGAACAATAAGGAATGGTATTCCGACGGGCACTTACAAAGGGGCTGCTCCCGATGTGGCCCTGGTGGCTGTCAAGGTGTTGGACGAGCAGGGTCTGGCGCATGTCCTGGAAATTGTCCGCGCTGTTCAGTGGGTCGTAGACAACCGGGAAAAGTATGATATTCGGGTCCTGAACCTGTCGTTTTCCCAGCGGCCCAGATGGCCCTATTGGGAGGACCCGGTCAATCAGGCAGTGATGAGGGCCTGGGTGGAAGGCATAGCGGTGGTGGCTGCTGCCGGAAACGATGGCCCTGCCGCGGAAACGATCGGCTCACCCGGGAATCTGCCCTATGTCATTACAGTGGGCGCTGTCACTGATTCCTGGACCCCCGATACTCGTGATGACGACTATATACCCGACTTCTCAGCCCGTGGACCCACGCCAACAGGGCATATCAAGCCAGACGTGGTGGCCCTGGGAGGCCATATGACGGGCCTTATTCATCCCGATTCAGCCATTGCACGGGAGCAACCAGAAGACATGCTCAAGACGGGAGAGTTTGTCTCTACAGGATCTTCGCAGGCCAGTGCACTGGTGTCGGGTATGTTGGCGCTGTTAATACAGTTGGAACCCGATTTGACGCCCGATGATCTCAAGTGCAAATTGATCACTAGTGCTGAGCCCGCAATTAATCGAGATGGACGCTTAGCTTACAGCCCCTTTGAGCAGGGTTACGGATATGTGACAGCAAGCCGTGCGGTAACTCTTGGCGAGAGAGGCTGTGGCAATATCGACTTTGTTGAACTGCGTAGTCTCTTGGAGAGTGACTTGAAGAGTGACTTGAAGAGTACAGAGTACCTGCATGGCCCCGCAATCATCGATGACGATGGTGGCCCTAGCCTGCCTGGGCTAAGCGTTTTGGTGTCTTCCAAGTCTAGCGATAAGGGAATGAGTAGAACCCGTAAGTGGGGTGTCAAAGACCATATCGAAAGATTGGATACCAACGAAGCAGACGATGAGTTGGTTGACAGGGCTCCCGTCAATTGGCTGAACGTCTACTTAAAGGAAAAGACGGTCATAGAAAGTCTCTCTCGGAACCCCCCCCGCCCCCCTGGCTCAACCCAATAACCCATCGATCCCGAATGCCGCAGCGGGTGACCCTTGTTGGTTAAGCGCTCGCTAGTATTCCCCACACCCGCTTCACTATTATAGGTGGTCGAAGTGTAGGCGTTTGGATTACGTTCATCTCTTACCTGGCAGCTCAACGCACGCAGCTTCACTTAACCCAAAAAGGGTATGGGCACCTCTTCTGTTCCCCCAGCGTAACTCGTATAACTACGTCAAGCATTACTAGTAAAGAATGCCTACCGCGTCCCTAGTGAGGACCGGTTTGGAGACTTCGGTCACAAGTTGTGACGGATAAACTGAAAAAGGCGGGATGCAGATATGAAAATGATTAAAATACTTGGGTGTGCCGGGATTGCCAGTGTCGCGATGGCCGTATCGGTATCGTCCGTCATGATGGAAACGGCGCAAGCTAAAGTGGTAGCGGGAAGCGATGGCACATTTGTACACCGTGTAACCCACACGCTGGCGTCGGACGCGAGTTATTCTGCTGCTGCTTCTGGCAACAAATGGGCTCAAAAGAATGTCTCCAAGGGTCAGGAGACAAACTCTGGTAGCGAATCCGCGTTCCTGGAGCAAACAAGGAACCCTTGGTCACGCAATGATTTTTCTGAGCAAAGCCGGAACCCCTGGTCACGCAATGATTTTTCTGAGCAAAGCCGGAATCCCTGGTCACGCAATGATTTTTCTGAGCAAAGCCGGAATCCCTGGTCACGCAATGCGTTCTTTGAGCAGTCCAGAAACCCTTGGTCACGAAACTGAGTGGTATCGGCTAGGACTTCCTGAGTATAGGGAAGCTGCTTAAACCAAACTGCACTCACCGATTCCGTAAAGCTAGTGATCGCTGAGTGCCAGTGTTACGGGCAGAGCTGGGCCCAATGCACAACGATTTTGGGAAGAGTGGGGTTCGTTTACTGCGGGCCAAAACATTGATAGAAAATGTGCCGTGATAAAGGCATCGTCGTTAGACCACAAGATCCCTTCCATCTCATCATGAACGAGTTTTGCATCGCATCGCTAGATCTCAACGCGAGGAACACCTCTTCACCCGATACCCATCAACCTGCGCCGCGTCCGAAAGAGCTCTATGCATTTTCGTTTTGATCTGCGCTGGCGGGGATTTCTATCTACGTTAGCATCACTCTGCTTAGGCAAGTGCAGTCAACCGGCGGTCGTTGGCGAAAAACCCAGTTGGATTGTGTAAGCTGGTGATCGGGCCTCTGGCTCGATCACGCGCGGGTATCGTGGTGTAGAGCATTGCGTTGGTGTGGTAGTAGTCTTTCAAAAGTCGAAATTTAGGAGGGTAGTAATCTTGGCTTGGCGCCATCGGCATGGATTCTGACTCGCTCGGAGTGGGCCTATGTTATGTGCAAACAGGTATTTCCGCACAGTTCTAGATTTCCCTAAGTGACATATGTTCCCATTGCTGCCTACACTGCAGCCTGGGAAGCCCACCAGCCCAGTATCGAGTTGACAATTATTCGGGAGCAGAACGATATGGTCCGCAGTGCCACTGTTCTTACCGCCGTAACACTACTACTCGTCTTTATGAGTGTTTCGGTATCTGCCGCACAAAAGCCCAATTTACTCTTGATCACTGTTGATGACATGAATGCTGATTCTGTTGGCATTTTTGGTTCTGTCGTGCCTGATACAACGCCCAACATTGATGTGCTGGCGAGAGAGGGCATTATGTTTGAACGTGCTCATGTGCAGGTCGCCAACTGCATGCCCTCACGCAATGTCATGTGGTCTGGGCTTTACCCGCAGAGCAATAGGATAGAAGGCTTCAGCGCAGTGCCTGATCCTGGTTATCTCACTTTGGCTGACTATGCTAGAAATGCTGGATACTTCACCGCAATTCGCCATAAACTCCGCGACTCTACGCCTTACCATCCCTATCAGTGGGACCTGGTTCTTGACGAAGCCCCTGCGGGCGTAAAGATAAGCAAAAAGGATGCGAATTCCTATGGTCATTCCACAGTCATGGCGATACGCGATGCCAAACTGGCAGGCAAGCCCTTCTGTGTGTTGATTAACATTGCGGACCCGCATACACCGTTTTTTGGTCTTAATCGCAAAGGGAAAAATATAGAGGACCCTTTCGTGCCATCGCGTGTCTATCGGCCGGAAGACGTTTCAGTCCCGGGCTTTCTGCTTGATGATCCGGTAGTCCGTGAGGAACTGGCGCATTACTACTCTTCCGTGCGACGTGCTGATGATGCAGTTGGGCAGGTTCTGCTCGCGCTCAAGGAATCGGGTGAAGCCGACAATACGCTTGTCCTTTTTCTTTCAGATCACGGCATGCCCTTTCCCTTCGCAAAGACCCAACTCTATCACCAAAGCACACGTACGCCACTAATTGTCCGCTGGCCGGGCGTTATAAAGCCAAATTCTGTTGACGATATAAATATCGTTTCGGCCATCGATATTTTGCCGACCTTGCTCGATGCTATCGGCGCCCAGGTGCCAGGAACTTTGGAAGGTAGGACTTTTCTGCCGCTATTAGAGAGTAAACGACAAGCGGGGCGCGACAAGGTTTTCAAGGCCTATATGGAGAACTCATCAGGGCAGCGAACTCCTATGAGGGCAGTAGAAACGGCTAAATTCCTCTATATCTTCAACCCATGGTCTGATGGTGAACGCGCATTGTTCTCTGCTACAAACAACACCAAAACCCACAAGAAAATGTTACAGCTTGCAAAGCAAAGCCCTGAAGTGGCTGCCAGAATGCAGTTCCTCAAGCATCGAGTTCTGGAGGAGTTTTATGATGTACAGAATGATCCAGACTGCTTGATCAATCTCATTGATGATCCTGCTTACCAGAAGGAGATAGAGCAATATAGAACAATGCTTGAAGAATGGCTTGTCGATATAGAGGATCCGTTGTTACCTGTATTTATTGATCGCGATGACCCAAAAGTACTCGCCACCTATATGCGCGAGCAGCTCGAGATAACCCGGAAACGCCAAGAGCTTGTTCGCGCTGTCCAAGAAAAAATGCACGAACAGAGTGAGACATCTGGGTCGGAAATGTAGCCTCTCATGCAAGCGGGCATCATCACACCTGAACCCTCAGCGTCTCATGGCGGATTCATACCCAGCATCGAAGGTATGCGTGCCGTTGCCGTGCTTGCAGTTCTGCTGTTCCATCTTGATGTCCCAGGTTTTAGCGGTGGATTTTTGGGGGTGGATCTGTTTTTCGTAATCTCTGGTTTCATTATCACCCGAAACATACTGTGGGATTTACAGTCGGGTAACTTCTCGCTAAAGGAGTTTTACCGCCGTCGCATACGCCGACTGCTCCCCGCTCTCCTCGTCACAGTATTGTTAACCCTTATCGTTTCGGTGTTCGTTGTGCCACCCTTTGTGTTGGTAGACATTGCTAAGTCGGCCATTTTTTCGACGTTATCTTTGGCTAATGTCTACTTTTGGTCAGGTTCAGGATATTTCGACGCCGCAGCAATTACCAAGCCCCTCTTGCATACATGGTCATTGAGCCTGGAGGAGCAATTCTACTTACTCTGGCCGGCATTGCTGCTCCTGTTGGCGAGTAAACGCTGGCGCTTGATCATCTGTCTTTCGCTTCTGTTGCTTTCACTGTCTTTCGCACTGTTGTGGCGGGATGAGTTTCCAGATGCCATTTTCTTTTTGCTGCCCTTTCGGCTGCATCAACTTATGGCTGGTGCGCTAATCGCAATACTGTCGCTTCGTCTGCAGGCGTCCTTTGGAAATATCTGTACCTTATTGGCAGCTGCTGGATTTCTGGCAATAACTGTGATGCTCGACAGCCGGTACTCCCCTGCGGTGGGCGCAGTTGCAGTGACGGCGCTGGGCTTCATTCTTTTAGTAGGCAGAGACGCAGTATTGGCGAATGTACTGTTCGGAAATAGACCGATGCAGTGGATTGGCAAACGCTCATACGCACTTTATCTGGTGCACTGGCCCATTATCGTATTGGTCAATTTCGGCGCTGATGGCGAGCTCAGTGGTATGAATAGAGTATTTCTCCGTAAGCGTCATGCGAAGTACCCCGTTGCTAGCCAGGCATATTCCATGGCATGAGTAATTCAACATTGTCCATGTCAGCACGTGGCAGTTTTTCAAATAGCCAACTCAGATAACTGTAGGGCTCTTTGCCATTCGCTTTCGCGGTCTCAACGAGGCCATAAAGATTTGCACTGGCCGCCGCACCACGTTGGCTGTTGCTAAATAGCCAGGCCTTCCTGCCAATCACAAAGGGACGGATCGCATTCTCAGCAGGATTATTGTCAATCGGCCACTCGCCGTTCTCAATATATCGACTCAGCTCAGGCCAATACTCCAGGGTGTAATTCACCGCCTTGCCCAATGCCGTTTTCGGCGGTATCTGCTGCTGACTTTTGAGCAACCAGGTATGGAACTGCTTGAGAACTGGCACGCTGATCTGCTGTCGGATACGATGCCGCGTAGCGGCATCGCCACCCTGGCTTTGTTTTTCAACGCCGTAGAGTTTCCCAATAAAGCTAATCGCCATATCCGCTTTGCCGGTCTTGCCCTTCGGCTGTGCCTTTTGTGCTTCCATAAATTTGCGGCGACTGTGTGCCCAGCAGCACAGGTGGTTTAATCCCTGACTTTTGGCCACTTGGCGATAAGGCTTATAACCATCCGTCATGAGTGTGCCGGTAAAGCCGTTCAGCAATCGTGCAGCGGTGGCCGTTGATCGACCGGGGTCATAATGGAACTGAACAATCGGCTTGCCAGGTGGGCCACCGCGCTGCACCCACATATACGAGTTGCTCTGGGGCGTTTTGCCCGGTTCATTGAGTACTTGCACCCGTGTTTCATCCATAAATAACACAGAGCTCTTCATCAGCTGCTGTCTGATACGACTTATTAGCGGCTCGATCTTTTCGGCGACCTTGACTACGGATTCTGACAGGGTTTGTCGGGATAACTCGATGCCGTAACGGTCCAGAATGCTACTGAGCCGGTAAAGAGGCAGGCCATCAACATATTTAGAGGTGATGATATAGGCCATGGTATTGCCGGATGCAATGGACTTGGGTAGCAGTACATTCGCCTTGGGGGCAATTTTGATGGTGTCGTCACAATTTTTGCAGGCGTACTTTTTGCGAACGTACTGTGTCACTTGTACCTGAACGGGGATAATATCGACTTGCTCACTGATATCCTCACCGATCTCAACCAGAGTACAGCCACAGGAACACTGGCGTTCTTCTTCGCTCAGTTCAATGACGTGGCGTACGCGGGGTAAGTCCGATGGCAGGGGCTTGCGTGTTGGGCGTTCTTTTTTTGGGGTCGGTTTGAGTTCTACAGCAGGCGCTTTATCATCGACACAATCGATCTCATCGAGACACGTATCGGCCTCATTAAATAGCTCAGATTGATCGGGGGCCTTCTCACTGCTCTTGCCGTAGAGGCGATGTTTTTCAAGGCGCAGGGCTTCGAGAAGTGAGCGGATTTGTTGTTTTAGGTTTTCGTTAGCGGAGCGTTCTTTTAGCAGCAGTGTCTTGAGCTGGGCGGGGTCATCTGGAAGCTGTTTGGTCACTAGAGGCATGGCATGAATGATATCGCACCAACGCTACCCCACCGAATTAAAATGCAGTGAATCGTGCGGTTGATTTTTCCATAAATCAAATCCGTCGAGGAGCCAATTTAATTGCTCACCATTGAGTGTGATTGTTGCTCCGCAATGATCGACTGGCCACTTGAATCTCTGCTTTTCCAGGCGCTTGTACCAGAGGCAAAAGCCGTTCTTTTCCCAGTACAATATCTTGAGTTTGTCGCGGCGACGATTAATAAACACAAACAGAGTAGCCTCAAACGGGTTGAGCTCCAGTTCCTGCTCGACTAATAATGAAAGCCCTTGAATGGCCTTTCTGAAATCGACAGGGTCGACACACAAATAGACCGATGGGAGTCCCGGGCTGGGTCTCATCACGATGTGTGACTCGCGGCAATAAACTCAGATAACCAGTGAGGATCTGGTAGCCGTGCAAAATGTAATTGAACATTACCCAATTGCAGTCTGATACAGAAACCCATCGCTGGCGCACTGACGACTTGTGCAAATACAGGTTTGGTTTTAGGCTCGATGGCTGAAGATCGTTTGAAATAGCTGCGCCAATAATACAACGTTTGCACGGGAATACTTTGTGCTTGCGCGTACTGGGTTAATGACCCCTCGAATTCATCGGCCTTTAGAAGTTGCTCAGACCAGTATTTTTGCTTTTCTGTGATTTTGCGCATCCTGTTTTCCTTTGGTGAAAAACACAGATGATGCCGGAACCCGTTGAGGATTTTTAGAGGTAGATGGCGAGACGCTTACCATTCTTCGCGGCATGGGC
>Ga0335396_10005098_pt1 | contig 13758 bp, 10 predicted proteins | sample FRY02_FD_205743 | JGI IMG/M metagenome (GOLD analysis project Ga0335396, IMG submission 205743) | Freshwater microbial communities from Lake Fryxell liftoff mats and glacier meltwater in Antarctica - FRY-02 (spades assembly) (version 2) | ecosystem: Environmental > Aquatic > Freshwater > Ice >... | reverse complement strand
CGCTGATGCGGTGGCGATTTCCATATCGCTAACCAATATTCCCATTTTCCGGCCAATGGCAAAAGAACAGGAAACCCTTTTAAAGGGCTTTAGAGGCGCGAGGCTATGGCCGGCCAATCAGGGTTGCAAATCCGCCCTGTATCCACTCGCGGATACAGGTTCGATGGCCGCGATTCGCGAGGGCATATTTACTTGTGTTTGTCGCGGCCCGGTTCCTGATTTTCTCCGGCCAAGGGTAGGATTCCCAGCGTCTTCCGGTAATCAAAACTTGGGGTCTTTGGCATGGATTGATTGGACACTATCGCGCCCAAAAGTCGAGAAATGACGAAAATAGAGAAAATGGAGCAATCGAAACCCCTATATTCCCAGTGTTTCAAGGGGCGCTGCCACCATTGGCGATGATCACCGCGCCGGCTCCAAATCCGATCGTATCGCCAGTGAAGGTGTTGGCCCCGTTCAAGACAGCAAGAGCGCCGTCTGTAACGGTAAGACCACCAGCTCCGCTGACTGACCCGGCGAAGATCCCCGCTCCACCATTTGCAACGATAATGCCGGTGCCCGTGCTGAGCCCGGCAGTCGAGGTCACGATCGTTCCTGCATCCGAGATGGTCAAGTTGCCGGCGACGGTCGTCGTCCCGGACAAACCCACGTCGTTTCCACCCACGATCACCAGGTTGCCAAGAGCACCCAGAGTCGAGTTGAAGGCCATGTTTGCGCCGGAACCATTGGAGATCACCGCGGCCGCCCCTGCCAGACCAACCGCGCCATTCATGGTCACCGTGGAACCCGCGCCAAAGCTGATCAGATTGTTCGTGCCGTTGACCGGCCCGTTCAAGGTCACCGCGCTGCCACCCGTGATAATCAGCGCATCGGTGGCACTGACACTGGAGCCGACGTTAACGTTTCCACCCGAGGCATTGACGATTGATCCGTTCGCACCGATGAAATTGATGTTGCCGCCGGTGAACGAGAACCCGGCGTCGGTCACGACGAGACTGTTGACATCGACGTTCGGCCCGACGTTGATCACTCCAACCCCTGGAAAGAAGTTGGTGAACAGCGCACTGGAGGTTGGATTGCCGTTGACCCATCCGCCCTCGGCAACGCCACCAAAGGGCTCTTCGTCCCAATTGACCGTGGCGGGGTCCCAATTCAGGGGGTTGGCACCGGGCACCCAGCGATATTGCTGGGCACTGGCAGAGGTGGCGGCCAGCGCAAGCACTGACAGCAAGCCTGCTGCGCGGTAGATTCCTTTGAGCCCTTCAGGGGCATTCCGTGTTTTTATGGCAGTAGTTCTCGGTGGTTGTTAAAATCGCCTTGTTCCGCACCAATTGGGCCAAACGCAGCTGCCGTGGGAACCATCTGGCTCCTAGGCATACACACGTCCGCGCCCATTCGGATGCAGCAAGCGTTGATTGACTCGATTGAGTTGTAGAGAGCAAGTGCGAATTGTGCTTAAGGATATCGGATGATTCGGAGATGCTGATCATTCCTCTTTATTTCATGTTTCTTCCGCACTTCGGGTGTGGGAAAACATTTGTGCGAACTGTTGGCATACAGCATGTTTTTAGAATTTCGCTCCATCGATCTGTGCGTGTTCTGGGACTTGTTCCTCCAATTCCCGGCTTCGAAATACATCCCAGACCGGCGGAGAACTAATTGCGGCAACCGTCATGAAAAATTTCAGATTTCTGTAACGAAATGCGCCCAGCGCGCCTGAATGCAGGGATGACAGACTGCGAACTGCGGAACGGATTTGACGCCAACTCCATCCGCGCTGTGCAAACCATTGAGTTCCAAGTCGTTCGCAACCCGCGCGAAGGTTTTGCACACCCTCCCTCAAACTTGATGGGGCGTCCCGGCCGGGTCTAAACTTGGTAGCGTGGCGCGACGGCCTCCAGATGGGCATCGAGTCCCGCCTGCCAGGAAACGGGCCGCTTACCCGTGGCAGCCGTGAATTTTTCGCCTGAAAGGACGCTGAATCGCGGTCGGGGAGCCTTGGATTGCGAGACTGAGGCCATCGTGACGTCCCGCACTTCCGTGGTCCGGACCGGAATGCCGTGGTAGGCGGCCCGCCGAAGGATGAAGCGTGCTTGATCGGCCGCGCTGGCGAAGCCGGAGTTGACGAGGTTGTAGAGCCCGAGGGCCTGCTCCGGGACGGCGAGAAGCTGCTCCAGAAGGGCGGGCAACCCCTCGGCGCGGGTCAGGTTGGCGAACTTGCCGTTCGCCCGCCTGTCACATCCCCGCCCCCCACGGCCTCGCGCCGTGGGAGCGCATGGTCAATCAGCTAAGCCGTGAACCTCCCAGCAATGCAAGGATGCCGTCCATCACGCTGGCGACGAGTTCTTCGGGGCTGAGGGTCGCATCGATGATCTGGAAACGATCTGGTTCGTTGGCGGCCAGCTCGAGAAAGCAGTCCCGGAGACGCTGATGAAAGGCGAGTTCCTCCTCCTCGAAGCGAGTCCAGGATTCTCCGGTCCCCTCCTCCTCACAACGGCTCCGGGCCCGCCGGAGTCCGATTTCCGGGTCCAAGTCGAGCAGAAGCACCCGTTCCGGCTTGAGCCCGGAGGTGGCCAGTTCATTCATGGTTTCCAAAAGGCCACGGTCCACCCCCCGCCCGCCTCCCTGGTAGGCAAGGGTCGAATCCGTGTAGCGGTCGCACAAGACGACCTTCCCTGCCGCCAGTGCGGGCCGGATCACTTCCGCCACGTGTTGGGCGCGATCTGCCGCAAAGAGAAACACCTCGGTGAGGGTCCCGGGTGCCGGATCAACCGCTTTGAGAAGGATGGAGCGCAAGGCCCTCCCGATCTCAGTCGCTCCCGGCTCCCGCGTGCACACCACTTCGTGCCCCCCGGACTCCAATACGGCGGCAAGTCCCCTGATCAGGGTTGATTTGCCGGAGCCTTCGATTCCCTCGATGGTGATGAATGTTCCCATGATTAACTGAGTGGTGCGACGCCACGGAGCTTGTTATGCGAAGTGAGCCGGAACATCAACATTTACGCGGTATTAGGCTGCTGAACGGCTCACGGAGTGAGCGAAACATGGAGCCTGATGAACTGTTGGTCACCCATGGGGAGGGCGGCAAGGGGAATGCGGATCCGCACCGTGACCGTGCCGTCGCCATTCGCTTGTGGCACGCCCTGCGCTGTGGCGAGCCCCGCAGCGGAACTCCAGGCCACCAGATCGCCGGATACCTCCACCCGGTAGAAAAGCCCCCCGAGAGTGAATTCCACTCCTGGCGTTCCAATCGCCTCGCCGTAGGGATCGGCCCGATGCCGGAAACTATACTCCAAGTAATCCGTGCCGCCGTCCTTCACGACCATGGCGGTCGGGAGCAACCCTTGATCCGCGACAAGCGGATTCCCGCCCAAGGCCATCTCCAGAATGTTGACCAATCCGTCTTCATCCGGGTCGAGAAGGGAATCCCGAAGAGCGGGATCGTCCGGCATGGTGGCCACGGCCCAGGTCGGGTAGTCCAGCGCGGCGGCGGGGAGGAAGCGCGCCACGTACCCCCCCCGGGAAGAAGATCAAAGTCAATCGTGCTTCCTCCATACACCACCAATCCATCGTCGCGGTCAAAAGTAACCGCCGTGTCATCGGCGACCCGGGAAGCCTGGAAGAATCCTCCCCCCAGAAAGGAAAGGTCGAGATCCGTGATGCTCTTCGGATTGACGGAATCACCGTTGATCCCGAACAACCACCACTCCTGCCCGTGGCGCCGCGCCAGCATCGCAAAGTCGCCGATCTTGTTGGGCCCGACCGCAAGCGTTTCGTCCCACACCGTCGGAATTGCGGTGAGCAGATCGAGGACATCGGTTTGGCCCTGCAGATTTTCCGGGGAATCCGCAAAGTGGACGCGCGGGGAGGTCATCAAGCCCGCGAGGGACAACTGGTGGGTGAAGGTGGTCTTGCCGATCTTGAGGGGGTCGAAGGTCACCGGGGTGTAATCCCCGGGACCGGCCAGGAATCGGGTGAAAACGAGCGTCGCATTGTGCTCGGGAGGAACGAGGCCTCCGGGATTGCTCTGGTAGATCAAGGTGGTGTCCTCCAGTCCTCGGAAACCCTCATGAGTGATCGCATTCGGGTAGGTGCGGAAGAGTCCGTGGGCCTTGTGCGTGCCATGGAAGTTCACCATGAGCTCCTGGGCGGCGGCCTCCCGGAGAATCGCCTCGTGCAGCCCCACACTCAATTGGGATTCGCTGGCCTCCCCATAGACCGGGTCAACCTTCACCCCGACCACGCCCGCGGCCTTGACCTTCTGCAGGAACTCCTGGCGCGCGAAGGGATCCAGGAGCTCATACCAGTTCTTCCAGACCCACAGCTCGATGTCGCGCCCGTCACTTTTCGCATAGGTGACCAAGTCCGCGAGGCGCTCGAACTGGTCCTTCCCGCCAGACGGGAATCCCAGCTCCCAATAGATGTCGACCGTCACAAACTCGAGTCCCATCGCCGCAGCCTCGTCGATGTAGTGCTTCTGCACTTCGAAATTGGCTCCGGAGTTCGAATCGATCCACCAGGACCAGAGGGCGCGCCCGGGTTTGATCCACGACGCATCGGACCCGTTCGGAAAAAGGAGCGGGTCCGGGGCCTCATTGAGATTGGGAACGAGATCGGATGCCACGAGGTCGGCGAGGGTTTCCCCGACCATGGTGAAGCGCCAGGGCGACCACTGACCCGGGACCATGTGCCAGGTGGTGTCATCGAGGAAGGTCGCCTGCAAAAGACCGCTGAGAAACTGGCCGCGAAGGGTCATGCCGCTGTAGTTGCGCATGGCCGCTTCCGAGATGAACAGGTATCCGGCCGGAGGAGATCCGGGGAGCTCCACGGTGAGCTGTCCTCCCACGTCGATGTCGAAGTAGCCCACTTCCAGCGAACGGAAATCGGCCTCATAGTTCTCGGTTTGATCCTGATGCCAGACGATGCTCCCGTCCGGAACCACCCAGCCACTCGCTTCCCCGCTCAAGGTCCGCGGCGCAAGCGGGTCCCCCAGCCGCGGGGCCGGAATGACGTAGCGATAGGCGACGCCGTCGTCGTAAACCCGGACCTGCAATTCAAAGGAGAACTCAAGATCGCCGGTTCGGCGCACTGCCAGAGTCGCTTCGTGGCAATGGTTGACGGCCGTGGAACGCGCCGCGAGAAGCGGATAGGTCTCGTTGATCTCCACGAGGCTCTTGAGACTCACGTTGAGGGCGCTGCTTCCAAGATCGACGCCATCGACGGTCACCCCCAGTGGCGAGGGCAGGAGAACCTCGTTGCCATTTTGCAGAACCCGGTAAACGAGCCGTCCGGCCGTATTGATGGAGAACTCCGCCTGCAGGGTGCCATCAGGGCTTTCGACCCGGACCGGGCTACCAAGGGAGGACGAGCCCGCGAAGGGGAGCAGAAATCGGTTGATCCACGTGTCGACGGCCGGGCGGGGTGTCCCGTCGTCGTCGTAGAGGCCGGTGAACTCAAAGATCTTGAAGAACTCCACGAGCACCGGACTGATGAACGGCGGATCTTCCTGAGCGCGAAGACGCATGCGGTCAAGCTGCGGAGTGAGATCCTTGACGGCGTAATTGAGCACAAACTCGAAGTTGCCGTCCCGCTCAACCTCCTCCAACAGCATGCGCATGTAGCGTTCCTGCTTGGTCAGACTGCCATAATAGTCCGTTCCGAAAATCGAGAAGGAGGCCGCCGGAAAGTCGGTCTCGGTGATCGCGAAGGGCTTGGTCGTGAGGGTGCGAAGCTCCGCAAAGAGGCGCGTGTAGGCAGCCACGGGTAGGGACTCGGCCGGAAGGCGGAGCTTGCTGGGATGCAGGGAGAGCCCCAGGACATCCGTGTAGGGAAGCAGCGCCTGCACAAAGTCACGATGTGCTTCGTAGAGAATGGGGTTCTCCTTCACCCGTTGTAAATGACCGTAGCCCAATTCATCGAGCATCAGGAATTCACCCGAAATGCTCACCACCAGCTTCGTCCCGGCATAGGCCGGATCCGCCTTGAGCGACTCGTAAACGAATTTCTGGAAGGCAATGTACTTGTTGGCAAAGGCCTGCCCCTCGTCGAGGGTCTCGTTCGTCTCCAATCCCACGATCAGGTATTCGGGCTGGAAATAATCGATGCTTCGCTTCGCGTAATTGACGAAGGCCTGACGCAAGGCCGGGGCGTCGAGATCCCGGCTCGCCCACACGCCGGGCGGCAGCCGCCGAAGGTAGTCCTGCATGATGCCGTTCGGGACCCGCTCGTTGTTCAAGTCCAGGTAGTATCCCTCCCCGGCACCCCAATACGCCGCTGGCCGGGCGCGGGGAGTGCCAAGAGGTCCGATCGAGACTGCCGTGAACTGCCCTGGGTTCGCCCTTCTGCGCAAGCCGTCCCAGGTGGCCTTCACGTTCTCGCTGTAGGGAAGCTCAGCCGAGAGCAGATCGTCGGTTTCAGCTTCAACCCAGGGGACCCCGTTGTCGAAGTTGAACATGACGAGGTCGGCATGGACATCGAGGAGCGCGAACAATTCATCCATGACGGAATCGATAAACGGCTTGGAGGGGTCGAGATTGCCTAGTTCGAGGTCGTAGGGCTCCGCCGAGAGACCGAGCAGATACGACCGGCTGGCGCGCGGCGGCACCAACCACCAGCCCCGGTCAAAGAGCCCGTTGCGCAGGGTGGAGAAGGCCGCCTTGGGACTGCTGTCCCCCGAATAGGTCCGGATCCCCTGGCTGGCGAGCAGCACTTCGAGGGCCGCCGGGTCGCTGCCGGTGCCTCCATAGCGCGGGAGCAGCGCTTCCGCTTCCGCCGCGGCGGCCGAACGGTCAACGACCGGGGCGAAGGAGATATAAGGCATTTGGAACAGGTGCCGGTCCCAAGCCCGAAGAAGCTCTCCAATGAACTGGACCTGCCGCGTCGGGCTGCTCCCGATCACCAGGGACGCCGAAAATGCAATGTCGACAAGGTGCACCGGCTTGCCGGGAAACGCGGCCGCAAGTCGGTCGAAGAGGCTCCCGATTTCCCACGGAACGGCGGCGAGACCGTGCTCGTCCAGCAGCGGTTGATACGAAACCGCAACCACATCGACTTCCGCAAGCAGTGATTGCAGGTAGCCACCCGGTTCCGCCCCGCGAATCCCTTCCGCAGTCATGGTCAGGCTGACCTGCAGGCCGGAACCCCACAGGGATTTCGCATGGGCCACTGCTGACTGAAGCCAGCTGAGATAGGCTGCCCGCACCAGTGGATCGGTTTCGGTCGCGAAGTAGAGATCCACATTCTGTCCAAGGCGGAGGTTGTGGAGCGGAATGCCGGGGAGCGAGGCATGCAGGTGATCGAGCAGGGCGTTGAAACGGGCCGGAAGGCTGGCCGCGGTGAGTCCGGAGCCCGCCAGATCGGTCGGCAAACTCAAGGAGGTGTCCCCGACCGGTCCCACGGTCAGGTCGAGCTGCCAGTTGCGGCTCGCCAGAAGAGCATTGAGGAGCCCCAAGGTTCCGTTCTGCGGGCCGTCGAACACTCCGCCGCCCGTCTCCATCTGAGCCCATTGCAGTTTCACCGCCCCCACTTCGACACCCATGTCGTGCAGGACTTCGGCTTTGAGGGAACCGTTCTGCGGGCTGCTCAACAAATCATAGCCGATGAGACGGGGCCCACGATCGACGAGCGGTGCCGTCACCGCGGCACTCGAATCATCGGGGTCGTTGCCCCAGAGCACGAGGCCCGGAATGCGCTCCGCGGAGGGGAGGACGACCGCGTTGTTGGGATCCCCCTGCAGGTCCCCGTCGAGGTCGAAGTAGAAGAGATGGGGGACGCTGCCTTTCGCCGGCGGCTGATTCAGCACAATGGATACGGTCTGGACCAGTTCTCCGGCCCGCACCGTCAGCCGACGGGTGGCTTCATCAAAGTGCCAGCCAGCCTCAACGGAATCGAGAGCAGCGACCGTGCCTTCCCGGGCAAAGACCCGTCCGTCGATCACCGCCGCGACCGGGTCGGCCTCAAAGTCGTGAAGCTCCAGCCAGGTCGAGCGTGGAGCGGGCTGGTAGCTCCCCTCCCGGACAAACAAAAAGTCGCGCCGAAAGGAGCTCGCTGCTTCCTGGACGGAGGTCCGCAGATACTCGCCGCTTTCGTGCTCGTTCGAAATCCCGTCGTCCTCGTAGAGCGCGGGGCTCTCGAAACTGCCCGGGTAGAGATGAAAAGCGATGCGGTCGTCGGCCGTCGTCTCCTGCACATGCTGACGCACCGAGGCGAGGGGAAGCGTGCTTCCCGCACGGACAAACACCGGAATGTGGTCCAGCGGAGCGGGCACTGTTATCTCCTGCCCGCCGGCGTACTTCTGGTCGGTTCCAAGGTCATACCAGTCGGTGCCGGCCGGCAGATAAAGGGTCCGTTCGGTGGCTCCCGCCGTGAATACCGGAGCGACCAGGAGGGAGGGCCCCAACATGTACTCGGTGTCCTGTTGATAGGTCGCCACGTCTTCGGGGAAGTGAAAGAAGGTGGCCGCCAGCACAGGATCCGCCTCGCGGGCCGCCAACTCGTGCAGGCCGTACAGGTAGGGCAGGATCCGGTAGCGCTGATTGATGATCTCGCGGGCCATGGTGGTGTACGGCTCCCCGAACGCCCAGGGCTCCTTCGCTGCGGTGGTGTTGAGGGCGTGGTTGCGGAAGAAGGTCGTGTAGCCTCCAAAGGCGAGCCATCGAATAAACAGCTCCGGTGAAGGACTTCCGATGAAGCCCCCGATGTCATGGCCAAACACATTGTTTCCACTCATCCCCATGTGAATGCTGGTCTGCACGCTGACCCGCATGCTGTCGAAGGAACTCAGGGTGTCTCCGCTCCAGTTCGCGGCGTAGCGCTGGATACCCGGGTAACCCGACCGGGAAAGGAGGAACGGCCGCTCCTCGGGCCACGCTTGAGCCCAGGCCTCCCGCGTTTCGCTCAGCTCCCGCAGGGCAAAGATGTTGCGCGCCTCGATGTCCGGGCGGGGGTCCCCTCCGAAGTCATACACCGCGGTGGGCAGGTTGTTGCTGGCAATTTCGTTCAGATCGTTCCAGATCCCGCCGGGGTGATAGGTCGTGAGAAAGGTCTCCAGGTTGGAGGTGTATTAACTCGCCGTGGCGGGATTGGTGATATCGAGCCAGAAGATGTCGTTAAAGGGAGCGAACAGGGTCTCCGGCACCGGATTGCCTGCCGCGTCTTCAAGAAAGAGATCATTCGCCGTGAGAAACGGGGTGAGCGGATCATCGGGCTGCACCGCGAGATCGACGATGTTGACGTGGTGGAAGCCGAGACCCTGCAGATCGTTGCCCATTCCCACCGGATCGGGAAAGCGGACCGGATCCCAGTCGAGAAAATTGAGGTCGTTCATCCAGTCAAGGTCGAGCCACAGACCATCCGCCGGAATGTCGAGACTGCGGAAGGTGTTCGCGAGGTTCAGGATCTCAGCGGAGGACTGATAGCCGTATCGGGATTGCTGATAGCCGAGGGACCAGAGCGGAGGCAGCGGTGAGTATCCGGTGAGGCGCGAAAATTCCTGCACCACATCGCGCGGGGCGGGTCCGGCACAAAGATAATAGTCGAGTTCTCCGCGCTGGGCGCGGTAGGTGATTTCACCACGGTTCCGACTGTCCATGTCGAACGAGGCTTCCGCCGCGTTGTCATGGAACACACCGAAGAACCGGCCGTTTCGCTCGCTATAGTAGAAGGGAACACTGACGTAGAGGGGGCCGTCGAATTCCCCATAGCAACATTGATCGGTGTTGCGCATCTTGAAGGTGTCCCCACGTCGGTTCAGTGGCCCTCCCCGCAGGCCCAATCCAAAATAGGGCTGCCCGGGTTCTGTCGTTTTTACGCTCGAAATCACCCCTGTCGCCCCATTCCACTCCACCGCAGGCTCCGCGTCCTCCACGATCAAGGTGCCATCGGGACGCTCGGCCCGAACCCCGAAAGGCGTCTTGTTGACGATGAGACGCAGCGCACTGGTCTCGAGCACAACGTAGGTCGGAGCCTCGGAGATGACCGTGCCCGGTGAGCCAAGACCGCTCGTGGCAATCGCCCCGGTCAGCCGGGTCGTGAAGACTCCATTCGGATTCAACCGGACTCTTGCAATGTTGCTGTCGACGAGGGAGACACGGGCCACCGCGCCGCCATCCAGCGTGAAGTCCACGGTGTCCGCGCCGATCGTCGTTGTCACCACATTGCCAACCGAAACCGTCGCCGGATCACGAACGAATCGTTGGTGGCCGGCACTGTAGGCCGCCCCGTCGAACAGGCGGACAATGGCGTCCTCGCCGGCTTGGATCCCCCCGGGCAGGATGAAGGACACGACGGTGGGAGAAACCGAGAAAACCTGCGAGGGAATCCCGTTCACCTCCACCGATATGTTCTCCAACTTCGTGGGGAACGGGGCGCTGGCAACCGTCGTTCCGCTCACCGAAAGGCCCGACACGAAAATGCTCAGCAGCTCGCCAAAGCGGAGATCCGGACTGATGAAGCCCTCAAGAACCGGGCGGGCGGGCGCGGAACCAGCAGTAGTGAGGGACAACACCTCGGAAGGGGCCCCACGACGGCCCTGATGATCGAGGGCGGTGATACGGACGCGATGCGCGGTCCCGGAAGGAAGCCCCACCAGGGTGGCTCCAGGAACCGGACGGGAGAGATGGAAGGTCGTGAAGTGACCATTCCCTTCCGCGCTTTCCACGAGGTAGGAGGCCACCGGCCCGGGTGCCGGATTCCAGGTGAGCTCCAACGAGTCGGTTGTGGCCGTCCCCACAAGTCCGGTGGGCACGCCGGGGAGGCCTGCGGCAACACGCTCGGCAAGAAGAATGATCGCCTCGCCGGCGGGAAGAACGAGCCCCGCCGTGACCGCCGACCCGTCATTCCAGACCGGGTCCTGCGTTCCGAGAATGCGCCGGATGTTGAGGCGGCTCAACGGCCCTGCCAGCTCCGATAGGGTAAGCGAGCATGTGGAGGGCGTCGGATTGACAAGAACGATTCCGTTTTCAAAGTCCCTTCGCCAAACTCCACCCCGATTGATCACTACCCGAATATTGTCCACTGCCACGCTGGCGCGGTCCCCCAACCAGGCGCTCACCGTCTCCCCCACCCCATCGATCCGGACGCTGGCCCGCAGCTGACCTTCCCGACCGACGTAGGCCTCCGAACTGAAGACCCGGGCATTGGCTCCCATTGAAGTGCCCGCCGGATCAAAGCCCGCTTCCAGCACCGGACCAAAGGTCTCGGGAGCATGACTCAAAACCCGGTAATCGAGAAAAAGTTCGCAGGAAGAATTCGGAGACAGACCAAGCGTGGCCGGCTCGACACTCAGGAAGGGTGCCTGCCCTGCGCCGGAGAGCCGCGTGACCACGAGCGATTGGGTGCCGTCGAGTAGCTCTGCGGGGTCCGAGGTCAGCCTGCCATCCACCGTGACCCCACCCGGGAGCCCTCCCTCAAAGTCGACCTCCAACCGGGTAACTCCACCGGGCCGGGGAATCTCCACCGGATCGGCCAGCGGTTGACCGAGGTAATGCCGACCGAATCGATCACCCATCGATGCACCGGAGAAGTCCACCGAATATTCATCAAACCAAAGCGGTGCGCTGCTGCGGTCGACCAGGTCGTAGGCGAAGAAGCCATTGCCCAGCAGGGCCGTGGCGAGGCCAAATCGCAGGCGACGAAAATCGCGGGGCTCGAGGCTCCCGACCCGCCCCGCCGATCCCAAGGGAGTCGGACCCGCCGCCGTCCCAAGCCCCGCGCCAGTGAACTGAAGAATCGGACTCTGGAGACCTGAACCCTGACCCTGAAAGGACAAATAGGAATCCAGAAGCCGATACCACTCGCTCGCCTCATCCGTGTTCCAGTCCCCTCCGGGAAGCACCTCGTAGGGCGAGGCACGCCCCAGGCGCCAACCGTTCATCGCACCCTGCTCTCCCGGGGGCAGATCGATTTCCCCGGAGTCGCCCACCATCAGGGCCGCGGCCCCGAGACCAGTGCGCATGTCCGCCTGAAAAACTTCAAATCCGTCCCGCCACTGGGTCTGAATCTCGCCAAGCGATTCCGCCGTCCCATTCCCATCGAGATCCAACGGAGGAAGATCCGTCATCTCCCCGCTGAACACGATGCGATCCGCATCAGGCAGTGAAGCGAATCGTTCAAGGAACACGCCGTCGAACAGTCCACCGCGGAGGAGCGAGTCGCCCACGAATGCTGCAGCCACCTCACCGAAACGCCTGCCCCCGACCAATCCGCCCCCCGCCGTGGGATTCAACAGCCGCCTGCCAGGATCCCCCAGCGCGGGAACAGGCGATCCCTCGGGCGCAAGCAACGACCACTGCGCCGGAATGGCCTCGTTGAAGAGCGCTGAAATATTCGCGCCCCCCCCGGCGACGAACTCCCCTGCTCTGAGGCGAAGGCATCCCAGGAGGGCGTCAATAAAATGTCCGGACTGAAGTCGCGGATCGAGGAAGCCCATTCATAGCCGATGGTGGGATCCCCCTCGAACCCGGTCACGTGGTGAAAGCGGGACAGCAGCTCGAGAAAGGGCCCTATCGTCTGTCCGGCACGATCCGACATCGCCGGAACGCTTTCCCATCCGACCTTCGCCAGCCGCGGATAGCCTGCGGTCACCGGGTGAATGGCCGCCGCACGGGTCGAAACGAGCCGCTCCTGCACGATGACCGAGTCGACGACCACCGTCGCCCCCGCAGTGGCCGTGACACGGAAAGTAGGTTGATTGACCGCACCGAAGCGGAAGATCAGGGTCTGGTTGCCCTCGGGGCCCGACACAACATCCGTCCGCGCCCCCAGATCGGCAGAGCCCCCATCCCAGACCGCCTCGGCCAGGAGGAGGAGCCGGTCGGTGCCGCCGTAAGAATCCGGAACTGAAAGATCAGCCGACAGGTCTCAAGGGGGCCTATCGCAAGGGCGGCGGGGTCAAGGGTGAGGCTGCCGCCGGGCGGAAGCTTCACGGAACGCGCCGCCTCAAGCACCTCTCCAACCGTGGTGGTGAGGTGGGCACCCGTGGCCAGTTGAGTCGAAAGCGGATCCGTCTCAAAAAAGTCCGCGTAGCGGTATTCGTTCGACGAAAGGTGCGCCCCGTCCACCGGCGGACTGATGCGAGGCAGCACGGTGGTGCTCTGCGCAGCGACGTGTCCGAGGGACAGGAGGAGAGGACAGGCAACGGCGAGAGTACGGGCAAGCGTTCTCGACAACCCGCCCGAGAAGGGAGGACAAATCGTGGGGAGCATTTCAGAAGGGGGGCTTCAACAGCGAATGACGCAACCCACGACACCAGATCCCCCCTGCTCAAGCAATCTAAATCGGCCCAACCGACCCCCTCAACGGACCGGAGAAATGCAGTGTGTTCGCGTCAGCCCGGCGTCAGGCACGAGCGGGGTGATCGGCCGGAGCGGGTTGATGCTGGAGTCTCCCGATCATGCCCCTCCGGCGCGAAGGTCCCGGCAGATATTGCATCCTAGCAGCCCTCCACGATGCGGCAACGCAGCCAGGGAGCCATGCCGCAAGTGAACACCCGTCAGCGCAACGCTGACGGACTGCGGGTTCAGCAGACCCAGCCAAAGGAATACACCGTTCCCGTCGCCATCGAGCACGAAGGAAGCACTGTCCCCCTCCGAGCTCAGCTTCCCGTCCCCGCCGCCCGGCAACAGCAGAGGAGCCGTCTTCCCGCCACTCCAGGGCTTCCCGCCCTCCAAAATCCCCATGGCCCCGGCTCCCCCCCCCCCCCACCACCCCCCCTCTCCCCCCCCCCCCATCCCCCCCCCCCCCCCCCCCCGCAGACACACC
>Ga0335396_10005085_pt1 | contig 13796 bp, 13 predicted proteins | sample FRY02_FD_205743 | JGI IMG/M metagenome (GOLD analysis project Ga0335396, IMG submission 205743) | Freshwater microbial communities from Lake Fryxell liftoff mats and glacier meltwater in Antarctica - FRY-02 (spades assembly) (version 2) | ecosystem: Environmental > Aquatic > Freshwater > Ice >... | reverse complement strand
CTGTACTACGTTTTTTGAATGCCGTTGCAAAAGGTTGTTTTTCCAGTTCTTCCAAAAATAGGAGTTCTCTGAGTAAATGTGCCAAGCATACCTGATGATTTTTGAACATAGCTTTCAGTTGAGCTGCCCATCGGTCAGAAACCAGCGTTGCATTACGCAGTCCATCTTCCCAAACGCTTCCGACAGTCTTTGACCCACGGTTGTCAGAGGCAACAATGAAGGTGTTCAGTCTATTTTGCCATACCCATACCATTTTTTACCGTTGACCTTAGCCCCCGTTTCGTCAGCCCCGACTACGGCACTTTTAGCTATCTGCTGTTTAATGAGTTGATAAATGCCCTCACATTTTTTGGCGGAACGCTCCGGTATATTGCCCACGCTGCCCTGCGAAACAGGAAGTGAGAACACCTGAGAGAAAACATCCTGCAAACGCTTGAAAGGCAAGTATTGGCAAACCGAAAAATAACTAACAAGTGCCTGTACACTACCGCGCGGCGGACCGTCAACTGCTCATGCTTACAATGTCCGCATTGACGCATATACTGACGATATTCCTCGTAAATAGGTGTGATAGGTGGAAGCTCAACGACTTGTCGCTTTGATTTAAGAATATAAGGTTAATCCGAAAGCGAACTCCCACATCGGGTACAAAAGGAACTCTTTAAATCTAGCACCCTATCGGGAGTTTCGCTCATGGACAGCGTATGCCCTTTGTGATCAGCTTGTCCTCCACTCTTTCGGGTACTAGCCTCTGGCAAACTCTTAACGACGGAAAACAAATCCCTCGAAGCAGGTAATGACGAATTATGAGAATCCCTCTTTATCCCTAACTTTTGTAATTGCTCTAACAAAAATAATACCTTCTCTTCCAACATAGTTACCTGTGTTGAAAGAAGAGCATTTTAGGCTTCGAGTTGTGATATGTATGCTTTGTCATTTACTAAAACAACATTACTGATTTTTAACTAAGTTTGCTACTATTTATTCTATCTGAGTAGTTACAATTGATTTATGAAAAAAATATTGATACTCAATGGCCCAAATCTAAACCTCCTGGGGAAAAGAGAACCTGGAGTATACGGCCATCAAACCTTTGAGGATTATTTTGCTACACTGCTACCCAAATTTCCGGATGTGGAGCTTTCCTATTTTCAATCAAACCACGAAGGGGCTATGATTGACAAAATTCATGAAATAGGATTTTCTTACGATGGACTCGTGATCAACGCTGGTGGATATACCCATACTTCCGTTGCGCTCGCTGATGCGCTATCGGCGGTGAAATTATCTACCGTAGAGGTGCATATTTCAAACATTCACGCCAGAGAGCCATTCCGTCATCATAGCTACTTAACCAGCCGTTGTAAAGGAATGATTTGTGGGCTGGGCCTCAGAGGATACGAACTGGCAATTTCTTATTTACTGGATTAATGTCTTTTGATCGTCAGAATCGGCAATAAGTAGTTAGCAACAGAAATTTTTGTCTCATTAACATAGTCAGGTACTTTGAACTTCGATCAAAAGCTACTCATAATGCGTTCCATTACTCTCGTATTTCTCGTTTTATACTTTTCAAATACTATTTCGGCTCAAAAGTCCCCCGTATCTTTTACGATAAGCGGGCGGATAACATCCGTTGACGAAAATTTGCTCGCTGGTACAAGCGTTCAGGTGATTAATTCAGTTCAGGGCGTTTCTTCGGGCGATGATGGAACTTACATTATTGTGGTCAGCCAGCCCGGTGAATATATCTTGCGGTTTTCCAATTTAGGGTTTAAGCCCCTGCAAGTTAAAGTGAAGGTAGAAGGCACCCAAACTACCCAAAACATTGTACTACACCCTACTTTGGTACAGCTCAATGATCAGCTGGTAATAACGGCCCAACGCTACGAGACAAATTACTTTGAACGTCCGGAGGCGGTTACCCTAGTTAGTTCGAGAGATCTTTCCCAGAATGCACTGCGATCTACGCCGGAGATTTTGTCCGGGCAATCGGGGGTTTTTGTCCAAAAAACCAATCATGGAGGAGGTTCGCCTTTCGTCAGGGGCCTCACCGGGCAGCAAACTTTACTACTAGTGGACGGTATTCGTCTAAACAATGCGACCTTTCGCTCCGGCCCAAACCAATACCTTAATACCCTGGATCCGTTCCTGGTTGATAGAATTGAGGTGGCAAGAGGTAATGGTTCGGTATCTTATGGAAGCGATGCGATCGGGGGAGCCATTAGTATTCTAACTAAGAGCCCGGATTTTACAGATAGAAAAACCTTCAAGGGTTCAGTCGTTACGAAGTGGGCTAGTGGAGGAATGGAAAAAAGTGGACGATTGGCACTGGGTGTAAGTAGTCAGAAAGTAGCGGTTCAGGGAGGGATAAGCTACCGGTCGTTTGGCGATCTAATTGGTGGGCAAGGTATCGGCAAACAAACCCCAACGGGTTATGATCAACTATCTTTTGATGTAAAATCTCTGATTCAACTTCGTTCAGATTTAAGACTTACCGTGGCGGTTCAGCACCTACAACAAGATAGTGTACCGGTGTACCATAAAGTAAAGTTGGAAGATTATGCTTTGAACCAGTTTGATCCGCAAACCCGAACATTGATCTATGCGCGACTGGAAGGTTATAAAAATACAAGGGCGGTTAAATCATGGCAAATTACCCCGTTGTGGTCGAGAACTGAGGAAGGCAGGCAGAGCCAGAAAAATGGTGCTATTAAAACGCTCACCGAAACAGATAAAGTAAAAACTACGGGATTATTGGCTTCTGTTTTATCCGAACCTACCCGGTTCTGGACGATTCAATCAGGGGTAGAATGGTACTTCGATCGGGTGAGTAGTAGAAAACAAGACCGGTTTCCGATTTGGAGTTCTCAGTACGCAAAAGAGGTAAGAGGATTGTATCCTGATAACGCAGAGATGAGTAACCTGGCCTTTTATACCTTACATACTCTGAACCTTAAAAAGTTGATCGTTACCGCCGGGGGGCGATTCAATTCCTTTGTGATTTCCATTCCGGATCAGGATTTGGGTACCACTACCCTAAAACCCTCGGCGTGGGTAGGTAACGCCGGGGCATCCTACCCACTATTGCCTTCACTGAGGCTGGTAGGTAATGTAAATACCTCGTTCCGGGCTCCTAATATTGATGACCTGGGTACTTTGGGAATTGTTGACTTTCGCTACGAAGTGCCCAATAACAACCTCCGCCCCGAAAGTGGATTCAATAAAGAAGTAGGATTGAAACTTAAAGTTGACCGTTTCTCTACCTCAGTTTTTGTCTACCACAACCAGTTAACCGATCTGATAACCCGGGTTAAGACGAACGAAATCCGGGACGGGTACCCGGTTTATCTGAAAGAAAATAGCGCAAAGGCTTTCATCAAAGGCTTGGAAATGGATTCTGAATGGCAGTTAACGAGTAAGCTATTGCTAAGGGGCTATTTTAACTATACCAATGGACAAAATGTAACCGCCAATGAGCCCTACCGCCGCATTCCGCCCATGACCGGAAAGGTAGCTTTGTGGTACCAGCCAACGAATCCGTTGTGGATCAATCTGGAAGGAATTTCGGCTACAAAGCAGGACCGCTTATCGAACGGGGATAAATCTGATAACCGGATTCCGATGGGTGGTACCCCAGGCTGGAACATCGTAAATTTGTCAACGGGCTATACCATTGGTAAAGTCAAACTAAGTGGTATTTTGCAGAATATATTTAATGAAGCCTACCGAACCCACGGTTCTGGCGTTGACGGAGTGGGCCGAAGTCTCTGGTTCACCGCTCGTTTTGATTGGTAAAGTAACCCTCTATTATTCTTAAAAGATGAAATCATTCTGGACAAATTATCATAGCCATAGCTACTATTGTGATGGTGTTGAATCGCCCCAAGCGCAGTTGGAGGCCGCGATCAGGCAAGGGGTCAAAGCGTTTGGTTTTTCATCCCATTGTCCGATTGGTTTTTCTAATACGTGGAGTATGCAGCCGGAGCGGCTGGCGGAGTATCTGCATGAAACCAGAAAGTTAAAAGTAGACTTCGAGAATGATCTCGAAGTCTACGTGGGCCTGGAAATAGATTATATCCCTGAAATTTGTGGGCCAAAAAAATTTGCCGCTGATCTGGATTTCACCATTGGGTCGGTGCATTACCTCAATAAAAACGAAGTGGGTGAACCCTGGGAAATCGACGGCACCACCGAGAAGTTTACGCGTGGATTGGTGGAGGTACACGCGGGGGATATTCAAAAGGTGGTGAAACTATACTACCGAAGAATTCGGGAAATGATTGAGCAGGATCCCCCCGATATCCTTGGTCATCTGGATAAAATTAAGATTCACAACCTTAGAAATAGTCTGTATGACGAGTCAGAAGACTGGTATCAGCAAGAAATTGAGGAAACTCTTGCTCTACTCGCAGAATCTGACTGTATACTGGAAGCGAACACCCGTGGGCTCTACAAAAAGAATTTGAGTACCTACCCGTCCATGAGTGTTTTAAAAATAGCAAAGCAAAGGAATATACCCGTCATGATTAATTCGGATAGTCATGCGCCCTCTGAGATTACGGCCAAAATTTCCCGGACCGCCCTGCAACTGAGACAGATTGGCTATAAAACACTACGGGTACTTAAACAAGGAAAGTGGCAGGACATAGCCTTTAATGAAGAAGGACTATATTTGTAGATGAATCTGACATTTTATCCGGGTCCTTCAAAACTATATCCGCGGGTAGAGACCTACCTGGTTGAAGCCTACCAATCGGGCCTACTTAGTGCCAATCACCGCTCTGCACCCTGCATGGAGCTCGTGGAGCATACTATTTCCTTGCTCCATAGTCAATTAGAAATCCCGCCGGAGTACGAAGTGTATTTTATTTCCTCCGCCACCGAGGCTTGGGAAATAGTGGCCCAATCATTGGTTAAAGAAAAAAGCCATCACTTTTATAATGGTGCATTCGGGCAAAAGTGGTTTGAATATACCAAAAGGTTAAAGCCAGGGGCCACTGCTCAAAACTTTGATAAAAATGACTCTTTACTTACATCACTAGGATCGGAAGGAGCTGGTGCCGAGGTACTTTGTGTGACCCAAAACGAAACTTCCAATGGTACTCAGGTGATGGAAGCGGAGCTGGCGGTACTTCGGCAAGGTTTTGATGGACTACTAGCCGTTGATGCTACCTCTTCGATGGGTGGGGTACTCCTTCCGTGGTTATGTGGAGATATCTGGTTTGCTTCGGTACAAAAGTGTTTTGGACTTCCTCCCGGCATGGGCGTGTTGGTAGTGTCGCCTAAAGCCATTGAAGTGGCACAAAAAATTGGCGAACGAGATCATTACAATAGCCTACTTTTTATCCGGGATAATTTTGCGAAGTACCAAACCCCCTACACGCCCAATATACTGGGCATATATTTGTTGAATCGGATGTTGCAATCAACCGAGTCAATTACCTCAATCAGCCAATCGATTCGGACCAGAGCGTTGGATTGGTATACCTATTTTGAAAACAGCCCTTGGGAATTATTGATTGAGAATCAGGAAGTTCGGTCGGATACGGTAATCGCGATTCAAGCCGAACGGGGAATTATTCAAACCATTAAGTCAAAGGCCAACGCGGAGGGTATTAGCTTGGGTAACGGCTATGGAGAATGGAAGCCGACTTCTCTACGCATTGCTAATTTTCCTGCAATTACTAATGAAGACTTCCAAATGCTCAGAGACTTCTTGGATTCAGTTACTATCGCTTGATTTGAGTAGATTCTGTAAGCAGGTATATTTTCCTAAATAAAACATAACCAAACAAACCTTCCTGGTGATAAACAGAATGCTTGAACAATACCAGGCGCAGACGAAATGCCTGGTTGCGCTAGATTCCATTATTTTCGGCTTCGATGGCGATGAATTAAAACTTCTTTTGGTAAAAAGAGGCGTTGAGCCATACGATGGCACGTGGTCATTAATGGGCGGCTGGTTGAAGCCTGACGAAGATCTTGAAACGGCATCTTCTCGTATTTTAAACGAATTAACGGGCTTACGGGATATTTATCTTGAACAGCTGTATGTTTTTGGTAGTCCAGACCGAGACCCGGTCGAGCGAACTGTGTCTATATCATACTTTGCCCTGATTAATGTTGCCGACTATGATGATGTAATCTCGCATACTTTCGAAGCTCAGTGGTTCTCGATGCATGAGTTACCAACCCTCCTTTTCGACCATGCTGGCATGTTACAGCTTGCTATTGAACGTTTACGATACAAGGCTACGCAGCATCCAATTGGCTTCGAATTATTGCCTGAGAAGTTTACTATTCCCCAACTACAAAAACTCTACGAGGCTATTTTTGATTATAAGTTTGATAAGCGGAATTTTAGTCGAAAGATACTTTCCACTGGTCTACTTGTAAAATTGGATGAAAAACAGAAAGGCTTTTCTAAAAAAGGCGCCTACTTATACAGGGTTGATGCTGAGAAGTATACTAAGGTATTCAATACGTTTCTAAACTTCATTCCTAACGGGTTCATGTCCTAGTAACCCGAGTATTTTGCGCTAAAATCGAGAATCTCTTGGGCATGATTGGGGTTTTGCTGACCTTTGCCGGGTCATTAAAATTCTAAGCAGACATGTTCGATTTTAAGCAAATTGCTTCTGTTACACTCATTCTATTTTCGGTTATTGATGTGATCGGTGCCGTCCCTATTATTGTTGATTTACGAAAAAAAGTAGGACACATTGAGTCCGAAAAGGCAACCATCGCTGCCGGAGTTATCATGGTTTCTTTTCTCTTTCTCGGAGAACGGCTTCTTGCTCTCTTCGGTGTAGATGTTTCTTCATTTGCCGCAGCTGGTGCCATTATCATCTTTTTGTTGGGATTGGAAATGATCTTGGGCCGAAATATTTTCAAACACGGCGACGTTGATACCACCTCCGCATCTATTGTACCCATCGCATTCCCGATTATTGCGGGTGCTGGTACTATGACCACCCTGATCTCGCTCCGGGCTACCTACGATCTGCCCAATATTTTGGTTGGGGTAGTAGTAAACCTCTTACTTGTTTACATTGTGTTGAAATCGTCAGCCTGGATTGAAAAAAAGCTAGGAAAAGCCGGATCAGATATTCTTCGCCGGGTATTTGGTATTATCCTGCTGGCCATTGCCGTTAAATTATTCAAGGTTAATCTTTTATTGTAGGTTAAGTTTTTTCAAAGAAATGGTTTACATTTTAGAGTTAGTTAAACCCTAAAATTATTCATTAGTCAAATAAATAAGGAACCTAAATAGCTATAAGCTACTTACCATTAAACTTTTTAGTGTGAGCTTTATGAAACAACTCGATAGTCTTAATCAGGTGGTGGATTTTCACCGGACTTTTAAACACCCAATACTTGATACCCCTACCATTCCGGCCGAGGATCGTTGCCGTTTGCGAATAGCTTTACTCGCCGAGGAATTGAAAGAGCTGGAAGTAGCCATCCTGGAAAAGGATATCGTAGAGGTAGCCGATGCCTTGTGTGACCTCCAATACGTTCTATCCGGAGCGGTACTTGAATTTGGACTGGGTGAAAAGTTTAGAGATCTTTTTGATGAAGTACAACGTTCCAATATGTCCAAGGCCTGTGAAACCGTAGAGGAAGCAGAAGCGACCGTGGCCCATTACCAGGCCAAAGGATCAGAGTGTTATTATAAGGAAGATAATGGTAAGTTTTTGGTTTTCAGGACTTCGGATAATAAGACCCTGAAAAATATCAACTATTCACCAGCAGATCTTTCAAAGATTTTGACTCAATAGTCAAGAATAATCATCATCGAAACTATTAAATCCAGACCATGTATGTCCACGGTTTTAGAAAGGTTCCTGCGTTATGTCCAGATCGATACTCAATCAGATCCTGATTCGTTAAGCTTCCCCAGTACGGATAAGCAACGCGATTTGAGTAAAATTCTGGTGGTAGAACTACAAGCTTTTGGGATCAAAGATGCCCATTTGGATGAGCATGGGTACGTGTACGCTACTATTCCGGCTACGAGTTTAAAGCCAAACATCCCGGTTATCTGTTTTTGCTCCCACGTTGATACTTCTCCCGATGTATCGGGTGCTCAGGTAAAACCGATTGTTCATGCCAACTGGCAGGGTGAAGACCTCATATTACCGGATGATCCATCTCAGGTAGTACGGATGGTCGAGCACCCTGACTTAGCTAACCAACTTGGAAACGATATTGTTACCGCAAGCGGTACCACCCTGCTGGGGGCGGATAATAAAGCCGGGGTAGCAGAAATCATGGCCGCCGCTGAACTGCTGATGCAACATCCGGAAATCTTTCATGGTCCGATCAGAATACTGTTTACTCCCGATGAAGAGGTAGGTAGAGGCACGGAGAGGTTGGACATGGGAAAATTGGGTGCAGCCTTTGGCTACACCGTCGATGGTGAGTCTCTTGGTTCACTGGAAGACGAAACCTTTTCGGCGGATTCCCTAAGGATTATCGTGAAGGGGGTAAGTACTCATCCGGGTTTTGCGAAGGGTAAACTAGAAAATGCGATTAAAATTGCGGTTGATATCGTGGCAGCACTTCCCAAAGACAGTTTGTCTCCCGAAACAACGGAAGGGAAGGAGGGATTCATCCACCCGGTTTCAATCCAAGGCGGACAGGACGAAGCTACATTGGACTTCATAGTCAGGGATTTTACCCTCATTGGTCTGAAACAAAAAGAAGAGTTGATTCAGACTTTTGTGGATCAGGTAATGGACTATTATCCTCACTCCAAAGTAACTATTGAGATTACGGAGCAGTACCGAAATATGAAGGAAGTATTGGATAAGTACCCCGAAGTAATTGGAAATGCAGTAGAAGCAATGAAAAGGGTTGGCCTGACGGCCGAACCCCGTTCAATTCGTGGTGGTACAGATGGCTCCCGGCTTTCCTTTATGGGCCTTCCTTGTCCCAACATATTCGCCGGTGAGCACGCCTTTCATTCCCGGCTGGAATGGGTTTCTGTACAGGATATGGAAAAAGCGGTGGAGGTGATCATCGAAATCACCAAAGTCTGGGAAGAAAACGCCTGATCCTTTACTTTTTCAATGAAAGGAGAGGTAATGTCACCGAAAATAGCAACCCTGATAAGATATTGAAGAAAAGGGTAACCCCTTGGTAGGCTTTCATCTCAAAAAAGTCTTCCATCATTTTTACCGAATTATCGAAGTTGTCTTGGGTTGGTGCCGAAAGCGAGATCCATTCTCTTCCTTTAATCATGACGTTGTTAAAAAAGTCAGGGTTGATTAGGTCGTAGAAAACCCAACGGCTAAGTAGCAGGAGAGGAAGGGCAAGAAGTGTAGTTAGTAAGGCCGTTCTAACCCCTTTTCCGTAGTTCCAGGGCGTAAGCTTGGAAATCTTCTTTTTCTCTGTGATTGCTTTTTGCAAAGCAATACCCCAGATAAATACCGTTAAGATGGAAGTAACGGGTAGGAAGTTGACAAATGCATCATGAAATCCAATCCAGAATTCAAAACATAACCAAAAAAACAAAGCCACCGTAATGATAGTGGCATATTTAAATTCAATTTTCATTAGTTTGGGTTAATTCGATTATAGTGTAGTACAAATATTCAAATATTCTATCGAAAAACCCTAGAAGGCGTTTCAATTGCGCAATTATGGCTAAGAAATCAAAGTACTACGTAGTGTGGGAAGGGCGAAAATCGGGAGTATACACCGACTGGAAGGAGTGTGAGGCTCAGATAAAGGGCTTCGTTGATGCAAGGTTCAAATCATTTGATACCTTAGCCGAGGCCGAAAGAGCCATCGAGCGTAATTATTGGGAGTTCGTTACTAAGAAAGATAAATCTACCCCGATTACCAAAGTTGCTCCTGCCAATATTGGCAAACCCATTAAAGATAGTATTGCTGTTGATGCCGCCTGGAACACCGCAAGTGGCGACATGGAATACCAAGGTACCTACCTAAAAACCGGGGAAAGGCTTTTTCTTCAAGGGCCATTTGCGGAGGGAACCAATAACATTGGGGAGTTTTTGGCCATTGTCCATGGTCTTGCCTATCTGAAAGCCAATGATAGTAATCTGCCCCTTTATACCGACTCAAAAACGGCCATGGCCTGGATTAAGAAAAAGCATGCCAACACGAAGTTAGTTCTCACTCCCCGCAACAAACCCTTGTTTGAGCTCCTACAACGGGCCGAGCGTTGGTTAGCGGATAATAAGTATTCTAACAAAATCCTAAAATGGGAAACGGAGTACTGGGGAGAAAATCCGGCTGATTTTGGGCGTAAATAGTCCACTTTCAAAGCGCATGGCAAGAAATACTCATTTTCGATTTAAGCAATTTACCGTTCACCAAGACCGGTGTGTCATGAAGGTATGTACCGATGCTTGCGTTTTTGGGTCTTGGGTCGAGTATCAGTCCTCGCAAAGAATCCTTGATATTGGGACGGGTACCGGATTGCTTTCCCTCATGGCAGCTCAGCAAAACCCTACGGCTAGGATTGATGCCATCGAAATTGATGAAGCCGCGGCTAGTCAGGCGGCTGAAAATTGCGCACAAAGTCCCTTTGCTGACCGTATTTCGGTCGTCTTTAATTCGGTGCAGGAGCATAGTCCACCCTATTTGTACGATCTTATTATTACCAATCCACCCTTTTTTCAAGAGGATTTACGGTCCCCCAGCAGTCAAAAAAACCGAGCTCATCATGCTGAATACCTGTCCTTTACTGACCTATTACTATCGGTTCGTCGTTTACTAAAAGACGATGGAAGGTGGGCGGTGTTGTTGCCGCCCGATGAGTCTAAGGTAGTGGTTAATAAAGCCTTGGGGCAGGGTTGGCGGGTTGTAAACGAACTCACTCTTTACCATGATTTCACCAAAAGCCCCTTGCGCAGAATGACTACCTTTGCCTTTGGAACTGAAAGGAATAAAATCACTCTTAGTTCCGAAATTGCTATTTTCGAATCCGATGGTACAACCTATACAGTTGCATTTCGTAAACTTTTACAGGAATTTTACCTGATATTCTGACCTACTGATGATTGACCATCCTATTCAAATATCCGTTGTAATACCTCTTTTCAATGAGGATGAATCTTTGCCCGAACTACACGACTGGATCGTACGGGTGATGACTGAGCATCAGTATACCTACGAAATTCTTTTTGTCGACGATGGTAGTACTGATAAATCATGGCGGGTAATCGATACTCTCTCCCTACAAAATCCAAATGTGAGAGGGATTCGTTTCATGCGTAATTATGGCAAAACCGCCGCGTTGCAAACGGCTTTTCAGAGTACACAAGGCGATGTGATCATTACTATGGATGCCGACTTGCAGGATAGCCCCGAGGAAATACCGGACCTATACCGAATGATAAAGGAGGAAGGGTACGACCTGGTGTCGGGCTGGAAGCAAAAAAGGTATGATCCTTTGAGTAAAACCTTGCCAACTAAGCTGTTTAATGCCGTTACGCGGTCTATTTCGGGCGTAAATCTTCATGATTTTAATTGTGGACTGAAAGCCTACCGTCAGGAAGTAGTCAAGAGCTTGACTATCTACGGAGAAATGCACCGTTACATTCCGGTTATAGCTAAGTGGAATGGTTTTGGGCGCATCGGCGAAAAGCCCGTGAAGCATCAGGCGCGTAAATATGGTACCACCAAGTTTGGCCTCGAACGATTCATATACGGCTTTCTGGATTTGTTGTCTATTGCTTTTGTAAATAAGTTTGGACGACGCCCCATGCACTTTTTTGGTAGTATCGGTACGCTGATGTTTTTTTTTGGATCCTTGCTAACTACGTGGCTTATTGCCGAAAAGCTTTACAATATATACACTAGTCAGCCTTATCGTAACGTGACGGATAATCCCTTGTTTTTCCTGGCGCTAACGGTAATTATTATCGGTACCCAGCTATTTCTGGGAGGTTTCTTAGGGGAGTTGTTAACCCGGAAATCCATTTCTAAAACCGGCGAGTACCTCATTGCCGAAGAAGCCGGAGACCCGACTACCGTAGTGCGTATTAACTAAAAGGCACTATTTTCATCCTTCAAAAAGTGGGGTAGGCCTTGGACTTATTCCACTTTTTGAATTTCAGGTACCCCCTTTCAGGTATTTTTTCAAAACTCTAGCCTTTACCCTTCGTAAACCTTGACTACTAAGTATACTATGAAATTAAGAAATCTACTTCAACTACTAGCCTTGGTAATAGTACTACCTGCCTTGGCCCAAACCAAGCTTACCACCTCCATCCCATACCAAACACTGTCCGACGCAAAAAGTGCCGAAACGGTAGGTATTTCTACCGAACGTTTAGAACGCCTTGATAAGGTAATGAAAGGTTTTGTCGAGAGCGAAAAACTGCCCGGACTGGTAGCGATCCTTATTCGAAATGGGCAGATTGTGTACCATCAGGCTTATGGTTTTGCGGATGTGCAAAGCCGTAAACTAATGCAGAAAGATAATATTTTTCGGATAGCCTCCATGAGTAAAGCGATCACGGCCACGGCGGTCATGATGCTGTACGAAGAGGGTAAATTTGGGTTGGATGACCCTATTTCTCGTTATATTCCGGAGTTTAAAAATCCAACGGTATTGAAGTCTTTCCGTTTCAGTGATAGTACCTACACCACCGAGCCGGCAAAATCAGAAATAACCATCCGGCAACTTCTTTCCCATACCTCGGGGCTGGGGTACGGCGCCATTGACGGAGATGAACGTTTCAAGGCCTTATACAACAAGACCGGAATTGTGGATTTGTATACGACTCAGCCTGTAAGCATTTCTGATAACATCAAAAAACTTGCAAAATTACCCCTGCACCATCATCCGGGTGAAAAGTTTGTTTACTCGGAGGGATTGGACGTTTTGGGTTATTTTATTGAAATTATGTCGGGTATGCCGTTTGATGTTTTCCTCCGGACCCGGATATTCGAGCCGATGGGAATGAAGGATACCTACTTTTATCTACCGGAATCAAAAAGTGATCGGTTAGTAACCATTCACCGTCCCATGAATGGTCAGTGGCAAGCCTTCCCGGTAACGTTCTATGATCCGGATTACCCACGAAAAGGTGCTAAAACGTTCTTTTCAGGCGGAGCAGGATTGTCTTCCACGGCTAAAGACTACGCCACCTTCCTGCAAATGCTCGTCAACGGGGGGGCATTCAACGGCAAACGCTTCCTGAGTAGCTACTCTACGGAGCAGCTAACCGTCTCAAATCAGACGGGTACTTTGTATGGTGGTGAAAATGGCCCCATGTATTTCAGCTTGGGGTTCAGTGTCGTCACTCCTTTTGGTCACGACAAAGGTCTTGGAAGCGTCGGGAAATTTAATTGGGGAGGGTACTTTAATACCAATTACTTTGCCGATCCAAAGGAGAAAATTGTGGCAGTGTTGATGAAGCAAACCCAAAGCCTATCGGGAGATACAAGCGAAGCCACCTTTATCAGAATGATTTATCAAACCCTGGATGACTAATCAGAAAAAGGTGTTGTGGAGTTTTACCCGGTTACCATATAGTTCGAATTTTAATGGGAAATATGCAATAAATTAGCTGAGTAACTAACAGCTATTAGTTTGTAGCTGTTAGCTTTTTTTAAGTATTTGATATATAGAATATTAGCTACGAATTTAACCAAATTAATAATACAAACTAATTCTGCGCTAGTACTTAGAGTATGTTTTGGATTGTACTAAACTAATAAAAAGAGTCAGTCGTTAAGCTAATTGAATCTCACCCGCTCGGGCGGCCCCGTCAAAAAAGCTTATGAAAGAGAAATTCTCTCCCATGACTGAC
>Ga0335396_10005084_pt1 | contig 13798 bp, 13 predicted proteins | sample FRY02_FD_205743 | JGI IMG/M metagenome (GOLD analysis project Ga0335396, IMG submission 205743) | Freshwater microbial communities from Lake Fryxell liftoff mats and glacier meltwater in Antarctica - FRY-02 (spades assembly) (version 2) | ecosystem: Environmental > Aquatic > Freshwater > Ice >... | reverse complement strand
AGGCGGCCACATTTTTTCACCCACCCGAACGAAACTGATCGACGGAATCGCTGTCGCCGAGAGCTCGCCTCCAAAGCGGTTGCGCCTTCGATCTTGTTGTAGTTCTTCAAATACTCCGGAATCCATTTGTCGATGTAAGGGGCGAGCTTCTTACCTCCTACTAAATAGACTTTGAATGACAGGTAATCGGGCGCGTAGGAGCAGAAAAAATGGTCAACAGATCGATCCTCCTTGAGCTTATCGGGACCCGTATTGAGGTGATACTGATACTCAAAAGAGCCGCCTTCAATCGCAGACTTGATCTCGACACCCTCCAAGTCGGCTCCGTAGCCAGATTTGCCGCGCTTGCCGGTTAAGATCGAGCCAAATAGTTCCCATGCGATGGATGGCACTGAGCCGCTGGTCTTCAGGCCGCGGGAGTTCAATAGCTGAAAGAAATCCGTCCGGTTGATGTGATTCAGATAAAACTCAAAAGCTTTCTGAACGTGAAGCTTCATCACTTGTCACCTCCGTTTTGAAGCAGATCGGTGGCAGGTACGCCGAGGGCTTTGGCAAGTCTGTGAATATTTACAAGGCTGACGTTCCGCTTGCCTCGCTCGATGCCACTGATGTAGGTGCGGTCTAATCCATAGTCCAAAGCCAGCTTTTCTTGCGAGACGCCAAGTTCGAGCCGCAAGGCTCTGACGCGATCTCCAAAGTTTTTCAGCAATTGGTTTTCATCCATTTATGGATGACTGTCCCACGGACGATGCCTTCGAGTCTACGGACGATGAGTCACAATAGGCTCTTCTGTAGACTCGTGATTTTCCTCCCCGATGCCACCGCTCTTTGGCTTGCAAGTGGAGTCAGAAGATGCTCGAAGAGGTAAGCGACAACAGGAGCTACCACGGCGTCACCCATGGCATTGTAGGATTCGTTGTATGAGCTTGATAGCTTGTAGGTCTCTGGTGCTCCCATGAGTCGAGCGGCTTCTCTTGGAGTGATTAGCCTTGCAGCCCATTTACCCGCGTTGTGCAGGAGCAGAAACTGGCAACTACTGCCACCCTCAGCGGTGCGAAGACAGCCTGAGCGATCATCAAACCGAAGTTCCAGCACTTGCTTGCCTTTGCGGGTACGGCGGTAGCCCGGAAACACCGCCCGACGATTGGCCGGTAGCCGATCCAGCAGTTCTTGATGCCGAGGGGCGACCAGTGAGAACAATGCATTAGCACGATCATTCTCAAAGACCGCAGCATCCCAATCGATAATGTCTGTCAGGGTTTTAGAGCATTTGTTCGGCTGGCGCATGGACCAGAAAATAACGTCGTTCAAGATCGCAGAGGCTTTCAGAACAGGTTCTGGGTGTAACCAATTCGGGCCGTTGTCTTCGAAAGTACTGGTGTCGATTTGGTCTTGAGCCGCCACGATAAAAACTCTCGGCCTGGACTGGGGAACCCACATTCGAGCATCAAGTAGCATCGGCCCCACCTTGTAGGAGCGGTCACGGAGCGCCCGATACACAAAACGGAAATCGTCACCTCCATTACCAGAAAGCAAGCCAACGACATTTTCAAGAGCCAGAACCTTGGGCTTCTTTGGCATCTCATCAAGAACCCGAATCCACTCCCAGAAGAGACCGCTGCGAGACCCAGCAAGTCCTCCCATTTTTCCAGCCAAGGAGAGGTCTTGGCACGGGAAGCTAGCCCAAACAATGTCCCCTGGCGGGATCGAAGTGCCGCCTACCAACTCGATTGAACCGAGGTGAAAATGATCGTTGCCATGATTGGCTGTGTAGATCGCTGCCTTTTTGGGGCAAATATCGTTCGCCCAGACTGGGGCGCAGAAGCGTTTCGCGCCTTCGGTAACGAGGCCGCTACCGGCGAAGAAATCTACAAAAGTTGGCAGGTCGGGATCCAAGATTGGAATTCTGAATTTAAGGAGGCTAACCTCAAAGCAAAAACGCAGGCCTTCACGAATCGGATCTTCGCCGCGGGATGGGGCGGAAGGGTTCAAGGCGAAGTGGAGCTTGGCGGCGAGTTGCTTGCGTGGCGTGTCGGTGTTGGGGTTCGCATCATGCAGGAGCCAGAGCTGCGAGCACCTATCGCGTCGAGCTCGCGAAATCGGTGACGAGTTTTCCTTATGGCTCAGCGATCCCGCCTCCCAGCACTTCTGCGATACTCTCAAAATCCATTTTCAAGGTCGAATGATGCACCTTCGATTTTTTCGACCGTCTGTTCTTCTGATTTTTTGGGATTCCGGGCAGAATGGCCGCGATGACGACGAATGCTCTTTCCGGGGAAAAATCCCCCTACCTTTTGCAACATAAGGACAATCCGGTGGACTGGCGCCCCTGGGGGAACGAGGCTTTTGCCGAGGCCCGGCGTCGCAATGTGCCGGTGTTCCTCTCGATTGGCTATTCCACCTGCCATTGGTGCCATGTCATGGCCCACGAGTCCTTTGAAGATCCCACTATTTCCGCGCAGATGAATGCGGATTTTATCAACATCAAGGTGGATCGGGAAGAACGTCCGGATGTTGATCGGCTTTATATGGCTTTCGTCCAGGCGACGACGGGGAGTGGCGGTTGGCCCATGAGTGTGTGGCTGACGCCGGAGGGGAAACCATTTTTTGGCGGGACGTATTTCCCCCCCGAAGACCGTTATGGGCGGGCGGGGTTTCCCAATGTGCTCCTGCAAATCGCGGACCTTTGGAGTCGCGACCGCCCCCGGATCGAACAGGAAGGGAACCGGGTGATGGAGGCTTTGGGGCAGCCCAAGTCCGGATCCAGCGAGGCCGTGGTTGCAGGCGAAAGCGTCTTGCTCCGCGCATTTGAGCAACTTTCCCAGAACTTTGATCCGGCCGAGGGGGGATTTGGCTCTGCGCCGAAGTTTCCCCGGCCGGCAACTTTGAATTTTCTTTTGCGCTACGCGGACCGGGATGTTCACGCCGCGGAAATGGCCCACTTCACTTTGCGGAAAATGGCAGCGGGCGGGATGCGGGATCATCTGGGTGGCGGATTTCACCGCTACTCGGTGGATGGAGCCTGGCATGTGCCGCATTTCGAAAAAATGCTCTACGATCAAGCCCAATTGGTCGTTTCTTATGTCGAGGCCTGGCAGGGCACCCATGACGAATTTTTCGCCGAGGTCGCTCGGGAGACGCTCGAATATGTCCTCCGGGACATGATGCATCCCGAGGGGGGATTTTATTCGGCGGAAGACGCGGACAGCCTCCTCCGTCACGACCGTATGGATCATGCGGAGGGCGCGTTTTATGTTTGGCGCCGCGCCGAGATTGACGAGCTTCTGGGTTCTGAAGCGGCAGAGGTCTTTTCTCGGCACTATGGGGTGGAAGCCAATGGCAATGCTCCGGCCGGTAGCGATCCCCATGGAGAATTTACCGGGTTGAATATTCTCATCGAGCGGGGAGATCCCGCCGAGGCGGCCGGATTGCAAGCGAGCCGGGAAAAACTCCTCCATCAGCGGATCACCCGTCCCCGCCCCCACCTCGACGACAAGGTCCTCACGGCGTGGAATGGGTTGATGATCTCGGCTTTGGCCCGGTCTGGAGCCGCTCTTTCCGAACCTCGCTTCCTTGAGGCCGCCGTGCGGGCGGCGCAATTTTTGCAAACCCATCTGACCCGGGACGGACGCCTTTTGCGAACCTGGCGGGGGGAGCCAGGAACGATTGAAGGATTTGCAGAGGATTATGCTTTTTTGATTCAAGGGCTTCTCGATCTTTATGAGGCGACCCTGGATGATCGGTGGTTACAATGGGCGATGAACCTGCAGGCCACCCAAGACGAATTGTTTTGGGACGCCGACGCAGGCGGCGGCTATTTCAGCAGTGCGGCCGGGGATCCCCTCGTGCCCGTGCGAATGAAGGAAGATTATGATGGAGCAGAGCCTTCGGCAAATTCCGTCAGCGCCGGAAATTTGCTCCGCCTCGCTCGGATGCTTAATGATGGCCGGCGGGAAGCCCGGGCGCGGGAAATTCTCGCCGCTCATAGCGATCAAATGACCCGAATCCCCACCGCGGTCCCGCAGATGTTGGTTGCTCTCGATTTCGCCCAAGCTTCACCCGCTCAGGCGGTCGTCGCAGGAGATCCGAAATCCCCGGAGGTGAGCAAAGGCCTCGCGCAATTGCATCACGATTTTCATCCCCGGCGGGTCATTTTGTCTGCGACCAGCGACGGCCTGCCGGCGAAAAACAATTCTGCCTTGGCCGCGATGAAGCCGCTGGATGGGGCGCCCGCGCTGTATTTGTGCGAGAACTTTACCTGCCAAAGGCCGCGCGCGCTACGCCGCGAGTGAAAGTGAAAGTGACCAATGACCAATGACCAATGACCAATGGTCAGAGCATCCGATTGACGAAGACTTCGCGGTCGAAGCGGGAAAAATCGTCAAGACCTTCGCCGGTGCCGATGAAGCGGGTGGGAATGCCAAGTTCCTTTTGGATGGCCACGGCCACGCCGCCTTTGCCGCTCCCGTCGAGCTTGGTCATGATGATTCCCGTCAGGCCAACCGCTTGATGGAATTCCCTCGCCTGGACGAGGGCATTTGTCCCCGTGGTGGCATCGACGACAAGGAGGCATTCGTGCGGGGCGTCGGGGTCGTGTTTGGCCAAAGTGCGTTTCACCTTGGAGAGTTCCTGCATGAGGTTGTCCTTGGTGTGGAGGCGGCCGGCGGTGTCGCAAAGAAGAAACTCAATGTTGCGCCGATGGGCGCTGGCCCAGGCGTCGTAGCAGAGAGCGGCGGGGTCGCCGCCGTATTGGCCTTTCACCACGTCCACCCCGATACGACCGGCCCAACTTTCGAGTTGTTCGATGGCGGCGGCGCGGAAGGTGTCTGCGGCGACGAGGAGGCAGGAATGGCGCTCGCGTTTAAACCAATGGGCCATCTTGGCTGAGGAGGTGGTTTTGCCCGTCCCATTCACGCCTACGATCAAGAAGGCCTTCGGCTTGGAGGGCAAGGGACGGATGGGCGGGTCGGAGACCGGAAGCACTTTGAGAATTTCCTCCCGACAAACCTGGGCGACGGTGGCGGCATGAACCTCGGTGCCCCGCTCTCGGAGCAAATCCATGATATCCATCGTCATAGGAACTCCCAAATCCGCTCGCAACAAAGTCTCTTCCAGTTCCTCCCAATCCACGGGAGCGGCGCTGAACTTTGAAACAATGTTTTTTAGGAAACCAAAAGCCATGAGGCGAGTAACGGGTGGCTAGTAGCAGGTGACGAGTTATTTCTCTTCGCTCTCGTCACGAAGTTCTTCTTCTTTGACGGGCTCGTTCGTCTCGACCTGCTCGACAGCCTCGCTTGGCTCCATGGCGGCCGTGCGGCTGGGACGATCAAGGGTGCGCCGAATCTGATCGAGGACGCCATTGACGAATCGTCCGGAATCCTCGGTGCTGTATTTTTTGGCGATCTCAATCGCTTCATTGATGGCCACGACCGGCGGCGTTTCCGGACAATGGATCATTTCAAAAAGTGCGACCCGGAGGACATTGCGGTCCACCACGGAAATGCGTTTGAACTCATAGTTCTGGGTATTTTTGCGGATCGCCTCGTCGATGGGGGCCTGGTGGGCCATCCATCCGTTGACGAGGGAATCGCAGAAGCGACGGGCACTTGGGCTCAGTCCACGAAATTTATAAAAAGCCTCAAGGGCGCTATCCCCATCGAGGTCGCGCAGGTAAAGAAATTGCACGGCCGCTTCCCGGCCATCACGTCGAACACCCATATTTTAGAAAGCTTTTTGCGCGACTTCGCGCGCCGCGTGAACGACTCCCACGGCCGCCCGAGCCGCCTCGGTTCCGCGATTGATTTCATCGTCGAGGCAGCGGGCTTTGGCCTGGGCTTCGTTGTCGAGGAGGAGGACTTCGTTGATCACAGGAACGGCAAACTCCACCGCCAAATTCTGAAGGGCAGAGGTGACGGATTGGGCCACCAGCAGGGCATGGGTGGTTTCGCCCTGAATCAAAACCCCCAGCGCGACCACAACGTCCGAGTTCTTCTGGCTCAAAATGATTTTCGTGAGAACAGGAATCTCAAAGGCACCCGGGACCCAGACGATTTTCATTTTGGCTCCTGGGGAAATGGCCTGAACTTCCTCTTCCAAGTGGGCGATCAAACCTTGAACGAAGGGAAGATTATACTGGCTCGCTACTACGGTGAGATGCAGATGGGATCTCCCGCCGATACGGGGGCGAATGGGTTGAGCAATGGACATGAAAGAGAAAGTGGCGAGTGGCGAGCGAGGAACCTATCACCGATCCCTCGCCCCGGCCACTTCTTATAGCAGGTGGCCCATTTTCCTTTTCTTAGTCGCAAGGTATTTGGCGTTGTGGGGGTTGGAGGGTGTACGGATGGGAACCTGCTCGACAATCTCAAGACCATAGCCCTCCAGGCCGACCACCTTGCGGGGGTTGTTCGTCATCAGGCGGATTTTTTTGACGCCCAGATCGACCAAAATTTGTGCGCCGAGGCCGTAGTCGCGCAGGTCCATGGGAAAACCGAGTTTCTCGTTGGCCTCCACGGTGTCGAGCCCTTCCTCTTGGAGTTTGTAGGCATGGATCTTGGGACCCAGACCGATGCCGCGGCCCTCCTGCCGCATATAGACGAGGACGCCCGATCCGGCCTTGTCGATTTGCCGGAGCGCTTCATGAAGCTGGGACCCGCAGTCGCAGCGCCGGGAGCCGAAGACGTCCCCGGTGAGGCATTCGCTATGCACGCGCACCAAGGCTGGCTTGTTGGCACGGATCGTCCCTCGGACCAGGGCAATGTGATGTCGGTCGTCGACGGTGGAGCGAAAAAGGTGGAGGTCAAAGTCCCCGAAATCTGTCGGCATGACGATGGTTTGTTCGCGCTCGACGAGTTTTTCTTCCTTCCGGCGATAGGCGATCAGACTTTCGATCGAACACATCTTCAGACCATGCTTTTTCCGGAATTTCAGTAGCTGGGGCAGCCGGGCCATGGACCCGTCTTCATTGAGGATCTCGCAAATGACGCCGGAGGGATCCAATCCCGCCAGCCGGGCCAAGTCCACTGAGGCTTCGGTATGACCGGCCCGACGCAACACGCCGCCGGGTTTGGCCTGGAGAGGGAAAACATGACCGGGCTGAACCAGGGCGTCTGCCGCGCCCTTGGGGTTGGCTAGTTGTTTGATGGTGAGGGCGCGATCTTTGGCGCTGATTCCGGTGGTGATTCCGGCCGCCGCATCGACTGAGACGGTGAAATCCGTTTTGTACAATTCTCGGTTGTGGGCCACCATTCGTTGCAAGCCCAACTGGCGGGCCCGGGCTTCCTGGATCGGCGCGCAAATGAGGCCCCGCCCAAATTTGGCCATAAAATTCACGGCGGCAGCCGTCACTTTCGAGGCGGCCATGACCAAGTCGCCCTCATTTTCCCGGTCGGCGTCATCGGTCACAATGACGAGGCGACCCTTGCGGATGTCGGCAAGGACTTCGGAAATGGGGTCAAACTGGATTTTAGGCATGAAGAGGCATGAAGTGGGTTTCCCGAGTAATTTCCCAGAATCCTATCTGAAAATTGGCGGCAACGGGCAGAAAATCTCCCGGCCCGAGGGAAAAATTATGATTAAAGCTGGGTGAGGTTGTCTTGAAAGTGGCCCCGGCATCTTCTCGGCGGTTCTATCCGCTGCCGACACTGAAAAGAATATCACTTGACGCATTCGGACCCCGAGCCCATCTTTCTTTTCAATTCTTATCGAGAGTGGCAGAGGGACTGGCCCGATGAAGCCACGGCAACCGGTTCGATGACGCGCAAGCGTCGCGAACGCCAAGGTGCTAAATCCAGCTCCAGCACGAAAGTGCTGAAGATAGATGAGATGCGACTGTTCGTCCCGGCGAATGATCGACTCTCTCTTCCGCTCTCGTGCGAAGCTAGAGAATCATGAACGAAGATCGCCCATTCTTTTCCAACCTGAAATGCCGCGAATGCGGACGCCTCTATCCGAAGGAGGCTATCCATATTTGCGAATTCGATTTCGGACCCCTCGAAGCCGCCTACGATTACGACGCCATCAAGGCAAGCGTCAGCCGGGAAGCCATTGCCGCCCGACCACAGACGATGTGGCGCTATCGGGAGTTTCTCCCCATCGATGGCGCGCCGACGGTCGGCACCCAGGTCGGATTCACCCCGCTGGTCAAAGCCGACCGCCTCGCCAAGGTTCTCGGGGTGAGCGAACTTTACGTCAAAAATGACACCGTCAACTACCCCACCCTGTCCTTTAAGGACCGCGTAGTTTCCGTCGCTCTGAGCCGGGCTAAAGAGCTGGGCTTTAAAATCGTCGCCTGTGCTTCAACGGGAAATCTGGCCAACTCCGTCGCGGCCAATGCCGCTGCCGCCGGACTGCTAAGCTATGTCCTCATCCCCGCGGATCTGGAACAAAGCAAGGTGCTGGGTTCTCTCGTTTACGGCACCAATGTCATTGCCATCCAGGGTGCCTACGATCAGGTCAACCGACTCTGCTCCGAGATTGCCGGCAAGTATGGCTGGGGATTCGTCAATGTGAATCTCCGCCCCTATTACGCCGAAGGGAGCAAGAGCATGGGATTTGAAATCGCCGAGCAACTGGGTTGGAAGCTCCCTCGACACACCGTCGTCCCCATGGCCAGCGGGTCACTCTTAACCAAGATTGACAAGGCCTATCGCGAATTTATCCATACTGGCCTCCTCGACAAAGCCCCTTTCAGCATCCACGGGGCCCAAGCCAGCGGATGCTCGCCCATTAGCGAGGCGATGAAGAAAGGCTCCGACATCGTCAAGCCCGTGCCCAAGCCGGAAACAATTGTCAAATCCCTCGCCATTGGCACTCCCGCCGACGGGTATTATGCCATTCGGGTGATGAAAGATACTGGGGGCCATGCCGAAGATGTCACCGACGAAGAAGTTATCGCCGGCATCCGCTTGTTGGCCGAGACCGAGGGAATCTTTTCGGAGACCGCCGGCGGGGTGACTGTGGCGTCGGCCAAAAAACTGATCGACTCCGGCAAGATCCCCCGGGACGAGAGCATTGTCCTTTGCATCACCGGCCATGGCTTGAAAACCGGCGAAGCGGTACAAAATCGCTGTGGCGAACCCCGCCTGATCAAACCCAGTCTCCGGGAATTTGAAGCCCTCATTGCCGGAGACCCGGCAGCAACGAACCCGCAGTAGCGGCCAAGATTTCCAAAGTGAAATCGAAAAAACAACTCACAACCTAAAATCAATATGTCCATCCAAGTCCGCATCCCCACTCCCCTTCGGAAGCTCACCGATGAAAAGGAAGTCGTCCTCGTCGAAGGAGCCACCATTGGCGCCATTCTCACTAGTCTCGACGAGGCTCATCCCGGCCTGACCGAGCGCATCTGCGACGAACAGGGGGCCGTTCGTCGCTTCGTGAATATTTTCCTTAATGATGAAGACATCCGCTTCCTCCAGGAGAAAGAAACTCCGGTCAAAGAAGGCGATGAAATCAGCATTGTTCCCGCCATCGCCGGCGGCTAGAGAAAAGCTTCTCGGCTCTCAAGAAAATCCGCCATCCGCCATCATCCATCCGCAATTGCCATGAATCTTACTGACGATCAAAAATCCGCCGTCCTTCGTTGGATCGAAGAGGGCGCAGGCCCTTCCGAGATTCAAAAACGCCTCAAAGAAGAATTTGCCCTCGGCTTGACTTATTTGGAGACCCGTCTCTTGGCGGATGATTTGAAGCTCAACTTCAAGGACCCGGAGCCCGACCCCACCCCGGCCCCGCTCCCCGAAGCGGAGGAACCAGTCGCCGCGCCCGGCACGGTCAGTGTCACCATTGATCAAATCACCCGCCCGGGCGCCATGATCAGCGGACGTACGACCTTCAGTGACGGAGAGACCGCCGCTTGGTATTTGGATCAAGGCGGCCGCCTCGGGCTCGACCCATCCACAGCCGGCTATCGCCCTTCAGAGCCCGACGTGGCGACCTTCCAGGCCGAACTCGAAAAACTCGCCCGCAAGCAGGGAATTTAGCTCCCCCCTCGGCAGTTCTGAACCGACTGGGAGGCCTCGACAAGGGTACGGGCCAGTTGATCTCTCCGCAGAGGCTTGGTCAGGTATCCGTTCATTCCCGCATCAAGACAGGTGTGTCGCTCTCCGGGTAAGACATTGGCAGTCAAAGCGGTGATAAAAACCGCGGGACGGGCACCGTTAACCTCGAGTTCACGAAGGCGTCGCGTCACCGCCAAACCGTCCATGTCTGGCATTTGGACATCAAGGAGCACGCACTCCGGCCATTCTTCTTCGCAGAGTAAAATGGCCTCTTCGCCACCCCGAGCCACCCTCGGGGCATAGCCAAGCTTTTCGAGAACATGCTCGATGAGTTTGAGGTTCACGGCATCATCATCGACGGCCAGAATCTTCAGCGGATTGGTTTGAGCAAATCCCGAGTCCAAGTTGCTCGGGCTTCCCAGTTCGGCCGGGGCCTCCTCCCGCGGAATGCCGAAGGGGACTTCAAGAACAAAGGTGGCCCCGGCCCCGGGATTGCTTTGGACGGCCAGATGCCCGCCCATGAGCGACGCGAGGCTTCGGGAAATCGCCAGCCCCAGCCCCGTGCCGCCATAGCGACGCGAAACGCTCGAGTCCGCCTGGGCAAACGGTTCGAAAATCCGGGCGACTTGGGTGGCCGGGATCCCCGGTCCTTCGTCACGGACAAAAAACCGCATCTTCACCAAGCCGGGATCCGGGAGCCCTGGGGCCACTTCGACTCCGAGAGCGACAGTTCCTGAAGGGGTGAATTTCACGGCATTCCCGGCCAAATTGAGCAAGATTTGACGCAGTCGCCCCATGTCGCCGCGCACCGATCCGGGAATTTCTCCCACCGTGACTACCGCGAGGCCCAGACCTTTTTTTTCCGCGGAGGGCGCGAGTAAAATGCTGACCTCGTCGAGCAGCTTCTCCGGGGAGAAGATCGTGCTTTCCAGGCGCAGACGGCCACTTTCGATCCGGCTGTGATCCAAAATGTCGTCGATAATGCGCAAGAGCGCCTCTCCACTACTGCCAATCGTCCGCACATAATCCCGTTCCTGCGCGGGAAGAGGTCGCTGCGACAACAAATCCGCAAACCCCAGAATCGCATTCATGGGAGTGCGAATTTCGTGACTCATCATAGCCAGAAATCGCGATTTGGCCCGACCCGCTTCCTCCGCTTGGTCCCGGGCTTGGATCAATTGCTGGTCGAGGCGTTTTTGGTCCGTCACATCCATGAGAAATCCGTTCCAAAGGATGCCTCCGTCCGGCAGCACCTCAGGCCGCGCTTGATCAAGAATCCATCGAAGTTCCCCATCCCGTTGGATCCGGAATTCCTGTCGCAATTCGGCCTTGACGCCTTGGACATGCGAGGCGCTCTCGCGCACCCGAATCACATCCTCCGGATGAATGATGTCATAGGCCCGATTAATATCGGCTATGAGCTCTTCCGGAGTCTGCCCATAAACATCGATAATGCGGCGACTGAGATAGACAAAGGCGTGCTCGCCTTTGGCATTGACCAAGTATTGATAGACGGCTCCCGGCACCTGCTGGGTGATTTGCTCCAACGACTCCAAGTGGCGGGAGCGTTCCTCTTCGAGCGTCTTTTTGGCCGTGATATCGAGGAGCGTACCCACGATTCTGGAGGGTTTCCCATCCTTCAAATCCAGCCCCCGCCCTCGATCCTGGACCCAAATCCAACCCCCGGATTTCGCCCGCATGCGGTACTCGGCCTCGAAATCTTTCACCTCTCCGGAAACGTGACGGGCAATTTTTTTCTGCACCATGGGCAAATCGTCCGAATGAATCAGGCCATTCCAAAAAGCGGTGGTGAGTTCCATTTCAGCCACCTCAAATCCCAGAATGTGAGCGGAACTTTCATCCAGCCGAACCATTCCTTCCGGCACATCCCAATCCCGGCGCCCCATGGCGGCGCTACTCAAGGCCAGTTGCAATTGTTCCGAACTGTCGATGAGCTCGAACTCCGCATTCTTGTTTTCGGTAATATCCTGAAAGGTGCCAAAAAGCCGGTAATTATTGCTACCCTCAAGGGTTTCCCGCCGTCCGATAGCTCGCACCCAGAGCGGTCGCCCTTTGGCCGTCACGATTTCAAGCTCAAGGTCAAAGGATATGCTGTCTTTTTCACAGCGCTCCAAAGCGTCCACAACCCGCTGCTGCGATTTCGGCAAATAAAAGGAAAGCGCATTCTCCAGATCCGGGACAAAGTCATCCTCCACCTCATGGATACGATAGACTTCCCTCGACCAAGTGACGCGATCTTCCGAGGGAAAATACTCCCAGCCGCCGGTCCGGGTGATCGTCCCGGTCATCTCCAAAAGCAGGTGGTTTCGCTTGGCCTCTTCCTCGGCATCTTTGCGGGCGCTCACATCCGCAAAAGAGCTGACGACACCATCCTCAAATTTTGCCAACCGGATCGCCAACCAATGGTCGTGGCCGTCATCCTCCTGATGCATCTCCAGCAAGGCGGGTTCCCCGGATTCCACCACCGCACAAAATTCCTCGTAAAGCTCCGGATCCAGAGCTGATCCGGCGCTTTCCTTGAGGGTTTTTCCCAAAAACTGATCCGAATACTTCCCGAAATGTTCGCCGGCAGCCTTATTAGCAAAAGTGAGCCGAAAATCCCTAATCTGTCCGTCACTCCCCCGCTCGGCCTGAAAGACATTGAAACCATGGAGCGAGGTATCAAGAATTCGCCGCAGGCGGGCAAGGGCCTCCTCCGCCTCCATTTCGGCGTAGGTAAACGCCCAAGCCGCCAGACCGCCGGCCCCCGCCGCCAACCAAGTCATGAAACTCAGAACGGCATCGAGCAATGGCTTTTGTTCCGGAAGACCGATTTTTACGACCAAGTCCCTCGCGCTAAAGGCCACCGCAAACACGGCGAGAACGACAAGGGCCGCGACCCCCAGCGGCCGCTGGCGTATAATTTTATTGGGGCGCATGCGGATCCTAGAAATGCTAGCAAATTCTCCCCAGCTGCAAACAAAAATCCGGGCTCAAACGCGGCCTCGCTCTTGGTGCGGACGCCTTTGCCATCGTCCACTCCGACGGCCAATACGCCCCCGAAGTCGTCCTCGACCTGATGGCTCCGATCCTGGAGGGACGGTTTCATATTGTCCAAGGCTCTCGCATGATTGCCGGAGGGGCTCGCGAGGGCGGCATGCCGCTGACCCGCTACCTCCCCAACCGCGTCCTCACCGCGATGGAAAACATCGTCTTCGGGACCAAGATGGCCGAATTCCACAGCGGCTACATGTTATATTCAAAGACCCTCCTCGAGCAGGTGCCCTTTGACCAACTGCAAAACAACTACAAGTGGACAAGGCCCGCACCCTCTTGGGCTGGAAATCCGAACACGATCTCGATTCGGTTCTCTTCCACACGATGAAATACTTCGTGGACAAACACCGCGCCAAACAAAAGGCGTAGTCTCCGAATTATCCCCAGAACACCACCGCGAAGAGCAAGACAACCGCTCCGGAGGCCAGACCGCCCCAGGCGGCGGCCAAAAGACGACTGCGCTGCGCCGTCAGCCACGAGATTTGATCTCGCAAGACCCACGGCATTCCTACCCAAAAGAGGCCCAGAACGATCCAGCCATAGGCCAGAATGACCACCAAGAGGCGAGTGGTCTCGGGACGCAAGAAGGCCGCTTCCAAGACAGGCTCGGCCGCCAGGAGGGCCAGCATGCCCAAAGCGCGCACGGCCAAAAATTCCTCAACGTAGCGCCAGGTCAGGAAGGTCCCCGCCACGATCGCCAGTAACATCAGTTTCCGCAGGGACGCGAATTCTCCCAAATC
>Ga0335396_10005083_pt1 | contig 13799 bp, 15 predicted proteins | sample FRY02_FD_205743 | JGI IMG/M metagenome (GOLD analysis project Ga0335396, IMG submission 205743) | Freshwater microbial communities from Lake Fryxell liftoff mats and glacier meltwater in Antarctica - FRY-02 (spades assembly) (version 2) | ecosystem: Environmental > Aquatic > Freshwater > Ice >... | reverse complement strand
TGATGGCGGCAGAGCCAGAGTTCTCTGAAAACCAGTTGACGCGCGCCCTGATTGCGGCAGAAGCCGCTGGCATCACGCCCGTCATTGCGCTGAATAAAAGCGATCTGCCTGAACCTTTTGGTCGCGCCTGGACCAAGCTGTCACCCTACCGCGCGATGGGCTACCAGATGCTGGCACTCAGCATCAAGCCAAAAGAAACTATAGCTGCAGGCATTGACACCGCTGCACAGACGGCAGCGCTTCTGGCTTTGCTTGAAGGCAAAAAAACACTTGTACTTGGACCATCTGGCGCTGGTAAAAGCAGCCTGACCAATCTCCTGGTGCCACAGGCCAAGGTACTGACGGCAGAAATTTCACAGGCACTTAATGCAGGCAAGCACACGACAACCAGCACCACCCTTTACTGGGTGGATGCGGCGCGAACAACTGCGCTAATTGACTCACCGGGGTTTCAAGAATTTGGCCTGCAGCATATAGAACCGATGCAGCTCGCCAGCCTGATGCCAGACATAAAAGCACATGCGCAAAACTGTAAGTTCTATAACTGCACGCACCTGCATGAGCCGAGTTGTGGCGTGATTTCTGAAGTCAATTCGACTAACAGTGCCCATACCATAAGCGCGGTTCGCTATCGTTTGTATGGCGACCTGTTTGCCGAGCTGTCGCAAACGCGCTACTGAACCAAGCAGCTTATCCCAGCAGGCGGGCCAGGGTCAACAGGGCCAGCAACACCATCCACAACACGACAGAGCGCCACACCAGGCCAACGATGCTGCGCAGGTGGGCAAGCTCAGGCTCGCGGCCAGATGTTGACTCTGTGGCAGCGGGCTGCTCGGCAGCCAACCCTCCAGCGTGGAAGCCCTGTGAGATGCTGGGTGAAAAAACCGGCTTGAGTGTTTCACCCCCCAGTCGGACATTCACTGCACCCGAGGTGGCCGCCAGAATAACCCCGTCATTGCGGTTTTCCAGGGCTGATGGCGCATCTGCGGGAAAGCGCTGGGTATGCTGGGTATAGCTGCGCCAGGCATCAATCGCGTCTTCAAAACTACCCACTACGGCAAAGCCCAATGCAGTGACGCGTGCGGGAACGTAGTCAATCACACCCCAGGCACGGTTTGATGCCGACTGCAGTGCGGCACTGGCACCATCGCCCACCGCAGCAGGTGATTTGCTTTTGTACATCCAGTACCTGGCGACAAATTCACTCAGGCGGTAGAGCACTGCTCCGGCGGGCCCCAGGCCAAGTGCAGCAAGTACCGAGAACCAGCCCAGCACACCAAAGACATGCCTGTGGGCAGCCAGCACCGAATACTCGATGACATACCGGACGATCTCGCTGCGCGGCAGGTCACTCGCATCAACCTGCCGCCACTGGGCCAGCAACTCACGCGCCACAGTCTCGTCGCCGTCGTCAAGGGCATCACGTATGTCGGTGAAGTAGTGGCTGAACTGCCGAAAGCCCAGCGTGAGGTAGAGAACGGCCACGCTCCAGATAAACGCCAGTACAGCGCTGACGCTCCACAGCAGCCAGTGAATCAGCAGCGTCACCAGTGCCGGTACCAGCACGGCAACTGTCCAGGCTATCCAACCATGGTGCGGCTGTCCGGCATCCATGCTGCGACTGGTCCAGCGTGCCCAGCGCCGGAAGACGGCATGAATCCAGTTGCCCCTGGCCAGTGGCCTGGCCTGTTCAATGATGAGGGCTAACAAAACGGCAAGAAAGCTCATGCCAAATCATAACGGCTGAAACAGGCTATGCGCTTAGAAAGCGGTACAGGTTTCTAAGCATTCCAGCGGTTGCACCCCAGATAAACCGCTCTGTAGGGTCTGCCCCCTGTATGACTGCAGGATCAAGGTAGGGCATGGACACCCACTGCCGCGTCACACCATCAAACTCGACCTGATGGTGCCTGTGGTTGGCCGGATTCATCAGATAGGCCAGTGGCACTTCAAACACGTCGGCTACTTCACCGGGATTGGGCTCAAGCGCAAAACCCGGCGTGACCAGAGCCACCACCGGCGTGATGATGTAAGCCGTGCCAGTGACGTAAATCGGCAGTATGCCCAAAACTTCAACGTGAGCGCGTGGCAAACCAATTTCTTCGTCGGCTTCACGCAGTGCCGTGTCAATCGCATCAGCATCGGTGTCGTCCGTACGGCCACCCGGAAAAGCGATTTGCCCAGAATGCGTTGAAAGATTGCTGGCGCGTTGGGTCAGCAGCAACATGAGCTCGCTGCGCATGACCAGGGGCAGCAGCACCGCAGCGAGGGCAGGCTGGCGATTTTCAAATTTCTTTTCGACGCTGTGCTCGGGTGCCCAGACAGGTGGATGCCTAAAGCGTTCACGCAATGCACCGGGTGTCAAACGATCGATTGCCACGCCTTCAAGGTGGTCGTCGATACCGGCCACCGGAATGCTGCGAGGATCAAATTTAGGCAGGGGCTTGGTGAAATTCATGGCTCAAACCAGAGATTGAAAAAACCTAGCAAGCATAAAAAAACCGCACATAGGAGCGGTTCTTTTCCTGGCCACAAAACTGCATTTACGCAGCCTTCTTGGCACCCAGCTTTTCCTTGATACGTGCAGACTTGCCACTGCGGCTGCGCAGATAGTACAGCTTAGCGCGGCGCACATCACCCCGGCGCTTGACTTCAATTTTGGCGATCAGCGGGCTGTAGAGCTGGAAGGTACGCTCGACACCTTCGCCGTTTGAAATTTTGCGAACGATGAAGCTGGAATTGAGGCCACGATTGCGCTTGGCAATCACAACACCTTCAAAAGCCTGCATACGCTTGCGGGTGCCTTCAACCACGTTGACGCTGACAATGACGGTATCGCCAGGAGCGTAAACCGGAATGGTCTTATTCAGGCGGGCAATTTCTTCTTGCTCAAGGGTTTGGATCAGGTTCATAACTGTTTTCTCGTTCACTTTTCGTTCATTCACGCGCTACGCTAAAGACCGCAAATCTAAATAATTGGGGTCAGAGTCCAAATTCATCGTGCCTTTGGCACACCCTTCGGGTACGCTGCGCTGCACCGTAATGAAATTGGCGTCTGACCCCGATTATTTAGTTGCAGTGGCCGCCAGAGGACCGAAAAGCCTTTGATTATAGCAATTTACGACTTGGGGTCTACTTTTTGATCCAACTCACGGAGAAAGGCTTCATCTTTCGGACTCAATTTGCTCGCCAGCCGCGCCCTTTGCACCAGCTCAGGCCGCTGCTGCTGCGTCAGCGCCAGCCGCTGATCCCGCCGCCAGCGCTCGATATGCGCGTGGTTGCCGGACAACAGCACGCTCGGCACCGGCTGATCGCCCCAAACTTCGGGCCTGGTGTAGTGCGGGCAGTCCAGCAGACCATCAAGTGCCGGGTTAAAGCTGTCGAACTGGTGGCTGCCTGCGTCGTTCAACACGCCAGGTTGCAGGCGCGCTACAGCATCTAGCAGCGCCATAGCGGCAATCTCGCCGCCCGACAGGACAAAGTCGCCCAGACTGATTTGCTGATCAATATGGGTGTCAATAAAACGCTGATCCAGGCCTTCGTAGCGGCCACAGACCAATACAGCACCACTGCTGGCTGACCACGCCTGAACCCCGGCATGATCCAGCGTTTTACCGACAGGAGAAAAAAGAACCACCGGCGCGGGCGGTGCACCGTCCAAAGCGCGGCCAGCGCGAATGCTTCCAAGGCAAAGCGCCAACGGCTCGGCCAGCATGACCATGCCAGGGCCGCCACCAAAAGGCCTGTCATCTACACGGCGGTAGCTGCCATCGGCAAAATCGCGCGGATTCCAGAACTTGACAGTGACCAGTCCGGACTCATAGGCACGTCGCGTCACACCGCTTGTCAAAAACGGTGCGAACAGCTCGGGGAAGAGGGTAATAACATCAAAGCGCATAAATATAGATTTTGCGCGCGAAAACTGACGGGCAAACTAAATGGCAATCAGTAGTCAGGCTGCCAATCAACCGTGATGAGTTTTGCAGCGCTATCGACCGCATCCACATAAACCGATACAAACGGAATCATGCGTTCAAGCGTTGCGCTGGAGCCGTCCTCCTGGGTGGCCGTGTACTCAACGCACAGCACCGAATGCGGGCCAGTGGCCATCAAATCGCGCACGCTACCCAGTGCAACGCCTTCGCGATTGACCACATCAAGGCCAATCAGGTCTACCCAGTAATATTCGTCTTTGGAGGCAGCCGGAAAACAGCTGCGTGGCAAGAAAATGCGCGCGCCGCGTAAAGCCTCTGCAGCAGTGCGGTCGTCAAGACCGTTGACTTTGGCGACAACTGAAGCTGAATGGGTTTTGGTCTCATCGATACTGATGCAGACCGTGCCAGAAAAGGCATTAAAGCCGGGGCGAAATTTTGCGTCGGGTGCTTGTAAAAACCACGATTTAGCGGCAAAAAGTGCTTCAGGATCAGTGCTGTGGGGCAAGACTTTTAACCAGCCTTTAACGCCCCACGCATCCAGAACTCGCCCCACTTCGATGGCATCATCAGGCAGCTTTGAAGCTGTCAAACCCAAGGGCTCGTTCTGGAATAAGTTGTGCATTTGGATCGTCGGATTCGGGATGCAAGAGTTTTTGGGGTCAGAGCCCAAATTCGCCGAGCCTACGGCTCGCCCGGAGGGCTGCGGTGTGATGCACCGCAGCGAAATTGGTGTCTGACCCCAATAACTCTTGCTCTGCCACACAAGCGCTTCGCAACAACGCAGGGCGCCCGAAGCTGGCGCGCCAAATGTGCAAGTTATTTCTGAACGAGCCCTAAGAACATCGAAGTTCTTTAAAAATCTTTTAAGATTTAAGCAACTGTAGGTGCAGCTTTGGCGCCCTGCTTGACCAGACGCTCAACGGTAGGCGATGGCTGTGCGCCAACGCTGATCCAGTGGGTCAGGCGGTCCTGCATGATGCGCAGGCCTTCTTCGCCACCTGTTGCAATCGGGTTGTAAAAACCGATGCGCTCGATGAAACGGCCATCGCGGCGAGTGCGCTTGTCAGCCACAACAATATTGAAAAATGGACGGTGTTTTGAACCGCCGCGTGCAAGTCGAATGACGACCATAATTTATCCTTCGGGTGGTGGGATGAAAGAAATTTCACATCCCAATGTTTTGCAGCGCTTGAGACACACGACATGACCACCCGGTCAGCGAAATGCTGCAAAGCCTGCGATTATAGCGCGCCCGCACAAAACTGACGAATTTCAACCGACTGCCAAACTTTATGCCCCTGATACGATCCAGCCGCGAAGCAGATAATTGCCACATGTTTGCCTTAAATCCAAAAAATAAAACAGTTGCCACCTGGCTGGCTTTAGTCTTCGGCCAGCTAGGCCTACATCGCTTCTATCTTTTTGGCAGAAAAGATATCTGGGCCTGGCTGCACCCCCTAGTTGCTGCGGTCGGCTGGTGGGGCGTTCGCCGCGTGCAGCTTTACGGCCAGGATGACCAGTTGGCGTGGCTGCTGATTCCACTACTCGGGTTCACGCTGGCCGGCACTGCGCTAACTGCCATTTACTACGGATTGACCTCATCCGAAAACTGGAACGCACGGCACAACCCTGACTCGCTAGACGCACCCGCAGCAAACACCAACTGGCTGACCATAGGCGCTGTGGTGTTCGCCCTGCTGTTTGGCACGATTAGCTTCATGTCCAGCATCGTTTTCAGCTTTCAGCGCTACTTCGAGTATCAGACGGCGATTGCCACCACACCGATTATTGGGGTCAGAGTCCAAATTCGCCAAGCCTATGGCTTACCCTCGGGCTTCGGTGCTTCGCAGCGAAGCGGAATTGATGCCTGACCCCAATAACCGGCTGCCCTCCGAGGGGGCTAATTTTTAGCCGTTAAGGTTTTCCGCCAATAGTCTGTTTTAGAAACTGACCTGCAGCCCCACTTTCAAGCTACGCCCCGGCAACGGAGAACGTCCCGGCACCGTTTGTGTGAGGATGGATGTTGCGCTGTAGGCGAGTTGGTTACCCGCGTTGTCAAGTCGCGCATACCAAAGCATTTGACTGGTAGCTGGCGCAGCGGTCTTCATGCGATACGTTACAGCCGCATTCCATAAGGTGTAACCATTGGTCGGCTGCAGCCCGTCTGGCACCCGTGTTTGCCGCGACGTGGTGTTAAAGCCCAGCCGCCCTTGCCACTGGCCTTCAGCTAGCACCAGTGTTGCGCCCACACGCGCTGGCGCAATACGCGGCAGCGGTTGGCCAGTCGTCAGGTTGTCTGCACGCAGCAAATCACCACGTAACTCCAGATCAACCGTGCGCCCTTTGTCAAACAAGCGAATATTGCCATTCGCCTCCAAGCCGATAAAGCGCGCCCCTACCTGCCGGTAGCTGAACACCGGCAGATCGTCGATCGTGTCGCCTCTGCTGTCAAGAAAAATATAGTTGTTGAAGCGGCTGATAAACCCTGTCAGCGCCGCGCTGTCTGCGCCGCTCTTCCACTGCACACCGGTATCCAGGCTGTTGGCTCGTTCTTTTTTTAACAGCGGGTCACCCTTTTGGTAAACACCCATCGCAGCATGTGGGCCATCGGCATACAGCTCGTAGGCTTTGGGAGCACGCTCGCTGTAGCTGAGGTTGGAGGTGAGCTGCCAAGCGGGTGCCAGATTGACCAGCCCACCGACTGAGTAACTGCCCAGATTGAAGCCGCGCTCCGGCTTGCCGTCCGCTATGACAGAGGCGTTTTCAAGTCTGCCGCCAAAGGTCAGCTTGCCCCATCTCAGGCCTAGCTCTTCATAGGCAAACAGTGCCTTGTTGGTGCTGCGGCTAAACGGCGCAAAGACCCCTACGCCGTCTGCGTCAACTGCTGAAAACTGCGAATTTTCAAGCTGCAAACCAAGCATACCTTCCAGCGAACCCAACTTGGCATGACGCACTTCAAGGCGCAACGCATTGCCTTTGTTTTTAAAGGTGATTGCCGGCTCACCCTCATCGAGCTCGACATGCTGATAATCCGTGCTGCTCATTTGCGTTTTGACAGATTCAATCAAGCCCTTGCCCACCCGCACCAGGCCTTCCAGCGCATAGCGCTTTGAACGCATATCGATCGTCACGTTGTCTTCTGCCACCGTGCCGTAAATGCTGGCGTAGTCGGTCACCGATGCGCCTACATAACCACGGTCAAAAAACAGGCTGCCGCCCAGGCTGGTACTGCGAGTCTCTGCAGCTGAATTACAAATGCGACGCGCCAGGCCCATACCACCTAGCCGGGTGCAATTGATCTCAATCGGCACGCGGGTATCGCCATTGGTGCGTGAACTGGTGTCCAGATGCAGGCCGAAACGGTTGCTGCCCGTGTCCAGCGAAATAGCAGCGTTTTTACCTCTACCAGCACTCGACAGACCGGCGTCAAGCTTACCCGTAATACCGCCTTTTTCGTCAAACAGCGCTTCACGCGGTATGCGACTGTCAATCACGTTGACCACACCACCCACAGCGCTACCGCCATACAGCAGCGCGCCGGGGCCACGCAGCACTTCGATGCGCTCAATCGTGAGCGGGTCCATCGGCACAGCGTGGTCAAAGCTTAAGCTTGATGCGTCAATGCTGGCACCGCTGTTTTGCAGGATGCGGATACGGTCACCATCCTGTCCGCGAATGATGGGCCTGCTGGCGTTAGGGCCAAAGTAGGTGCTGCTAACACCCGGCGTGTTGGCAAGCGTCTCACCCAGAGTGGACTCGCGATTGAGCAGCAGCGCCGTGCCAGCTAGGGCCGACGTAGGTGCAACCAAATCACTGCTGCCCAGTGGGTTGCCCGTGACGGTGACTGCCTCTAGCGTTGCTGCAGGCTGGTTGATGACTGGATTGGTATTGACTTGCGCATGGGCATGGGGCGAATACAGCATGGCCGTAGCGCCATACCCAAGCACGGCAAGCACAGCTACCCGGACAGGGCTTTGTGAAAAATAAAACATCTAGATGACCTCGTTGACTCGAACAAAACAGGCGGCATACCAGCATCAAGCAGGTACAGCGCAACTTTGAAAGTTCAGGGCACTTCTATAAATTCATTTTTTGGGCGAATTGCGTCGTTGGGCGGTACTCGTAATCCTCACGTACCTGAGTACGTTCCGGTTGCTGCGTTCCGTCCGCCTTGCACTTCATCCCGAAAATCTGAATTTCTAGAAGCGCCCTTCAGCGGGTCAAAGGCGGGCCGCGCGCTTCAAACAGCGCGGCCCAGCGGGCGAGTGCTTCGCCCTGAAAGATCGTCACCGCGATAGGCGGCAACACCACCGGCAACGCCAGTGCCGCTAGCGGTGGTGCGGCACTGCCATGGCTGGCCTGGTCAAACAGTCGGCAATCGTTGTCACCGTGGTGTGAAGAAAAAAGCTTGTCTACCCAGTTGGTAGAAGGCTCGCAAGGCTCGCCACCGGATTGCAGCGTGACCTGTACGTTGCTGCCCGCAGCCGTATGTGAATCATCGATAGGCCCATGTGTCACCCCGTGCATGAAGCCCAGCGTTTGCGCCAGCAGCATCGCGCAGGCCAGCAGCAGCGGCATCCAAAGCCTAACCCCGGGCATTAGCCAGAAGGCGTGCTGGTTTGCGGAATGTGCAGGGCTCTTCAGGCGGGACATGATGTACGAATTTTAAGCCAAGTTCTACCGCGTCACACCACAGCCGCCACATGCGGCAAAATCAAGCAACGCATCACGACAAAAAGTCGGCACTAGGAAACAAACATGCCCTTATCACCAACCCCACAAACCCGCCCCACCCACCTGCGCAGCCACACCTTCCACGGTCTGGCACCCGGCCCGCGCCTGCTGGTGCTGGGCGCGGTGCATGGCAACGAGGTTTGCGGCAGCCACGGCATCACGCAAATTCTGGCGGCCATCGACAGCGGCGCGCTGACCATTGAACGCGGTACTGTGACGTTTGTGCCCATCACCAACCCGCTGGCGCACCAACTCAAGCAACGTGTCGGTGACCGCAACTTAAACCGCAACATGGCCCCCAGCGCCATCCCACAAAACTTTGAAGACCGCATCGCCAACGTGCTGTGCCCGCTGCTGGAGGCGCACGACGTGCTGCTCGATTTGCATTCCTTCCACACCGGCGGCGCAGCGTTTGTGATGATTGGCCCGCAAGACAACCAGGCCGCGCTGGAGCCGTTTACCCATGCATCAGAAGAAATGCAGCTCGCGCTGCACACCGGCCCCTACCGCATCGTCGAAGGCTGGCTCGACACCTACGCACGCGGCGTGAAGCGCCGGGCGGCGGCCTCCGCTGGGGGCGGCGGACGGGTCCAATCGCTGGTCACCAACCCCAACTACGGCGTTGGCAGCACCGAGTACATGCGCTCACGCGGCGGTTACGCCGTCACGCTTGAATGCGGCCAGCACGACGACCCGAAAGGTATTGAGGTTGCGAAACACGCGATCGGGCAGACGCTGGCGTTGCTCGGCATCACCTCAGCACCACTCACACCCGCAACCGGTGAGCGCGAGATCCTGCGACTGGTCGACGTCACCGACCGCGAAGATGCACTAGATGCCTTCACCCGCGAATGGCGCAGCTTTGACGCGGTGAAGGCTGGCGATGTGATCGGTGCCAGGCAAGGTGGTGCCGAAGTCAAAGCCCCGGCTGATGGTTTTGTGGTGTTTCCCAACCCTAAAGCCGAAGTCGGCCAAGAGTGGTTTTACTTCGCACAGCGGCGGCTTTGAGCCGAACGGCAGCTTGAGAGCGCCTAGAAAAATCAAACATGCGCCGCGTGGCGTAGCACCTGCTCGACCCACTTGTTCAGGCTCTGGTGCGCTTTGGCAGAGGCCTGTAGTGCAGCGGCATGTACGCTGGGGTTGACGCGCAGCATCATGCGTCCGGAGGCGGGCTTTCCCGGCACCTGTCCCAGCTTTTCGCAACTGGCAACGTAGCCGTCCACGCTGTCATGAAAAGCGGCTTCAAATTCGGCCACCGAATCACCGTGAAAACTGATGATGTCGTCAATGTGCAAAACGCGTCCCACCAGAATACGGTCATCGGAATCAAACTCCATGCTGGCGGTATAGCCTTTGTAAGTCATGTCATTTTTCATGGCGTTGTTAATACTGCTTTTGCTGGCTGATTTCATGGCGTGATCTCCAGTTTGGTCAAAAAATCCCGCGTCGCTTTGATGCGGTAGTTCAGCGCTGCGCGCTGCGGATGCGGGCGGTGAAAGTAGGCGCGCTGGCCATCTTTTTCAAACATCACCGATGAACCGTTACCTTCTACCACCTGGCAACCTACGGCTATCAGCAGCGCCTCAATACGATCCCATGGAATGTTGCCATTGGCCGGGTTCGCAAACAGGCTTTCCAGAATTTTTCGATGTTTGCTATTCACAGTGTAATGATAGCACTTTAATTAAAGTTGCTATCAATTTTACGCGACTCAGCCGCTGAGTCACTGGCGGTTTAACCCTTCACCAGCGCCGCAAACGTCTTGCGGAACTTGGCAACTTTCGGCCCTGCCACCGCCACGCAGTAGCCCTGATTCGGGTTGTTCTCGAAATAGTCCTGGTGATAGGCCTCGGCGGGCCAGTAGTTGGCGAGTGGCAGCACTTCGGTGACGATGGGCTGGCCGAAGGTTTTGTCGTGACTGACTTCGCGGATGAAGTCGTCGATGACCTGCTTTTGCTCTGCACTTGAATAGTAAATACCGCTGCGGTACTGCGTGCCCGCGTCGTTGCCCTGACGGTTCAGCGTGGTCGGGTCGTGGATGACAAAGAAAATTTCCAGGATTTCCTTCAGCGTGATTTCGCCCAAGTCGTAGACCAGCTTGACGACTTCGTTGCTGCCAGTGCGGCCACTGCAAACCTCTTCATAGCTGGGCCGCGCGACCTGGCCGTTGCTGTAGCCGGACTCAACGTCCGTCACGCCACGCACCTTGACGTAAACCGCCTCGGTGCACCAGAAGCAGCCGCCGCCCAGAGTGATGGTCTGAGTGAGTATTGGAGTGTTTGCGTGTTGCTCGCTCATGGTTTGGCTTCCTTGAATATTTGTGATCTTGATTGAGTGGACTGTACGTTGTCACAAAGTCTGTCGTTTCAAGTCAATCATTCTTACCGCACAAGAGACCACCGCCAGGCGCTGACATGAGTATCACCGTTAAACTAACTTCTACGCCATGTAGCCCCGGTCAGTACTTAGTCGGTACAATTGCTTTAGGCTTCAAGTATCTAACTTCAACTCTGGACACCAACACCATGAAAACCAACATGAAAGCCAAATTCAAATGGGAAGACCCCTTCATGCTGGCCGACCAGCTGACAGAGGACGAGCGCGCCATTGTTGATGCGGCGCATGCGTTTTGCCAGGACAAGCTGCAAACCCGCGTGCTGATGGCCGCACGGCATGAAAAATTTGACCGCGAGATCATGAATGAAGCCGGGGCCATGGGCTTTTTGGGCGCAACGATTGAAGGCTACGGCTGCGCTGGCCTGAGCTACGTTGCCTACGGCTTGATAGCACGCGAAGTCGAACGCGTTGACAGCGGCTACCGCAGCGCCATCAGCGTGCAGTCGTCACTGGTCATGCACCCGATCAATGCCTACGGCAGCGAGACGCAGCGTGAAAAATACCTACCCAAACTGGCGACGGGTGAATGGGTCGGCTGCTTCGGCCTGACCGAGCCCAACCACGGCAGCGACCCGGGCAGCATGTTGACGCGCGCCAAGCCTGTGGCTGGTGGCTTCATCGTCAAGGGTGCCAAGATGTGGATCACCAACAGCCCGATCGCCGACGTATTCGTCGTATGGGCCAAGATGGAAGACCCTGACGGAAAAGTCGGCGGCCAGGAGTCGATTCGCGGCTTCATTCTTGAAAAAGGCATGAAGGGTTTAACGGCCCCCAAGATCGAAGGCAAGATGAGCCTGCGTGCCAGCATCACAGGCGAGATCGTGATGGACGATGTGTTTGTGCCCGCAGCCAATTTGCTGCCCAACGTCAGCGGCCTGAAGGGCCCGTTCGGCTGCCTGAACAAGGCGCGCTACGGCATCGCCTGGGGCGCGCTCGGTGCGGCTGAAGACTGCTGGTTCCGTGCCCGCCAATACGCCATGGACCGCGTGCAATTTGGCCGCCCGCTGGCGCAGAACCAGCTGATTCAAAAGAAACTGGCCGACATGCAAACCGAAATCGCGCTCGGCCTGCAAGGCTGCCTGCGCGTAGGCCGCCTGATGGACGAAGGCAAGGATGCGCCCGAGATGGTCTCGCTCATCAAGCGCAACAGCTGCGGCAAGGCGCTGGACATTGCTCGCCTGGCGCGCGACATGCACGGCGGCAACGGCATCCATGATGAGTACCACGTTATCCGCCACATGATTAATTTAGAGACCGTCAACACCTACGAAGGCACGCACGACATTCATGCGCTGATTCTGGGTCGGGCGCAGACGGGTTTGCAGGCTTTTTATTGACCAAACGCCCTAGAGCAACAAAATGAATCTCGGTTCTGGCAAAAAAAATCCCTTCAAATGGGTCATCGCCTGCGTAGTGGTACTGCTAATTGCCGCTGGCGTGGTGCGAGCCCTGTCAGCGCGCAAAGATCGCCAGCAGGCGCTGGTCATCAGCACAACCACGCAGACGCAGGGACAAACCCAAGTGGAACTCGCCAGCACCGATGTGGTCAACGCGAAAATGCTTGAAGTGGTGCAGGGCTTGGCCATCTCGGGCACACTCAAGGCCGTCAATTCTGCCGTCATCAAGGCACGCGTCGCGGGCGAACTTCAGGGCCTAAGCGTACGTGAAGGCGACTTTGTAAAAGCCGGCCAGGTGATAGCGCGCATTGAGTCGAGCGAATACCCGTCACGCCTGCGTCAGGCGCGCGAGCAGGCCGCCTCAAGCATGTCACAGGTTAAAATAGCGCAGCGCCAGTACGACAACAACAAGGCGCTGGAGGGCCAGGGCTTTATCTCAAAAACAGCGCTCGACACCTCGCTGTCCAACCTGAACGCCGCGCAATCGACTTACAAGGCCGCGCAGGCAGCAACCGATGTGGCCAGCAAGTCGGTCGATGACAGCATTCTCAAAGCGCCGATTTCCGGGCAAATCTCGCAACGGCTGGCGCAACCCGGCGAGCGCGTTGGCATTGATGCCCGTATTGTTGAAATTGTTGACCTGAGCCGTCTTGAACTAGAAGCCACCCTGAGCGCCACCGACTCGATGCAGGTCAGCGTGGGCCAGGTTGCCGACCTGAAAATCGAAGGCGGTAGCCAGAAGGTGAGCGCCAAGATCGTGCGCATCAACCCCAGCGCACAAGCCGGAAGCCGCAGCGTACTGGCTTATCTGAGCATCAACAACAAGCTAGCATCAGGCAGCGCGAGTAGGCCGGCCATGCCGCTGCGCCAGGGCCTGTTTGCACAAGGCACGCTGGGCACGACGCGAGCATCCACGCTGTCACTGCCCGTGAGCAGCGTGCGTGTCGACAAACCGACACCCTACGTGCAGGTCATTGAAGATGGCAAGATTGTCCACAAGCCCGTGGAGCTGGGTAGCCGCGGCACCGCTGGTGATGAAAACGTCGTGGCAGTCAAGGGCATTACGGAAGGCGCAGTGGTGATCCGCTCCAGCATTGGCTATCTGCGTGAAGGTACGCTGGTCAAGTTCACAGCCATGAATGCCGGGCAAGCCAGCGGTTCTGCGGCGACGGCATCCAACGCCAAAACGCCGTAAGCGTCATTAAGCGTCATAAAACGCTTCAGCAAGGTACACACGCATGTGGTTCACCCAGGTCAGTCTTAAAAATCCGGTGTTTGCCACGATGGTCATGCTGGCCATCGTGGTGCTGGGGCTTTTTTCCTACCAGCGTATGCA
>Ga0335396_10005082_pt1 | contig 13800 bp, 11 predicted proteins | sample FRY02_FD_205743 | JGI IMG/M metagenome (GOLD analysis project Ga0335396, IMG submission 205743) | Freshwater microbial communities from Lake Fryxell liftoff mats and glacier meltwater in Antarctica - FRY-02 (spades assembly) (version 2) | ecosystem: Environmental > Aquatic > Freshwater > Ice >... | reverse complement strand
AATTTAGTTGGCAATCAATCGACTAAGCAATCGACTAAGCAATCGACTAAGCAATCGACTAAGCAATCAAGTAACCGAATGACAATGTTTAGATTGTATAGGTAAAGTATAGTGCCATTTCATTTTCTTTTTTACTGAAACCACATTTTTCATAAAAAGGAATATTTTCATCAGAACAATTCAATATAATTTTGTAGCAATTATGTGTTCGCGCATAATCAATACATTTTTGAACAAGTAATTTGCCTAATCCTTTACCACGGCATTCATTATCGACAATAACATCTTCAATATGGGCAACTTTTCCAAAATTATGAATTAGCTTTATTTCAATAAAAATGGTGACTGAACCTATAATGTGTTGTCTAGAACGCGTGTTTGTATTACACATATAGTATTCAGTTGTGTATTCTGTCGTGTGTAATGGTGCCTGAATAACAAATATTTGGTGACCATCGTGTAACGTATGTATATAATTTGTAAATTCAGAGAGAGAAATATCGGTTGGAGCAATGGAAAAGTCTTGCGCTAATAAAGAGAGATAATTATTAGCATAGTCACTAGAAACGATTGGACGTATATTATAAATTTCCATATTATGAATATATGTATATGTATATTTATAATAACTCATTTAAATATTATCTCTATTATAATGTATAATAGAATGGATATACATATTAGTAATAAAAGGATATTACTGATAGGTGGTTCAGGGTCACTAGGTAATGCCTTTTTAAAAAAACATTTAGATAACAATGAAATTTACGTATATTCTCGTGATGAGTGTAAGCATTGGACCATGCAACTACAATACAACAATCATCCAAATTTATATTTTATAATTGGAAATATATGTGATAAAAATAAGATGCAACAGACGATATTGAGACACAATTTTCATTTGATTATAAACGCAGCTGCTATGAAACATATTGATAAGTGTGAATATGAGAGTAATGAATGTTTAAATACAAATATTGTTGGGCCTCAAAATCTAGTAAATTTAATTGAAACTTTTAAAAATGATTTAACAAATTTAGAATGTTGCTGCTTTATCAGTACAGATAAAGCATGTAGTCCAGTAAATATTTATGGAATGTCAAAGGCTATTTCAGAATCATTATTTGTTGAAAAGGCAAAATATATAGAGGATATTAAATTTGTCTCGGTGCGATATGGAAATGTATTAAATTCTCGTGGTAGCATTATTCCTATGTTACATGAGCTTGGCAAGAACCCTGACGTCACCCATTTTAAATTAACAGATGATAGAATGACGCGATTTGTAATGACTTTGGAGCAAAGTGTTAGATTGATTGAAGAGGCAATTATTAACGGTGGTAGCGGTGATATTGTTATTCCTAAATTGGTTTCTTGTAATATTAAAGATATATTAGAAATATTTTCTGAAATATACAACAAACCTATTAAAAAGATTCCATTAAGACCTGGTGAAAAGATGTTAGAGTCATTAATTAATGAGACCCAGTCACTTCGTTTGATTAGAAATGAAGAAACTGAATATATGTTTATTAAGCCACCGTATAAGGATGTTGTATCTAACTGTGAAGTTCAAGATTACAATAGTAAGATTAATCCTCTTACCAAATTTGAATTAAAACAATATCTACATGACCTTAATTTGATTGAATTACCACGAGAACAAATAATGGATTTTAAAGTCGATTCATACAAATTCAAAAATACAGAACCCTTTCCATATTTAAAGGCGGAAAATGTATTACAAGAAGATTTTGCGGAAAAAATTCAAAAAGAGATTTTGAATATTTCAGATGAAGAGTGGGATAGATATGATAATCCGCTAGAGCATAAATATACTTTAAGAAACAAAGAAAATCTTCCTGTTAATTGTAGTAAATTATTTTCTATGCTTACAAGTAACGATTTTACTGGTTATTTATCAAATATTATGGGGTATGAGATTAAAAACGACCCTACAAAGAATTGGTGGGGAATCCATAAGTATGATGACGGAGACCATTTAGATATTCATGTCGATGCTGGATTACATCCTCAGACGAAGCAAAAGAAACAGCTGACCTTGGGTATTTATTTGAGTAAAGATTGGAAAGAGGAAAATGGTGGTCATTTAGAAATGTGGAAAGGCGAAAATGCCTCTAATAATGATGCCAAGATTTCAGAATGTTGTTATAAAATTCTTCCGCAATTTAATACCTTGGTATTATTTGAATGTAATGACTATGCTTGGCATGGAAACCCAAAACCAATTGTTTGCAAAAATGGTGAAAAACGCATATTTGTAACATTGTCTTATGTAAGTGACCAATTTGACGACTTAAATAAAAAAGAGAAGGCGTTTTTCGTGAAAAGACCAGAAGATCCTGAAGATGAAGGAAAAGACAAAATTAGAATGATGCGATGCGACCCAGAAAAATATAAAGAGGTTTATCGAGTTTAAATAATTATATATATATATTATATTATTATAAAATGGACTATCATAGTATATATGCAAATGTATTCTCTGATAAAAACTATAGCAGATTTCATCATGTTCAGTATGATTGGGTTATAGAATTATTAAAAAAAAGGTATTCTATACGAGATAAATTCACACTTATAGATATAGGTAGTGGTCGTGGGCATATGCTGAAACTGATACATAATAATTTTCCTAAGGCAGTAATAACTTCGGTTGATTTAGACAATTTTCATAAGTTGGATTTTGTAGAGTATTTTAATAAATGTGATATAACTTCAAGTGATGACAGAAATAACTTATTAAAGAATAAATATGATGTTTTAATAAATTTAGATTTTTTAGAACATATTGAAGAAATATATATTGATGACGTTTTAACAACATTTCATAATTTATCTCCATATAGTATTATAGCTGTTGCTAATCATAGTGATATTGTAAATGGCGTTCAGCTTCATTTAATTCAAGAAAATAATGATTGGTGGAAATCAAAATTAGAAGATAACTTTAATATTACACATTATAGAGATAACGGTGAAGATACTTTGTATATGTATGAAGTAATCAGTAAATAAAAATGAGACAATCATCTCCCATTACGATTCTATTTGATATTGGTTACACCGACTAAAAAGAAAAATGAGACAAAATCCCATTAAAAATTAAAGTGGTGTAAAATCAATAGGCAATCTTTTCATTGCCGATCGTCTTACTTACCCCTGCTATTGTTCCACAGGTGAAAGACGCTTGTCGTTGAAACTCGCTTGGTCTGGTTTGGGTTTCTATCCATTCCTTTGTAAGTTTCATTATAGAAATAGCAGAGTTCTTATCCCTTGTTCTAAATACGGTATTTTTGTTTTCATAACTCACGCAATTAGAACAGTAGAATAATCTGTATATTTCCTTTCCTTTTTTATCCTTGTAATGTTTCAAATCCTTATAACATTCGCAGCACTTTTGAGAAGTATAATATTCATTGATGGTAAGTGTATCATATTTCTTATGGATTAGTTTCCTCAATCCTTTATTCATCGTAGGCATTGTATATTTCATTTGAGTGCTTCTACTCCAATTACCATAACCAATTAGGACATTATCACCAAAGGTTTCCTTGATTTTATCGAGGAATGTATCTATGCTTTTCTTACCATAACTATATTGTCTAAACTTCATTTTTCTCCAAACATCACGCTTGTAAAACTCGGTTGTTTCTTTATTTAGTTTATCCTTTTCTTGTAGAAACATCTTGAACTTTTCATAATCAACTGACTTACTGTTTTTACTGGATAAATGAGTTTCTTTTTCTATGATGTTGTTTCGTTTCTTTTCTTGTAATAATATCCTTTCATTACGCTTTCCATAACTTTCTATCTTCCTTTGTGATGAGGTATATTGAAGTTTGTTCCCTTGACTATCCATCATATACACTAAACTATGCTTTCCTGGGTCGCAACCAACAATATTCCTATCTTTCAAAGTATCCAATTGTTTTGTTGATAAATCTTCTATATTATGAAAATCTTGTTCTTGTAAAGTAGGAACTCTTGAACCCCATTTATTATCTTTCAAATCCTTACGAATAAACAATAAAGAACAACTAATACCGTCTGTTTGGAGTTGGTAATGAAACTGATAATGTTTGCTTTTGAATGTTTTATGTTGTAAGTTCAAAAGATTATTCCATACATCGTATTGGTTTTCCTTGATTGCTTTGAATAATTCTGTTTTCGTTTTTCCTTCCAAAGAAAAGAGATTAACGATACATGCGGTATCCAAAATGATATGTTTGGGAATGATGTTATTTCGTAGTGGTAAAGGTTGAAATAGTTTATGTTCTTCCTTTTCCAATACAGCATTCATATACAACATACCTTTCAAATAATCAAATGGTTTCACTTTCACATCATAATGAACTGACTTCTTTATGTTTGTAGGAAGGATATTCGGTAAATGAGTGGTTTTCCATTCATCAAACATCGTATCTGTTTCCTCATTACATTCTAATATTTGCTTCTTGAACTTGAAAAGGATTGCTTTATCTTCTGTTATGTTCGTGGTAGTTTTATTGATGAACCGAAGAAAATGTTGAATAAATCGTTCTTGTGTATTGTTAGATAAGGCAGTATGGAGTTGTGTTGCTAAATATGGTAGCATATTGGATTTGTTTTTCAAAGATGTCTTTTCATGATTGAGTAAAGGTTGGTATTCCTTATCATAAAACAATTTTAATGTTTCTAACATAGATGTATCCTTTTCCTTTCTTCCACTATTCGTTTTTTCTCCTAATGTCTTGATACAATACAGAATGAATTTTTCGTTTATTTCAGGTAAAGGTTGATTGCCGTTATAACAATTCAATACATACAACCGGATAAATTGGTAAGAATGTATCATCAAATCATTCATTTCAAAAACCAAATTAGTAATGACTGGTTGGACTTCTTTATGGTTATGTAATACAGATTTGAGTGTGGTTTTGATGGTAGTGTAAGCAGACTTGTCTGTGGAACGGAATTCATGGAATGTCTCCTTCTTCTTTTTCCCCATTCTATATACTTACTAAATATTTTATTTTTAAATGGTTATTTATAAATAACTATTTATTCCTAAATATTCTCATCGTTTTGTTTTTCTTCCATTTCCTTTTTGAGTTTTTCTTTTCTTCGTAAATATGTTCGTTGGTTATATAATTTAACTTGCTCTGGAGTAGATTTATAATTTGTTTGTTCTTTATAGGTTCTAACTCTTTGTTTTTGTTCTTCTTTATGCTTTTCATAATATACCTTACTACTTGCGGGTGCTGTGTATTTTTTTAGATGCTCTTTTGTTGCTTGAAGTTCTGTTTCTAAATTGGAAATCTGCTCTTCCATTTCCTTTATTTTTTCGTCATTATCCATTACGATACTATATATAATAATAAAATATTTATATCTTTTTATTATATTTTCAAATTAGTTTGTCTCATTTTTCTTTATAATCGGTGTAATGTACATCATCTAAGATCCGATATATAAGATGCATCTCCATATAACATATTGATAAATAATTTTTTGCATTTGATAATTTTAATCAAAATATATTATATTAGTATCTCATAAAGAACTTCTATTATTCAACTACAAAATCGAATCGATTCAAATTACCATATATTATGTTTTTTATAGAACTGTTTTACCAATAATTGCTTATTATTAATTATTGGTATATCATATTTTGAAAAATCATTTATGTCTTCAATCTAATACACCTTCGAATATATATAATAACGAGTATTAGTGTAATCGTAAACACTTCTGTAAATAATTATATTTTAGTAAGTATTATTTTTGTCTCAGTATATTTTAGTAAGTCTAATGGATACTAAGGAAAAACCCTTGAAAATTATAAGTTTGGGTGGTGCAGGTGGTTGTGGTATTCGTATGAAAATAGAGGAAATTAAAGACAATCCAACATATATTTATGACTGGATTGTATGTAGTCAAGATTTCATAATTAAATCATTTTATGATTTTTCACATTTCATTAAATTTGATAATAACGATATGAATATGAAATTCCCATATCATTATAATGATGAACTAGAATACATAGATGCAATAGCAATTCATAATGAATTTAGTATAAACTATAATTCCATTTTTAAAATTAGATTTGAAAGATTACAGCAAACTATGAAACATAATAAAATTGTTTTAATTAGGTATCTAATTGAGGTTAACAACCCGGTTGATATTTTATACTCTAAAAATATTAATAATATCGGATTTTATTCAGATAATATAAAAAAAATATCAAGTGAAACTATAAATAAATATGAGTTAATAACGACTTTAAAATTACACACAGATGATATAGAAAAATGGTGTAAATTTTACAATAATATAATAAATGTTTACAATAACAAAGATATAACATTAATATTATTCTCTGATGATATTTCTGGTGATAATGTGAAAAATGTTGATAAAAATATTTTTGTAATAAGATCTTATAACTGGAAAATAGTAAATAAAATATTAGAATGTGAGTTAATAAATATATAAACATTTGGACATTTGAGTTACGCCGATCGAAAAGAAAAATGAGACAACCTAATTTGAAAATATAATAAAAATATATAAATACTTTTTATTATATGTAGTATCGTAATGGATAATGAAGAAAAAATAAAAGAATACAAAGAAAAACTCCAAAAGGAATTAGAAGAAAAACAGAATAATGATAATATTTAGGATTTTTATTTTTAGTTGGTGTAACCGACGTACTGAATCTCATTATATATTTGTCGTTATCACAACGACTGATATTTTAGTCAATCGTCCTCCCATAAATTAGTTGTCTACTCATAGGAATTTCATCAGTTGGTGCGACGGCAATATCATTAATAGGTTTAAATCCCATATTAATACAATGACTATCGAAAATTCTTTTATTAACTCTCCAATCAAATACATGAAGCTGTTTTGGTTTTTCATGAAATAAATGTATACATGTAGGGTTATTATCATTTAGTTCTCGTATTTTAAAATTAAAATTATTATATATTAATCGTTTTACAAATTCATCATCATCAGCACCAACTGAGTGCTTAAAATCTTCACGAAAACCTCCTTCCATTTTTATCATTAAATCTTCTTTATAAATAGCTCCTAAGTAATGATATGCTACAAAATGGTTCTTATAATGATTTAACCATCCTCCAACATCGTTAGTTTGTACACTATTACCACCAATTCGTCTATCAATACCTTTTAAAAATTTTACAATTGATTCATTTGTTTTAGTTTCAAGTGATTTATTAACACTAAATGAGGGTGATCCCCAACAATTAAATGTTAACCAAACTCCTTTTTCCAGGTTGTTAACACAATCTGTAATACAATCACCAATATGCATTACTTCTGGGTTTTGAATCATTATTATGTCACCAGTTGCTTGTTTAAAACCAATATTATATGGTATACATGGATTAACCCAAGTTTTATCTTCTTTTTTTACTGATATAATATTAACACTTATATCATTTCTGATTATATCATTGACAAATAACTTTGGATCTTGGTCACTTTCAGACGCATCATCAACAATAACGAGTTCAATATTTTTATGTAGTGAGTTGTTTATACTTGTAATAGTTTGAATTAATTGTTCTTTACGATTAAAATATGCCATAACAATAGAAACTTTTGTAGTTGGCATTATAATATTAGTAACATCATTTGTTTAAATATAAATTACGTAATTATTGTAAAAAATATTTCAGTTTTTCAACAACTAAATTACTTGTATTTCCATCACCTAACCATTTAACGTCCATAACCAATTCTTTACTTTCAATTTTTGACAACCAATTCCAACTATCTTCAAACTTCGAATCACTATTAATATCTAACATATAACTACAATTCGCCTCCACTGATTGTGGTCTTTCAGTAAAATCTCTCGGCACAATAACAGGCGTATCAAAAATAGCTGGTTCTTCTTGGGCTGTACCACTATCTGATATGATAAAAGGACAATGGTAAATAGTGGTTAAATATTCTTTATATGCCATCAAATCAACGACCTCTACTTTTCCCAACTTAATCCCATATTCTTCCATATATTTTGCAGTTCTACCAAAGTTCAACATTTTTACTGGGATTCCATATTTTTCAATACATAGATTAGCGTATTGAATAATATATTCCATTCTATGCTTATGTTTAAAATTTTCTGGTCTATGAATATCGAGTAAAATCATATCATTTCGTTTCTTCTCGTTTGGAATAAATGGTTTACATACTTCTACAATTGTATTCCCAACAACATGAACATTGTCTTTAATATTTTCGTTTTCTAAAAACCTTTTATATTCATCATGATATACAAAATGAATATGACTACAATGATCGCATACCGTCCTATTAATCTCTTCCAACATTCGTTTGTCAAATGAACGCATACCAGCTTCAATATGACCGACAATATATCCTTCTTTTCTTAATGGAAGCGCCGCACAAACTGTATTAGAATCACCTAAAAATAAAATAATATCAGGTTTTAATTGTTCCTTCTCAATTAACTCCATGATAGCCACCGATAAATAACCTAATTGATTATAATGAGTTCCTCCTTGTTTTCCAGTATCTAAAATATAATTTGGTTTTCTAATTTCTAATTCTTTGAAAAATACACCAGATAATAATTCATCATAGTGTTGCCCTGTATGAACAAGAATATGATTTATATCAGCATCTTCGTCTAGTTTCTTAAAAATAGCAGACATTCTAATAAAGTCTGGGCGAATACCTGATACAGTCATTACCGTCTTCATGTTTATACATATTATACCGTATAATATTTATATTGATTTTATTATTTTATAATAAAGAAAATTTGCGAAGTTCCTCTATTTGTATATTCAGTTCAGGTATGTTAAAATTACCATTAGCATCATATACACTATTCAATGTTTTATTTACAGTAATTTCGGTTTCCAATGGTTCAATTGTATTATTTAATTCGTATATATTGTTAATCATCTGAATCAAATTGTACTTTGTAACAGAAGTAGGTGAAAATATATGTTTAATTCCGTTCCACCATATATTTTCGTCAATAATTTTATTAATTATTTTTGATAATTCTAGACATGTAACACCATTCCAATAATGATTAGTGTAGCCATTTAGAGTAGTATTGCTATGTTTTTTTACCCATTCTAATAAAGAATATTTATTTTTTAATTCCTCTCCAATAATAGATGTTCTAATAACTGTAGTATTATATCCTAATTCTCCAAGTGATTTGGAAACACCATAGTTATTGGTTTCGTCGTGCTCATCTAATTCACTATAATTACCTTTCGTTCCGGAAAAAACGCAATCGGTGGTAATGTGTATAAACTTCATTTTATTTAACGAGGCAATTGTACTCAACATATTTGGAAATAATGAATTTATTAAAAAATAATTGCGACTACTAGTATCATTAACATTTTTGGACTGTGGTATAATACCAATACAATTAATTAGTACATCGTTTTCATGAATTGTATATTTATTAAATAAGTTTTCTAGTTTATCATGTGTAACGGTTGAAACATCCAAATCGTCTCTAGTAAAACATATACATTCTTTATTTTGCGATTTTAAATATGTTTTCATATAATTACCTAACATACCATTTGCTCCAAATATATAAATTGTCATATTTATATATTTAATATTGTTATTTTTTTATATGATAATATCGTATATTTGATATACAAATATACATATGAAAATATATTTGTTAGATATATATTTATTATATATATTGCTTTACTAATTTATCGATTAAACATGTAGGGTCGCTATCTTTTAATAAATCTAAATTTATATTATTACAATAGTCTTTTGACATATCAGCACCGTTAAACCAATGGATTCCAACAACATTATTGTCGGTTTCGAAATGAGATGGTTCGATATCTTTATTTTTATAAAAAATGTCTAATTGATTCCATTTTACTTTCAGATAACAATCAGCGTTATCTATATATAACTCCTTGAGATTCATCTCAGTAAATATAGTTTTTAATATGCTGCTTTTATTATAATGATTAAATATATTTTGAAACATTGTACATCCTAAACACTGATAATTAGTTTTATCATAAAAACCGTTTATATATTTTAACAATGTATTTAAAATACCATTATGTTTTTTACTTAGAAACATTCCAACCGGATAAACTTTGACACTGGAATTTAGTGTACATGGGTAATTATATAATATCATACTTTTTGCGGTATTCAGATTTTTATTTGAATAATATTTTTCAATGTTATTCGTATACACTATATCAAAATCGCTCCATAAACCACCAAACCGGTTTAACATGTAAAGTCTAAAATAATCACTCTTTATAACTTCTGACGCATCCTTATGTTCAAATGGCAAGATATCTGTATCTATATAATGAATATTAACATTTTTTATGTTGTTTAATTCACAAAAATAATCTATACCGGTATATTTCTTTTTTTGTTCATGTGTAATCCAGCTAATATGTTCATTTCTCTTTAAAGGACAAAATACATTGATTTTCCATCCAACGTGATACTTGTTAAACGACAATACAGTTAGTAAATTTAAATACGAAAGTGGTGTTCCATCCCAATATAAGTGTAATAACTTTGGAAATTGAAACTTATATTTACTATGTTCGGTTACATACATTTCATATAATTTTTTATTATATGTAATTAACTTGTTATGTTCATTTTTAGTAAATTTTGACTCAGCGACTATAGGATGCCATTGATGAATAACATATCCTCCATCATTTGGATAAATCGTCTTAATATTTAAATTTAGATTTTGCTTTATTGATAATAAAATTTCATTATCATCATACCACGCACCTTTTGCAAATGCTTCATCGAATCCACCTAATAATTTCAAATTGTCGTTCATCATTGCTGCGCAAAAATGATAATGAACTGGTCTATATATTGGATGATTATACCAATGAAATTTATTTCTAGAATTAAATGAATGGTCGTTGATCAATGAACTATTATTTAATAGTTCCTGAGTTAATTCTTGAGAACTACAATTATAACAAGAAAAGGCAGTATAATCGTCATAAGTTAGATTTTGTTTAACGTATCCCAATATATCTCCACGATGAATACATTCCGGATTTTGAATAATTACACGTTCTCCTTCCGCCTCTTTAAATCCTTTATTATACGTAGTACATGGATTGATACGATCACCTTTTTCTTCCTCTGTAATTTTTATATATTTTATTGGAAATGTATATTTTTTTATTGCGTCATCTAATTGATGTTCTGGAACGCTATTATCATCAACTATAATAACCTCGTAATTATAGGTTTTATAATGTTGTTCAAAATAATTCAATGTATTTATGGTCTGTGGTTTTCTATTATAATAACCCATGACTATCGAAATGTCATATTTATATTTGAATAACATATAATATTATTATCTATAATATATTTATATTCATTTTTAAACATATTCATTTAAATTTTAATAATAATTTACACCTACCTAAAAAACATTATATTTATTCAACTGTAACCACTTTTGCCAAGTTTCGCGGTTTATCCGGATTAATTCCACGTTTGATTGAAAGTCGATAGCAAATGTGTTGTAAAACCACCATATAAATTATTTCTTGAAGTTCTTTGTTTTCAGGAACTATAATACATCGGTCGTTTTCTATTTCTATGCCTATTTCGGCAATTTCACTAATGACCAATATATTTGCTCCTCTCGTTTGAATCTCTTTGTAAGCATTCCACATTTTCGCTCTATTTTCTTTATTAATAAGTAAAATTACTGGATATCCAGTTTGTAATAGAGCAAATGGTCCATGTTTTAATGCGGTTCCAGAATAACCCTCTGCGTGTATATAGCAGATTTCCTTTAGTTTCAAAGACATTTCCTTGGAAACGTGCTCCATAGTACCCTTACCTAGAACAAATATATTTTCGTGATTTAACAAGTCTATATGAGACGATTTAATTAAACAGTCATGTTTATCGCTAATGTTTCCATTAATGTTACTGTGTATATTACTATTTATTCCCTTTATTTGATAAGGTATATTTTTGATAGATTGGCAGGTTGTTTCACTCATACTCACATTTTTTAGCTCTTGATTGAACCATAATGAAAACAATTTAAATATAGTAACACTACTTGTAAATGACTTGGTAGAGGCTACTGCCACCTCTCTTCCGGCATTCATATAAATACCACAATCAACTTCACGAGCAATCATAGAATCAACTACATTGATCACACCCATAGTAATAATATTTTTCCGGTGCTGTATTAATTGAAGAACCCTATGTAAATCCTTGGTCTCACCGGATTGACTACACATTACCAGTAAAGTCAATCCATTCATTGGAATATCATTTAATTCAAAATCAGCTGCATCAAAACACATGGTGCTATTAACACATTCCATATGTTTCAAATAATGGCGTCCAATATGGCACGCATACAAACTTGTTCCACACCCTAAGAAAATAACATTGTGTATTTCATGTATTTTTTGTTTGATGCTATTAAGACCACCTAATTTAACTTTGTTATTATTTATTCTTGCTCCATTGTTATATGCTCTCATTAGTGATTCGTTTTGCTCTATGATTTCTTTCAGAGTCCAATGTTCATATGGTTCAGGGGTCAAATTCATCGTCACGTTTTTATTTTGTATTTTTGTTCGTTTTATATTAGTAATAATACCGTGAACAGATGATAATGTTACTAAATTGTCATTTTCTAGAGCATAATAGTGTTTCATCTGGTCTAAAAATCCGGATGATTCAGAACATGCCATGATATAATTGTCATTCTCTCCAATCAATATTGGAGACCCATTTTTAATAATATAGACATTTGACGGATTGTCAATACATTGAATAGCTAAACCATACGTACCTTCGAGCATTTCAACTGTTTTCATAATGGCTTGATCTATGGTTTGTACAAGAACGGTTGTTCCTTCAGTCATATCATTATGTAAATGATATTCTATTAAATTCACAATGACTTCACTATCTGTCTGAGAGTAAAATGTAAAACCTTTCTCAATTAACATTTTTTTTAAAGACTTGTAATTTTCAATAATACCATTATGAACCAAGCATATTTTACCCGAATTAGAAACATGTGGATGAGCATTATCATTACTGATTATTCCATGCGTAGCCCACCTAGTATGTCCAATACTAATAGGCGAATTATACACTGATAATTCTTCCGCGAATGTTTTGAAATTGTCAATGGAAGTATCTAGGCATGCTTTTTTATGAATATGTAATTTATTATTCATGATACACGACATACCAAACGAATCATATCCACGATTTTGTAAACTTGCTAAACTTTGTAGCAATAATAACATGCTGTTAGATGTATTGTCATCTTTACTGTTAGATGTATTGTTTATTTTACATAAAACGACCGAAACACCGCACATCAATATAATAACTGTAATATAAGATTATTTGGGTATAATCGCAATTACATTTGTTTTTACAAAAATGTTGTCTGTCTCTTATTTAGTTCATTCTAGTATTTGTATTGCTTTATTTGTATTGCTGTTTATCCTGTTCAAATACTATTTTTAGATTTTTAGATTTTTAGATTTTTAGATTTTTAGATTTTAGATTTTTAGATTTTTAGAAATCATCACCAAAATCAAAGACATCGTCATTTTTCGTTTTATCGGCCAAAGCATATTCGGCTACGCGCTTCTCAAAAAAATTCGTTTTTCCTTCAATACTAATCATTTCCATAAAATCAAATGGATTTTTACT
>Ga0335396_10005074_pt1 | contig 13819 bp, 14 predicted proteins | sample FRY02_FD_205743 | JGI IMG/M metagenome (GOLD analysis project Ga0335396, IMG submission 205743) | Freshwater microbial communities from Lake Fryxell liftoff mats and glacier meltwater in Antarctica - FRY-02 (spades assembly) (version 2) | ecosystem: Environmental > Aquatic > Freshwater > Ice >... | reverse complement strand
AAAAAACCCCAAGCGCTCAGTGCTACATCTGATTGATCAGATGAGAAAAAAAGACGCCTAACCTGATAAGGGTAACGGTGCGTGCTTACCGGTTACGCATACCTACCCAAAAGAATCAGATTATGTTGCTGACGCTCGGGCTTGGAAACTTCGCCAAGAAGCTGGAGTCACGTGGACAACATATAGCAATAATAAATTGCACGAGCTCGAACCGAGGTTAAGTCCTCGATATCAATTTGGGGTTTTAGTGCACGACACTGGGTATTGTATTAACCCCAGTGCTTACGTCCAAGCTATTGTTAACAATGCCCTGAAGTTAGGTGGGCACTTAATAAAAGCCAGCGCCAAGACTTTAAACTATCGGAACAATTTCATAACCTCTGTATCTACTGATCAAGGTGATATCGAATGCGACGCTATCGTTATCGCTGCTGGTGCGCGTGCCAAAGAACTCGCTCGCCAGGCAGGCGATGATGTCCCGCTAGCAACCGAGCGTGGGTACCATTACGTGGTTCAGGTACCAAATGGGGGGCCCAATCATCCGACCATGTTTATGGACAGAAAGGTGGTTGTTACACCCATGGAAACGGGTATACGCATAGCCGGTCAGGTAGAAATCGCAGGCCTTGACGACGTGCCAAATTGGCAGCGAGCTGAAATCTTACGCCAACATCTTGCCACGCTATACCCAGACCTTGCTAAGCATATTGCTAACGACCAAATTAGTGTGTGGTTGGGTCGACGTCCAAGCCTACCTGATGGCCTACCCTGCATCGGCTTTTCAAGCCGTGGGCCCTCAGTCATTCATGCATACGGTCATGGCCATGTTGGCCTCGCGGGTTCAGCAAGAACGGGGCGGGTTGTCTCACAGCTGCTAACTAACACTAGACCTGATATCGATTTAAAACCCTATAGCGCACAGCGATTTCTTGCCTAAATTGTTAAAGCTCAACTTCCGTTAGAAAAACCCGGCCTTTTCTGTACCCTACCCCCAAAACGATACCCCGCTACTGGGCATTAAAGAGCAACTAGGCAACTCGTTCGAATTAATGAGACCCGTAAACATTAAGGGTAGGAGTGCTCTAAGTTTTTGTCTGCCTCCTCAGTAAAATCAGTGATTGATTTTTTTTAAATCTTTGCCAATTATTTCGAGTCCAGCTTGAAGCATTTGTTCGATACGTGCTTTTTCTTTGGCTACACTTTCTTCAGTCCATTCCCATACCCCGCGCAAAGCTTTCATACCGAAATGACCTTGGTCCACCATCTCTTTCATGCTAGCAGGAAAGGATGTTTCATTATGAAGATGCGGATACAGCGCGTTGGCAACACGACAGGTGGTATCCCAGCCCGACATTTCCTTTTGCATAATGGGGCCACAAGCAAGAAAGCGGAAACCAAAACCATATCGCACAGCAATATCTACGTCTTCGGCGGAAACGACGCCCTCTTCAATTAGGTAAAGTGCCTCACGCATCATCGCACTCTGTATACGGTTGCCAACGAAGCCAGGAATATCTTTCTTTACCCATATTGGAGCTTTGCCTAGCTTCTTAAAAAGCGCGCACATTGACTCTGCTAGATTAGGATCGGTATCATTGCCGCTGATAATTTCAACTAAAGGTACTAAGTGTGCTGGCATAAAGAAATGGATTCCAAGAAACCGGTTCTTGTATTTAAGAAATTTTCCAATTTCGCTGATTTCAAAATTCGAGGTATTACTGGCAAGTGGCGTATTGATTTTGGCCAATTTTTCAATCTGCAGAAATATTTTTTGCTTAAGATCTAGATCTTCGGTTGCAGCTTCAATTACGAGGTCTACCTGCTTCCAGTCAATATTTTCAAGGCAAGAGTAGGTTGTAACTATTCCCACCAAAGAAGTAGGCACAAGCAATTTTTTTATACCCGCAAGCACACGGGCAGGTAGTGCATCGCGCGCACTTTGTGACGGGTCCATTACGAGAACATTCCAACCTGCGGCCGAGAATATGGTTGCAATATCACCACCCATGATGCCACCACCGATGATAACTATATTGAATTTTAGTTGTGACATAAGATTATTTTCTTAAATATAAATTGTGAAAGTAAACAGCCATTAACTATTTTTCGTATTTGAGATGATGAAACAGAGAATTTATCTGCTTACTAGGTCATGAAAGGCCATGACACAATCAACTGCTAACGTAACGCACTTCTGTAGCATATACACTTCAATAATATATTCTAAGTACACACATTCGATCTTTACGCTATCTATTGCTTTAGCGTCAACATCTGTTATATGAACTGTGGCGCCACATCTTTCAAAATTAAATGCCACTGCACGACCAAGACCTGAAGTAGCGACCGAAATAAATACAACTTATTGATATAAATTATTATTTGCTAATTCCATTTTAAATTTCTCTTTTTAAATCTAGCATTTCTCGCGCTTCATCTGGCGTAGCCATTTCACCTCCAAGTTTTTGAATGATATCGACTGCTTTTTCAACTAGCTCTTTGTTATTTTTAGCCAGATTTCCCTTGCTAATATACAGAGTATCTTCTAAACCTATACGCACATGGCCACCTGCAACATAGGCTGCTGCAAGCATAGGAAATGCTTTTGAACCAATACCGAAAGCAGTCCATTGCGCCTGCTTTGGCAAACGCGATGTAAGATAAACTAGCGTTTGGATATCGGCTGCAGCCCCATATTTAACACCTAAAACAAAATTAAATAATAGTGGGGCTTTTAAAATTCCTCGCTCATAAAAACTTAAAGCAAGGTTTAAATCGCCGCTATCAAAAATTTCAATTTCAGGTAAAACATTTGCCTTATTTATAACTTCAGCCATAATTTCTAAATTTCTAGGTGTATTGATTACGACGTTGGCTCCGCTATTCATCGTGTTGAAGTCAAGTGTGCATATTTCTGGTTTTAATTTAGGAATATGCTCTACGCGAAGCTCTGGTTTACATAACGTAGTGCCTAAATCCGGTTTTGCTGGGTCTTCACGAGATGGAACAAAGCGCCCACCCTCGCCGGTGGTAAGATTGAGAATAATGTTGCTACCGGCATTACGTACGCGATCGATCACCTCTTGGTACATAGCAATATCCATTGTTCCAAGAGTGGTTTTAATGTCACGTACATGAATGTGGGCAATTGCTGCGCCTGCACGCTCTGATTCGAGTACTGCCATTGAAATTTCAGCAGGCGTTACAGGGATATTTATATTCTGTTCTCTTGTGTGAATATTGCCAGTTACAGCACACGTCAAAATTGTTTTTTTATTCATCATGAATTATGGCCTCTCTTTATTTTTAAAGAATCACATAATTCTTTAAAAGTTAGTTTTAGAATAATGGCTAAAGTTGTCGATAGTAGTACCAGCGCAATCGGGTGATTAAAACTAAAGAATGCGATTATATTTCCATCATTAATGATCAAACCTTGACGTAAACTTTCTTCAAATATTGGCCCCAGCACTAACCCAATGACTACTGGTGCAAGTGGCACATTTGTCACTCTCAATATGAAGCCACCCAAGCCAGCAATTAACACAATAACGAGATCAAACAAACGCCCAGACACGCTAAAAGCACCCAATAATGAAAGTATTAAAACCATATTTAAAAGTAAAATTTCTGGTATTTTTAGTATCTTTACTACGTAACGAGCCGCAAATACCCCACTAAAAAACATAAAGATATTACAAATAATTAAAGCAAAAAATACTGAATGCATGAGTGGTCCGTGGTCTGTAAACAACCTAACGCCAGGTTGTATACCTTGAATGATCAGTGCAGACATCATCACAGCTGTTACAGGGTCTCCTGGAATTCCTAGAGCTAATGTTGGTACTAACGCACCCCCTGTGACGGCATTATTTGAAGCCTCAGAAGCAACAATTCCTTCTGGCTCCCCTTTACCCATATTTTCCCTAAAACGGCCAGACCTCTTCGCTTCAGAATAAGCAATAAAACTTGCAGTTGCAGCACCTGTTCCTGGAAGAATTCCAACTAAAGAACCGATAATTGACGATTTAATTAACGTTCTCCATCTAAGCGCCCACTCTTTAAATGGTGCCAAACGAAAACCGCCCTTGAGTTCATTCATTGGTGTCTTAGACACTTTCTCACCAAGGCGCCAAAACACTTCAGTAAGTGCAAAAACACCTACTAAAACAGGTATCAATTCCACTCCTGCTGCAAGTTCAAATACACCGTAATCAAAACGACTACTTCCAGACATTGAATCCGTTCCAATCACTGCAAGAAATAAACCAATAACACCCGATAACAAACCTTTAAGAATACTGCCGCCAGATACCCCCGCTATGCAAGTTAACGCTAAACAAATTAAAGCAAAAGTTTCTTCTGGCCCAAATTTAAGAGCAAATTTAGCAAGTTGTGGTGCTGCAAAAATTAAAACACTTACTGAAAAAAGGCCGCCAAATAAAGATGCTCCCGTTGCCCAACCAATTGCAAGATCAGCTTTCCCTTGTAATGTCATTGGGTAACCATCAAACATTGTGGTTGCGGATTGTGGGGTACCGGGTGTGTTAATTAATATTGCAGAAAGCGAGCCGCCATATACCGATGAACAATATATTGCCAACATTAATGAAATCGATGACATTATGTCCATCGTAAATGTGAAAGGTAAGGCTATGGAAATAGCTAATACAGAGCCCAAACCTGGGAGTATTCCAAAAATTAATCCAAATACGGTTCCTACTAAAATCGCTAGTAACGAAGGGACTGTTAAAACTGTACCGATTACTGAAAAAAGATAGTCCACAGCATATCTCCCATTTTTTCTTTAGATTCGGACATGCCAAGGTGAGACAGGTAAAGATAAGTTCAATAAAAACGTAAATATGTACCACAGTAGCAACGGGAATATGAACGAAATTATTAATAGTGGAAGCTTGCTTCGATAACCAAAAACTGTCATGAAAATGAGTGAGAAAATTACGCTTGCTAAATAAAAGCCCAATATTGGGATCAAATATGCATATATGCATACTATTAAAAAGCCCTTCAAAGGCTTTATAAAACTTATTTGTATTTTTGTTGGCTGTTGTTTTTTTCTTCGTATTAATCCACGAGTTAAAAGTAAAATGCTTAAACCTAGCCATACATAGATCAATATCAAGGGGAAAAAAACAGGGCTAAATCCTGAGTCAGCTACCCCTGCCTCATAATATGGTTTTTTTGCTTCATAGAGCAGCATTAGACTTACTACAATGCTAAACACTGCAAAAAGACTGTCACGATCGCCTTCTTTTAACATCAAACCTCCAAATCTAAAAGACGTACTCTCGTGGCAATATCATTGCCACGAGAGTACGTAAATGCACTAATTATTTAGCTAAAAGATTTGCAGATTGAAGTAACTTACGGTTGCGATTTGATTCGATTGCAGTGAATTCACCAAACTCTTTTGGGCCCATGTATGATGCTTGAATTTTCATTTTCTTAAGCGCTTCAAGAACAGCAGGATCGCGCATTGTTTTTTCAAATGAGGAAATTAATTTCTCCATAACTGCTGGCGGCACACCCTTTGGAGCATAAGCACCAGCCCAATTATAAATGTCATAGTCATAACCGAGTTCTTTCATAGTTGGTACATTTGGGTATTCTGCAGATCGTGTTGCAGACCAAGTAGCGATCGGAAGAACGTCAAATGATTGTACTAATTGTGCTTGATCACTAAAGACTTGAATGGTATTACCCAACAGAGCCTTCATTGCATCTACTGAGCTTTTGTAAGGCACATGCTTAACATTTAGACCTGATTGCTGCATGGCAATAATACCGATATGAGGAAGTGTTCCTGCACCGGATGACCCTGCAACTATTTTGCCAGGTTCACTTTTAATAACCTCAAAAAGTTCCTTCGCCGACTTGGATGGAGCATCTTTAGGTACCATCATCATTTGTGGATTGATCGATACCCTTCCGATTGGTGCAAAGCTATCAACACCATATGGAAGCTTACGCATATGTGGCTGAGTTGTAATTGGACCTGCTGGGGTGACAATTATTGTATAACCATCAGCTGCCGCTGCCGCTGCCGCTGCTGTTCCAATTGTTCCAGATGCGCCACTAATATTTTTAATAATTATTTCAGCACCTAAATTCTTTGACCATACGGGTTGTAAAGCCCTTGCAACGACGTCTGTGGCACCTCCAGCACCCCAAGCCATTATGATAGTTACTGGCTTCTCAGGGTATGCCAATGCACTTACCGAAAAAAATATTCCTAGGAATAATAATGTTGCTTTTTGAGTATATTTGTTAAGCATGTCGCCTCCGTTGATAAATAAACGCCGATTTTTTGGATAAAAATGCAAACGTTTGAATTAAACTAAGTTGTATAGCAACATTTGTCAACACAGCAATTTCAAAAGTACGGGTTTTACCTAGTTATTAAGGGGTAATTTCAATTAAAAAACACGGAAGGATTCAAATGTCAGCACCTGTCATTCAAGAAATTGAACTTATTTCCTCTCAGTTTTCAATTCCAGATATGGATGTTGACACTGCTGGATACAGTTTGGTCTATAAAAAAGGAAGCAAGAAATCTGTCAAGGCTTTTAGCGTTCGTGTGATCTGCAACGACGGTCTTGTAGGTGAGTATGTAGGTGGCGATGCAGTAGGGGTCGCTCAGATGAATAAATTTGCAGACAGATTAATCGGTAAAAATCCATTGCAGCGTGAGTTAATTTATAACGATCTAAAACGATGCTTGCGAAAGTTTGACAAAATGGGTATGGGGATGATTGATCTTCCACTATGGGATTTAGCAGGAAAATATTACGGCGCATCTGTTTCCGAACTACTGGGAGGTTATAGAACCCACCTTCCAGCCTATGCATCAACAATGTCTGGAGATCGTAATGGCGGGCTTAGTAGCCCTGAGGCGTTCGCTGATTTTGCAGTTCAGTGCAAATCACTAGGCTATCGAGGTTATAAATTACATGTTTGGGATGACTATTCCATACCTGAGCTTGTCAAAACCGTTTTGGCAGTCCGTAAGGCTGTAGGTGATGACATGCATTTGATGCTTGATCCCGCATGCAAGCTTGAAACATTCATGGAGGCACTCGAAGTCGGACGCGCATGTGATGAAGCCAATTATTTTTGGTATGAAGATCCTTATCGAGATACTGGAATTTCGTCTTTCTCCCACAAAATGCTACGCGAAAAGCTAAAGACACCCTTATGCCAAACGGAACATATTCGCGGCGTAGAAGAACATGTAAATTTCATTGTTGCTGGGGGTACAGACATTGTGCGAACTGATGCTGAATATGACGGTGGCATTACAGGTGCAATCAAAATCGCCCATGCTGCAGAGGGCTTTGGTTTAGACGTTGAAATTCACGGCCCCGGCCCGATGCACCGACACTTAATGGCAGCAATTCGTAATTCCAATTATTACGAGATGTCCTTGGTTCATCCAAAAACACCAGAGATTGGTCGGTGTCAAGAAATTTATGCTTGTGGCTATCGTGATTCGCTCACAAGTATTGACGCTGACGGCATGGTGCCTGTACCTACAGGGCCCGGTTGGGGTGTCAAGTATGACTGGGATTTCATCAGAGCCCATCAAGTTGATTCAAAAATATATAAATAATAAAGAGAAAAATAATGACTCAATTAAGTACACAGCTTGCAGAGTTTGCAACTTCGGAACTATCAGATGCGCTCGATGAACTCGGTATCAAAGGTGTTTTGCCTGGATTAATAGCTCAGCGCATCGGCCAGGGGCGTATCGTTGGGCGCGCTTTACCGGTGAACCTTGTCGCCAAATCTTCAGATCCAGACGCCTATCGTTTTGGGGGTGGCGTTGGCAAACCCCTTGAACAAGTACTTCAAACAATGGCTGATGGGGATGTCGTGATTATGGATCTACAAGGAACTAACCATGCTTCTGCTTGGGGCGGCCTTGCCTCTCGTTTAGCTCAGCAACGTGGCGTTAGGGGGACTATCATGTGGGGCACTTGTAGAGACGTCGAAGAAATTCGCCAAATCGGTTACCCCGTTTGGGCTGTTGGCGTGTGTCCACGCAGAAGCCGAAATGAGTTTACTTTTGGTTCGATTAATAAGCCAATTAATATCGCTGGCGTATCTATTAGTCGCGACGACTATATCGTTGCCGATGAGAGCGGCGTTGTAGTCATACCGGGCGCTTATGCAGCTAAAGTCATTGATCTCGCGAAACTTATTGCATTACAAGAAAAAGATCTTCTTCATCGTGTCACAACAAATAGCTTAACTTCGTGGGATGCCGTTTGAGCATTAAACAACCGATAAGTGGGCGCAGACCATCATAAAAATACTTGCAATCAGGTTACATACTGCAATTTTCTCTGGCAAAAAATCGAAAAAATGTTGAACCTAACGATAAAGAGTTAGTTGCATTACAGAGAGCATCATATTAAAAAATATAATCGGGAGAAAATTATATGATTAACGCTAATTTAACTGGAAAAACGGCAATTGTTACTGGTGGTGCCTCAGGCATTGGGCTTGCATGCTCTTCAATGTTGGCACAATCTGGTGCAGTAGTAGCCATCAATCATTTGCCTCATGACGAAAAAGCGTTTCAATCAATAGCCAAACTTCAATCCGATGGCCTAAACGTTATTTCAGCACCGGGCGATGTTTCAGATCCATTAAGCGCTCAATCTATGATTGAGACTGCAATCAAATCGCTCGGCCGTCTAGACTTTTTAATTAATAATGCTGCAACCCCTGGAACGTCTGAACCCATTCCACCATCTGATCTCGAAAAAATGACAGAAGAGTTTTGGGAGAAACTGCTACACACTAATCTTATTGGCCCCTTTCGGTGCGCTAAAGCTGCCGCAAAATCTTTGAAAATTTCAGGTGGATGTATTGTCAACATCGCTTCTATAGCAGGGGTCGGCGCTCAAGGTAGTAGCATTGCCTATGCAGCAAGTAAATCAGGGCTGATCAGCCTAACTCGAAGTCTTGCTAGAGGTCTTGCACCAGAGGTGCGCGTAAATGCTGTGGCGCCTGGGCAAACAGCAACCCCATGGACAGAAGGTTGGAGCGAAGCCCGTAAAAAAATGGCTGTTGATAAATCAGTTTTAAAACGTCGTAGTGAGCCAGAAGACATCGCACAGGCTGTTTTGTTTTTATGTGCTGGTGCCTCGATGATCACGGGTCAAACAATCATCGTTGATGGTGGCATGACACTTTAAATAGGTGCTTTTCCTAGACTTGAGCCGCCGCACACATAAAGATTTTGTCCGGTGGTAAAAGATGCCGAATCACTTAAAAAATAACCGCCAACTGCAGCTACATCATCCGCCTGGACCATACGCTTCATCGGAACTGAATTAACAATTTCTTTGGTTTGCTGCGAATCAGGGGGGCTATTAGCGTAAAACATTTCTGTGGCAATTTGGCCAGGTGAAACTATTTTGATTCTCAAAAAAATTGATCGAAAAACTGCAACGCTGCATAACGTTGCCCGAGCAGTAGGTGTGTCACCGGGCACGGTCTCTAGAGCACTAACACGCCCTGATTTAGTTGCGCCAAAAACACGAGATCATATTTTAAAAGTGGTTCAACAACTTCATTACGTTCCTCACGCTGCCGGTCGAAATTTACGCTCATCCACACAAAATTTGATTGGTGCAGTTATTCCAAAAACCGGTATTTCAACGTTTTCACAGACCGTTGCTGGCTTGAATGACACTCTCGAAGCACACGGTATGACACTCATTGTTTCTCAACCGGAAATTACCTCAACCAGCTCTAATGCTGCCGTTTATAAACTTATTGAGAGAGGTGCTGATGCGCTAATTTTGTTGGGTGAAAACCACGCCCCAGAACTACTTGAAATGCTTGATCATAGACATCTGCCTTACATCATGCTTTGGACAGTTCGTGCGCCAACCGGAAAGATGCATGTATCTGTTAATCAAGTCCTAGCAGGTTCACTCGCTGCAGAACATCTTTTAAAGTTAGGCCATAGAAACTTTGCTTATGTTGGAAGCCCTTTGTCGGGCAACCCTAGAGCTAAAGCAAGAATTAAAGGGGTTCAAGCACATCTTAAAAAGGCCGGCATCATTCTTCTAAAAAGTGCAATTATTGAGGAATACCACCAATATGGCTCTGGTCGAGAAGCTGCAGAAACTGTTTTAGATCGCCATCCAGAAACAACTGCCATAATTTGTACTAGTGATTTTCACGCTCTTGGCGTTTTACGTGGCCTCTACGAGATGAACAAGAAGGTACCTAATGAATTGTCTGTTGTATCGTTTAATAATAATGATTTTTCTGCGTTCTCAATACCTTCGATCACTACTGTCGACTTAAAACAACGAGAAGTTGGCGTGCAAGCAGCACTTATGACATTGAAGCTGCTCAAAGGAGAGAAAGTTAAACCTATTTTTATAGCACCAGAACTTATCGCCAGAGAAAGCTCTGGTTTAGCTATTAGATAACTTGGTGTCAACAAATTTCAATTGCCTGGTGTTGGGTTTTTAGTAAATCATCTAACAAATAGGTGAAATATGACCACATCACAAGCTATTCTCGACCGCATCTCAACCCAGCCTGCAGGCAAACTTTTACACCAGCCATGTTTGCAGGGTTGGGCTCACTCCCATCTATCGATCAAACGTTGATGCATTTGACCAAGCAACAGCCGTGGCAAACAATCTTCACACACCGGTAACAGTAATAAAAACACTACCAACAATCATTGCAAAGTGTGAAATACTATACCCACACACCCTTTCACCCAACCTGTTATGGCCGACTCAAAACCCTGCCTTTTTTGCACCCTACCCCCAGAGCGCATTATTGACTCGAATGAATATGGCGTCGTCATACGTGATGCCTACCCAGTCACGCTTGGTCACACACTGATCATGCCCAAAAGACACGTGGGCTCATGGTTTGAAATCACAGAACAAGAGCAACTCGCGCTCATCCGCCTGCAAACACAAGCACAACAAAACCTACAAAAAGAATTCAACCCCGACGGCTACACCCTTGGCATCAATGACGGCCCTGCAGCCGGGCAAACCATACCGCATCTTCATATGCACCTGATGCCGCGCTACAACAGCGATCTAAAAGACCCCAGAGGCGGAGTACGCTGGGTCATACCTGAAAAAGCGAATTATTGGACATGAACCTCACGCCATCGGCAGAGAGTCAGATTGCTTTCTTAAAGAAGATTCAGACACTCTTTGACGACAGCTCTTTTAATGCGACTTACAAATACGCCTTGCTAATTACCCTGACTGATTTAGCAATAGAACATGGCAATGATCAAGGCACCCCTCTAGAGCTTAAAAGTGAATTGATTGCCACCCGCTTTGCAGAAATCTATTGGCCGCAAATTAAACAGTTTTCAACCGGCATAAACGGAACAACCACAGGCGTACTCAGTCAAAATAAAGGCAAACAAGCTGAAATCATTACCACGCTACTGGGTATTCAAGAGCAACTGGGCATCAATGATTTCTCAAAAGTCATTAGACAAAAACTTTGGCAAAAAAAGATTAACACAATCACCCGAACGATTTGGCAAAACCCCGTGTTTTACCTACAAGAAGACTCAAATCAATTTCTGTACCCCTACTCAAAAGATAGAAGCAAACTAACCCTAACAGCAGAAGCCGCATTTTGTTTACGCAAATTTAGCGAATACATTATTCAGTATGCCAAGCAAGGCTGGGTTGGTCACATCAAAGCCAATAAACAAAACCAGCCCACCATTGGGCCTAAAGATGATTTGGAATCATTTCTGTTTGGAAGCAACAGAGCAGAGCTCACCCAACTTACCCCCTACCTAATAGACCAACAAAACGGCAAATGCTTTTACTGCAACACGTCAGTCATTAAGACCTCAGATGTTGACCACTTTATACCGTGGAAGAAGTACCCCAGAAACATAGCTCAAAACCTAGTACTCAGTTGCCAAGGCTGCAACCGAAGCAAATCAGACATGCTGGCCGCAAAGATTCACTTGCAGAAGTGGGTCTCTGAAATATTGCCTAACGATGAACGTTCATCGTTTATAGCTACACAAGGTTTTATTTCAGACCACGACTGCAGTCTCAAGGTTGCCACGTGGGCTTATCAGAATGCAGTCACCGCGCAAACAAACGCGTGGGTTAAGGCTAAAAGCACTGAGGTGATTGGGTTGGGGTTTATTGGGCTTATTGGTTTGGGGGTTTGAGGGTTTCGGGGGTGGGTTAGCGTAAGAATCGGCTTAATCAATATGCTGCTTCAGTATGATCATTTTCTTAAAGTTTTTTGCTAATTTACACAACTTATTCGAAGAAGCTATTAAAGAGGTGGATCAGTAATGTATTTGAATAGGGCAATGGCAATAGGTTTATCAAGCTTTAAAGCCATCTGCACGACAGAAACGACAGAACTTGACTCAGTTGCCATAGTTGTTTCTTTAAAACGGTCGGCCTCTGCTGTGCCGTCGCCTAAATAATAAAAACTTAAACCTTCGTCATTACTTTTTTTCACAAAAATTGGTACACGCATTTGATTGGCACATTGATTTGCAATGGCTTCCACGTCTGGGCTCACAAGCGTTCTCCTATTTTTTGACATATAAATCAAAGTACTTGTCGTCTCAAAATAATCTTCATATTTTGTTGTGTCAGCAATTGACTTATCTTTATGATAATTGACAAAAATCGGGCACTGCTTTTTGTCTTGACTGACGATATAGCCACCAACATTTTGAGCATTTGGGTTTTGTGGCCATCTAAGAATTCTAAATACATCTCTGCGAGAATACTTTGAACCTCGCTTGAATCCGTCAATAAAGTCCCCTGGCGTCCTGAACGTATTAACTGGTGGGGCAGAAACTGGGGCTGCCTGGTTCGCCACCCTGACGTGCGCATGATTTCGTTTACCGGTGGCACATCGACGGGTAAGATCATTGCTCGAGAAGCTGCGAGTCGCATGGCATCAATTGCTCTTGAACTCGGCGGAAAGTCGCCTCATATTGTGTTTGCCGACGCTGATCTTGATCTTGCATTATCTGAGGTCTTGAATGGGGTATTCTCCTCGTCAGGTCAATCTTGTATCGCGGGTACTCGGTTATTCGTTGAGCGCTCAATCTATGATGACTTTGTTGCCACATTGGTTCAGTTAAGCCATTCTTTACGAGTAGGGCCACCCGATGATCCAACTTCAGAATTCGCACCCCTGTCGTCGTTTGCTCATCGAGACAAAGTTGAATCAATGGTTCAAATGGCGATCGAAGACGGCGCTACCGTATTGGTGGGCGGTGCACGGCCTGACGCGCCCCATTTGGCTAATGGGGCTTATTACCTACCCACCATATTGGCTGGGGTGAACAATAAGTCTCGAATTTGTCAACAAGAGGTTTTCGGACCAGTATTATGCGCATTGCCATTTGACTCTGAAGAGTCCCTCATCGAGCAAGCCAATGACACTGCCTTCGGCCTGGGTTGCGGTATCTGGACTAAGGACTTTCCCAAAGCATATCGTGTTGCTAAGGCGATTGAAGCTGGAACTGTCTGGATCAATACCTATAAGCGCTTGAGCGTTTCGGCCCCTTTCGGAGGCTTCAAAGAAAGTGGCGTTGGTCGCGAAAAAGGTTTTTACGGCATTCGCACATATCAAGAAACAAAAACTATAACAGTCGGAATATAGTAAGCGCTTGCATATCCCAGACCAAACTGGACGGCTAGTCCAAGCCAAACTGGACGGCCAGTCCACGGCAAACTGATCGGCTAGTCCACGGCAAAGCGTGCGGCTAGTCCAGAGCAAACTGATCACTTTTGAG
>Ga0335396_10005062_pt1 | contig 13846 bp, 10 predicted proteins | sample FRY02_FD_205743 | JGI IMG/M metagenome (GOLD analysis project Ga0335396, IMG submission 205743) | Freshwater microbial communities from Lake Fryxell liftoff mats and glacier meltwater in Antarctica - FRY-02 (spades assembly) (version 2) | ecosystem: Environmental > Aquatic > Freshwater > Ice >... | reverse complement strand
GCTGCTGGCGCTGAACGATGCGCCCGCCTTTGCAGAAGATGAACTGGTGACGCCACTGCCGCCCACGGAAACACCCACCGCGGCCGCAACAGCCACGCCAGAGCCGCCCACCACCGATCCAACGACAGTGACAGCGACAGTGACAGTGACAGCGACAGTGACAGTGACTGAAACGCCTACGGATACGGCCACGCCCACAGAGACAGCTACTGAAACGCCAACGGCTACTGAAACAGCAACGGCTACCGAGACATTCACCCCAACAGCTACCGAGACCGAAACGCCTACAGTCGCTCCAACGGAGACGCCCACGCCTACTAAAACGCCGACTGAGACGCCGACGGAAGCACCCACACCGACCGCTACACCCACTGGCACAGCCATAGTGACTGCTACACCTCTGCCTACGGTCACAAACACGGCGCCCGCAACAGTTGCGCCCACTATTGCGCCCACTATTGTGCCCACTATTGCGCCCACTATTGCGCCAACCACGCCGAATCTACCGCCTGTCACGGGCACGATTGTACTCTTCCCGGCCCGAATGCGCGCCGGACCAACCACAAACAGCGAAATTGTGGCCCGGCTGGACGGCGGTGTCCAGGTCACACTGCTTGGCATTGTCGAGGACGGCACGTGGGCGCTGACCCGTGTGGACGATTCCGCAGCAGCCGAGAACGGGCTGACCGGCTGGATGGCCCTGGAACTGATGTCCGTCATCGGCGATCTGGACAGCCTGCCCCTTTATAATGGCGCGGGCAATCCTATCCCCACGCCGGAACCAACCCCCACGCCGGAGAGCGTAGCCCCTCCGGTTCAGTCACCGGGTCAAACACCCACAGCCGCCGCGACCCGACTCGCAATCCCAACACCGACCGCTACGCTGGGAACCGGTCCTTCGCGGCCCGTATTTGGCACGCTTCCGCCCACCCAGGCTGCTACAGCCCCTGCCTCTGCGACGCCAGTCAGTCAAACGGTTCCTGCAACGGTTCCGACAACAGACAGAGGCGCGGGTATCGCCCTATCCGCTGCCCCGGTTCCCGATCCCGCCGCTGGTTCGCTGATTGTGACTGTGACCGGCTCGAATCTTCCGGCCAATCCCCTGCTGCCCATTCCTGTGCAGGCGAGTGATGGCCGCGCCTTTCAACTGATTTTGAATGTCACCCAGACCGACCAGATTGCAGTGTGGAGTGGCCTATTGGGCGAGGCAGCGGGTCGCTGGGTTGCGGCACGGGGCGAGCTGCTCTGGCCGGGCACGCGGCTGTATGTGCGGGGTCCATTGGTGGCGGGTACAACCGAAATTCAGGTGGAATCGGTGCAGATTGCAGCCCTGCCCGACCAGCCCCGAACGGCGACGGGCACACTGGCAGCCATCGGCCTCGCCCGCACCAGCAAAAGTGCGCTGGCGCTGGTGGGCAGCCGGGATGAGCGGGATATTTTCTTGCTGGAAACATCGGGTACGCTGACTGCCATCGGAGCCAATGGGCAGCGGGCTATCCCTGTGGCCGGAGAGTCGGGCGGTCTGATTGTGCCAGCGCCCAACGCACCGGCAGGCATCAACAGCTTTACACTGCTGAGGGACAACGGCGGATTACTGGAAATTTTCGCCCAACCCCTCCACAACATCCGGGGCATTGCCGCGGATGGGGCGGGCAGCATTCTGTGGATCGAGACACCCCAGGTTGGGTTGGACCAGTGGCAGCTTTGGGAATATCGGATTGCCGAGGATGCGCTGGTTTTGCTGGCCCAGGAAAGTCTGTCCGTCTTTGGCAACAGAAACGATCCGGTCCTGCCCTCTCTGGTGGCAGCCATTCCCGGCGCAGAAACCAGCGCGGGAAATGGCTGGTGGTATCTGGTGGAGACGACCAAACCCCAAAACCAGCAGAACAACAGGGGCTTCTTCCAATTGAATGTGACCAGCGCGGGCCGTGCGGACGAGGTGCGTCTGTTGATGCCAGAGGGAAGCTATCGTGCGCCGCTGCAAGTCAACCCGGCGGGAACTCTGCTGGCCTATCTGGCCTATGACCCCAACCAGCCCAGCCTGACCGCAGGTTTTGTCCAGCCCAGCAACCGCCTGTGGGTGCGCCCAGTGGGTGACTTTGCCTTTGGCAATGACAGCCCGTTGGCGGCCTATGCCACAGAAAACCGCTTTGAGTTTCTGACGCCCAGCCTGGCCTGGCGGGATGCACAGCGGATTGTGCTGACGCGCAGCCGCTTCTCGCCCACCGGCGTCTTCAGCCTGGACACCTTCGGGATAACGGAGATCGATCTATCGGGTGCTACACCCGCGGCCAGCTCGTATCTGATGCGGGTGGGCAGCGCCATCAAAGAGAGCGCGGTCTGCCAGGACGACCAGCGCATTCTGCTCAGCGTCATAGACGAGGCGGGCGTCTATCGGCTGGCCGAGTGGACGGGCAACGGCAAACCGGCGACATTGGCCGACCTGCCCATGCGAATGGATCGTATCTTCGCCTGCTGGCATCTGCCCGACGCCCCGTTCACCATCAACCAGCCATGACATCCCTGCCACCCTCAGCCATCCAAAACCTGTTTGTCTGGCCAGACGACTGGCTCCACTTTGCCGGTTGGCAGGATATGCTCTTTGCGGCGCTGGGGTTGGCAATGGGCGCGCTGCTGGTGATCTGGTGGCGGCAGCAGAGCAGGCGCTGGTATTCGATCTTTGCCGGTACGCTGCTGTTGGGAATGGTGTTCAACGCAAGCAGCTACTATCTTTTCATCGTGCCGCCCTATTTTGCGGGCTGCCCCGGCGGTTGCCCCGGTCGCCTGGGCTACCCACTCCCTTTTGCCACAATTGGACTGGACGGAAAAGCGCAGATATATCTGGTCGATTTTTTGCTCAATTTTGTGTTGCTCTGGCTGCTCTGGCTGGGGGCGGCGATTCTGTGGCAGGTGTTGAGCGACGGGGTTGAGCTTTCGTTTCGCCCCCGCCGCTTCCGCTTTATCTTCTTCCTGGTGGTTGGTGTTCTCCCCTGGGCATTGCTCCCCCGCTACTTCAATCCACCGCAAATCGACCTGACCGGCGATGATGTGCGCATTTCCGTGAATGCCCGACGGGCCGCGGAGATCACCTATGACGTGACCGGGCTGTGGATTCACCGGCTGGCGGTAGAGGATATTCGTTACCCCCCTTTGCAAGTTCCCTCTTTCTTCGGGGGATCAGAACAGCCCCAGGCCCAGATATGTCTGCGTGGCTACACCTGGTTCTACATTCCCTGGCAGCGCTATCGGATCACACTGGACCGCACAGGCGTTACCGCGCTGAATATGCAGCGTATCCCCCTGAACGGAAGCTGCTGGGAGTAGGAAGAGTAGGAAGAGTAGGAAGAGTAGGAAGAGAAGGGACGAAAGGATGACGAGGCGTATCTCGTCATCCTTTCGTCCCTTCTCTTCCTGTCATCTTCACTCACCGTACAGTTCTGTGTTCGGGAAAAAGGCTGCCCAGGCAAACCAGAAGTGGTCGAAGTGGCTGATTTCGGTCAGGCGGGAACCGGCCAGCGGGCCGCTGATGGCTTCGCCCAGAATGTTCCAGGTGGATTGGGTTTGGGTATCGACAAACGTGCCGTTGCCGTCGCTGGCAAACGATAGGATTTGGCCGTCCAACGTGCGGTCATAGACAGCCACAGCGCCCACATCCTTGCCCTCCCGAATCTGCCGGGCGTCCAGCGCGCTGGTGACACCCGCTTTGTGGAAAAGAACGATCTGCCGTCCATCAAATTCGTCCTCCACGACGCCCCGCTCGGCCAGAAGAACAAAGGGATAGGCCCGTGCGCTGTCGGCTGTCGTCAATCCGGCCACCCGGTCGATGGCGGGCAGGCGTGGGTCTGGCTCGCCCCGAAAGAGGAAGGGATCGGCGGAACTGTCGTAGCCCACATACGGATTCGTGCCGTAGGGCCGGGACGCGCTGGGCTTGGCCAGCACGTCACCCGCCGGGAAACGGCTTTTGAAATCGCCCCAGGCAATCACCTGACTGGGCAGAAATGCGAGTTGTTCCCCCGCGTACTTGCCCACCAGTCCTTCCCCGGTGAACTGCTGCCACCAGGTTTCTGTCTGTCGATCGTACATAATCAGATCGCTGTTGCGCAGGCGGCCCGTTGTGCCGAAATCCAGCCTTTGACCGTCGAAATTGCGGTCAAAGGCGATGCTGGCGTTGCAGAGGGGGCAGAAAGTGATGGAAACGGGCTGACCGTTCACTTCGTCGTTGACAATTTCGTGCCAAATGAGAATGGAGAGGGGATAAGCGCGGGCCGTCTCCCCCTGCCGCAAGAGAATCACCGGCTCGGCGTCATCCAGCCACTCGTCCGCGGCTGCGGTTGACTCGAATGTCGGATCGTCAATCGCGGGAATGCCATCTTTGGGCGGCCCGCCAGAGAGGATTTCGTTCCATTCAATCGTGCGCCGGGAAAAATTGGTATTGAACGTGGAAGTCTCAAACGGGGGCGGTGTGCCATCCACAATCACTTCGCCGCCGGATTTGGGCACGCTGGCCGCCACACTTGTGCGAGGGGCAAAATCGGGCAGAACGACGGTCTGCTCGACAGGCTGGACGGTCGCTTCATTTGGGTCTGGTACTACTGCTGCCTGAATGGGCGGTGCAGTTGCAGTACACCCGGCCAGAAGCAGCCCGGCCAAAAGTAAGAAGGAGAAAAGTGGTACTGGCATAGAATGAGACATAAATACCTCCGGTGTGTAAGGATTAGTCGGATGATTTTGGTCTTGGGTACGTGAGCCATAGTGACGCCAGTCTGCCACACGGAGCACTAGCGGGCTGTAGTGTCCCCTACGCAGGGGAACGGCGGCAGGGGAACGGCGGCAGGTGACCGTCCGCCGAAGGGCTAAAGACCCACGGCTATCGGGCAACGCCCCCTGAAGGGTCTCTCAGAGGGCTTGGGGAAACGGCTGACCTGTTTTGACATCTCTCCGGCCATCCGCTAAGATAGAAACAATCAAAAATTGACATTGACGGAGAACGTGGACAGTGACCACCCGCCAGAGAGAGCGCTCCAATGGCTGCAAGAGCGCTTCGGTGTTGGCCCGTCGAATTCGCTCCTGAGTCGAAGCGCTGAACGCCTATCAGGCCAGTAAGCGTTTCCGGTTCTCGCCGTTATCGAGTTTGAGCGCCCAGATTGTCGATAGGCGATTTGGGGAAGTCAGGTGGCACCGCGAGCATACACCTCGTCCTGATCCGGGACGGGGTTTTCTTTTTGTAGGTCGGACTGTTAGTCCGACCGCAGTTTACAGTCGGACTAACAGTCCGACCTACTGGAGAGAGATCTTATGAGCGATCTATTGCAGAAAATGGAAGCGATGGCCGCACGGGCCGGAGCAGAACTGGCCGCGGCTACGACGACCGAAAGCAGCGAAGCCTGGTATCGCCAATACCTGGGCCGCACGGGCGAAGTGACGGGGATGCTGAAAGGGTTGGGCCAGCTTTCGCGCGAGGAGCGCCCGGTTGTCGGCAAGGCGTTAAATGTGATCAAACAGCGGCTGGAAGCGGCCCTGCAAGAACATCAGGAAACCATCCACCAGACCGAGATGGAAGCGGCCCTGAGCGCGGAAGGCGTGGACGTGACCCTGCCGGGGCGCAGCCAGAATGTGGGGCGAATCCACCCCAGCAATGCCACCCTGCGGGAGATTTCCCAGATTTTCGGCCAAATGGGTTTTCAGGTCTACGACGCGCCGGAGGTGGAGACGGACGAGACGAACTTCACCCTCCTCAATATGCCCGACGGCCACCCGGCGCGGGATATGTGGGACACTTTCTACACGACGACGCCGGGCGTCATTCTGCGCACCCACACCAGTCCCGGCCAGATTCACGCTATGCGCGACTATTGCCCCCAGCCGATTCGGGTAATTTTGCCAGGCAAGTGCTACCGCCACGAGGATGTGACCGCCCGCTCGGAAATGATGTTTCATCAGGTGGAGGGGCTGGTAGTGGGACGCAACATCACTTTCAGCGATCTCAAAGGGACACTGGTGAATTTCGTCAATCAGATGTTCGGCGAGGGGCGCAGCCTGCGCTTCCGAAAAAGCTATTTTCCCTTTACCGAGCCGAGCGTGGAGGTAGATGTGGACTGTGTGCTGTGTGGAGGGTCCGGCTGCCGGGTCTGCAAGTATACCGGCTGGCTGGAGATTCTGGGCGCGGGGATGGTGAATCCGGTGGTGCTGCAAAATGGCGGCTACGACCCCTCCCAGTTCAGCGGTTTCGCCTTTGGGATGGGGCCGGAGCGTATCGCTATGCTAAAGCACGGCGTAGATGACATCCGCTATTTCTTCACCAACGACGTGCGCTTTTTGGAGAGGGTGGGATAATTGGTAATTGGGGTATTGGGTGATTAGGCTACTGTAGCCTAATCACCCAATACCCCAGTCCCCAGCCCTATCCACCAATCGCCTTGCGCAGCGCGCCGCCTTCGGTCTTCCACCAGTCGTAGAGGATGTGGACGTCCGTGCCGATGCAGAAATGGCGCACGCCCATATCCAAATAGCGTTGCGCGTTGTCGGCGCGGCCTATCTCGATGCGGGGATGGACGCCCATTTTTAGACAGGTGTCGATAACCTTCTGCTCGGCAGCCTTCACTTCCGGGTCACCCCACTGCCCGGCCTTGCCGATGCTCATAGCAAAATCAGCGGGACCCCACTGGATCATATCCACACCGGGGACGGCCAGAATCTCCTCCAGATTGTCCAGGGCCAGTTTCTTCTCCAGCATCAATACAATGACGATCTCTTGCAGCGCCTTCACATAAGCTGCACTGCCGCCGTAGCCCATATACGTAAAACGGCGAGTGGCGACGCCGTAGGTGCCGCCATCTTCCGGTGTATCGGCCCGCACGTAGCGCACACAGTTGCGGGCATCCTCTGCACTGCGGATGTCGGCGAAGAGGACGCTCTGAAAACCGGAGCCGATGGCCCGTTGGGTCACAAATTCGTTGTTTGGCATATCGACTTTTATCATTGTGCCCAGGTTATAAATCTCCGCGGCCCGGCAAAGGTTGTCCAGATCGTGCAGATCGTAAGGGCCGTATTCGGCCACAAATTCCACATAATCGTACTGGCCGGTGTGGCCGATCAGTTCCACGACGCTGGGCCAGGTGGCGTGGATGTGGGTGCCGATGGTGGGCAGACCGGCGTTGAGCCGTTCGCGGATTGTGTTGACGCGCATGGGTTTCTCCGTTGGGGGTGGTGTGGTGGTGATGACGCAAATTTGGCGTTCGACGGGAGTATAGCACAAAATCGATGGCTATACGAGCGCGTTTTCCAGAGGATAGAACGCGGATCGGGCCGGATTGAACGGATTGAAACGGATTGAAACGGATGCGAGATGTGAATGCTATGACACATTCAAGGATGACAACTGAAGAACCTTCCGGGAAGCGGCCAGCGCGATTTTCCTGTGCCTCTGATTTTGTGGCCGCTTCCCGGAAGGTCGCGTCGCGCCTATCCCCGCGGATAGCAGCCATCAATCCCTACGCTGTACTGGCTGTTGGGTTGGCAATTTTTGCCCTGTCGCCCCTCCTGGCCCCCGGCTATTTCTACGGCGCGCATGACGGACGGCACAGCGTCTTTTACGTTTCCATGTTCGACGAGGCCATCCGGGACGGCGCGCTCTGGCCGCGCTGGGCCATGCACCACAACGCGGGCTATGGCTATCCCACATTTATCGTGCAAGCACCCTTGGCCTTCTACGCCGCGGAGTTCTTCGTTCTGCTCGGTTTTGGCATTACTACAGCAATCAAATTGACCTGGGCAGCGGGGTTTCTGGTGGGCGGATGGGGAATGTATAAGTTGATTGGGGATTGGCAGGACGGCGCTTCTCCCGATCCCAAGCTCCCAATCCCCAGTCTCCGCTCCCTGCCAGCACTGATCGGTGTGCTGCTCTACATCTTTATCCCCTACCATCTACTGGATATGTACGTGCGGGCCGCGTTTGCCGAGACGACGCTGATGGCCTGGTTTCCGTGGGTCTTTCTGGCTTTTGACCGGCTGATTGTGGGTGGCAGCAGCCCCGGCTGGCAGCGACGACTGCTCCTGGCCGCGCTCTGCTATGCGGGCGTCATCCTCACCCACGTCGTCGCGCTGATCGCCTTCACACCGCTGCTCATCGCCTTCATCCTCTTCCGCCTGTGGACCGCCCGCCCACGCAATACACAGCACACAATACGCAGCACGCACTACGCACCGCTCATTCTCGCTGCCTTCGCCGGAATCGCCGGGGTTCTCCTCGCCGCCATCTTTCTGCTTCCCCTGCTGACCGAAGGGCCGCTGCTGGACCAGAGCGTATACACCGGCAACACATACAGCTACGCCCGCCATTGGGTGCAGTTCAGCCAGTTTTTTAGCCCATTTTGGGGCTTCGGCTTCTCCGACGATCCGGTGGGGGCTAACGACGGGATGGGTTTTCAGGTGGGATTAATAGCACTGCTGCTGGCCCTGGCAAGCGGCTATGGCCTGTGGCGAGACCGACACCGGCGGGACACTGGCTGGCAAATCGAAGCGTTTCTGCTCGCCATCTCCGGGGCGATTCTCTTTTTTGTGACACCCGCCGCCGCGCCGATTTGGCGGCTGCTGCCGATGGTGGAGGTGATCCAATTCCCCTGGCGGCTGCTGGCGTTGAGCAGTTTCACACTGGCAGCGCTGGGCGGATTGGCCGCGATTCGCCTGTTGGGAGATGCGGCGCTACAAACGCGGGAAAACGGCGCACTGGCTGGCGGGGTTGCCCTGGCGCTGCTGATCGTCTTTGCCAGTGTGGGCTATAGCCATCCCCAGACGCTGCAACCGGTGGCGGCGTGGCGAGAGGATGGCCGGGCTGTCTATCAGTTCGAGCAGGAACACCCGGATATGCTGGGCTACACCGGTTGGGTGGAAGAACGCTTCACCACTTCGGCCCTGACCGCCCAATACGCCGCGCCGGATTTCTCCAACGCGAAGCTGGAACGGTTGGGGATTCTATCCGGCCAAGGCACAGTTCTCAGCCACTACAGCCGGGGACACTCCTTCGGCGGCGAAGTGGAGATGGCGACAGCGGGGGTGGTGCAGATACGCGTCTACTTCTTTCCCGGCTGGCAGGTGCTGGTGGACGGGGTCTCCGTTCCCCATCGCCTTTCGCCGCCGGATGGGTTGATCGAAATTGACGTACCAGCGGGTCCGCATTCCATCGATATGCGGATGGGCAGCACACCCGTGCGCACGGCAGGAATCGCGATTTCGGGGATAACACTGGCACTATTGCTCGGTCTGGCAATGGCCCGCCGCCAGAAGCAGAGAGCGTGAGATCGCCTAGCAGCCTGTCGGGGAGGAGGACTGTCTCCTCGATATTTGGCTGATTATGGGATAGCGTTCCAGTATCTGTGCAATATCTGTGCAATCGCGGTCTGCAAAGTGGCTTCGTCCCGTATCTGACAACGACCCCGTCCCACCTCTGGGGCGAGAGAAAGCAAGGCAGTCGTAGCCTTTTGCAAACGTTTGTAACTGCTCAGCCCACGTCAGAATCAAACCACGAAACACACAGAAGTTCTTCGCTTTTTCAGTCTATTCTGTCTGTTCCGTGGTTAATCAGCGAGAAATGGCTGAGCAGTTACCTCCCATCACCCCACCCGCGCAAACTTCTGCAACCCCGCGTTCCCCTGCACTTGGCCCACATACAAATCGCCGCGGCTGTCGGCCCAGATTCCGTGGGGACAATAGGCGAATTCACCCGATTTGCTGCTGGGTGCTGCCCCGCCCCATTTGGAGAGTAGCGCCCCGTCCAGCGTCCAGACGCTCACCTGCTGCTCCAGCTCGGCCACATAGACCACATCCTCTTTCGGGTCAAAGTAGATTGTGTCCGGTTTGAGCAGCCCCGTGCGTTCCTCCAAATAATTCCCATCCGTGTCGAAAAGCTGGATGCGGTCGTTCGTGCGGTCACATATCCACACCCGGTCGAAGCGGTCGATGCGCACGCAATGGGAAAGCTCGAATTGGCTCGGCCCCGTGCCGTATTCGCCCCAGGAGAGGATGTGCTTGCCCTCCGGCGTATATTTGTGGACCCGGGCATTGTCATAGCCGTCGGAGATAAAGAGCGAGCCGTCGGCAGAGATTGCTAAATCTGTCGGCATACGGAAAGGTTCGCCCGGCGCGCCCGCCTGTCCCGGCGTGCCGATTGTCATCACCAGTTCGCCCCGGTTGTTGAATTTGAAGACGCAGTGGGTCTCCCGCTCCACGCACCAGACGTTATCCTCCGGGTCGATCCAAATGCCGTGCGCGTCCTGGATAATCCCCTCGCCCCAGGAGTCAACGAAATTGCCTTCCCGGTCGAAGATCACCAGCGGGTGCGCGCTGCGGGAGTAGACGTAGACCCGATCCTGCGAGTCGCAGCCTACGCCGGGAATCCAGCCCCACTCCCAGCCATCCGGTAATTTGCCCCAGCCCTCTACCACTTCGTATGTGTATTTGCCTGTGCCAAAACTCATTGCTCAATCCTCCCATGCCTTGACCGCGATTTTGATGACTTCCTCATTGCCCAGCCGATAGCGCCCGTCCAGCGCCTCGAAGCCTTCCCGCACCCGTTCCAGGGGCAGGGTGTGGCTGACCATTTCGGCGTAGGGGTATTCGTTCTTTTCCAGAATGCGCAGACCGCGCACAAAATGCTCGTACTGGCTGCCCCAAATGGCCTCGAAGCGCAGATTCTTGCGCATCATCAGCCGGTTGATATTGAGTTCAATCGACCCCATATCCACAAAGTGGCCCACCTCCACAAATGTGCCGCTGTGCTTCACATAGCCCAGCCCTTCCGGCGTGGCGGGCAGAAAGCCGGAACATTCAAAGACCACATCCGCGCCCTCTTTCTTGAGCGTGTGCCACATCACCTGCTTCGTGCGTTCCTCCACCGAACGCACATCTTCGATGTTAATCGTCACATCCGCGCCATATTTCTGGGCCAGTTCCAGCCGCTTGGCCGGGCCGCCGACGACGATAATCTGGGCCGCGCCCATCAGTTTGGCGCAGAGCAGCGTCACCAGCCCAATCGCCCCGCTGCCCTGTACGACGACTGTATCTCCCAACTTCACCTGGCCGCGCATAGCCGCGTGGACACCGACGGTGAAGGGTTCGGTCAGCACAGCCACCTCCGGCGAGGCGGTGGTCTTCATCAGGCAGGTGGTGGGCAGGCCGAGATAAATGTAATCGGCAAAGCCGCCATAGAAGTGGGGCGCGACATCCGGCGTTGTGTAAAAGCCATACGCGCCGTGGCCCAGCGTCCCCGGCGCAAAGATCACCCGGTCGCCCTCTTCCAGCGAACGGCCCAGATAATCCTCTGCCCCGCCGGCGCCGATGGCTTCAATAATCCCCACGTTTTCGTGGCCCAGGAGCATCTCGCCCTGAATGCCATTCTGCCAGTTGTGCAGGTCTGTGCCGCAGATGCCGGCCAATTCCTGGCGCAGCAAAATTTTGCCCGGCTCCGGGTCGGGTACGGCGTACTCCCGAATCTCAAAATTCTGTCCGCTGGTAACGACTGCCCGTCCTGTGCGTATCATAAATTCCTCCTTGTAGAGCGAACGGTTAGTTCGCATGGCGAAGGCGAACTGTTAGTTCGCCCTACGGTTCAGCGTGCATAAGCATTGAATGGATTTGTCTCGGTCAGTTGGCGGATGGCCCCCTCGTCCACGCCAGCGGCCCTCAGTTTGGGCAAGAATGTTTCGGCCAAATAGGTGAACGGTTTGGGCACGCCGCCGCCTGGTTTGGATGGATCGTACCAGCCCCGGTCGTGGCTGAGGAGCAGTTTGTGGCCGAAGCCCGCATCCAGCAGCCGTTGGATGCGTTTGATATACGATTCGTCGCTCTGGCCGCCGCCAATGCCGTCGTATTCCAGCCACGCGCCCCGCCGGGCCATCTCTAAATGCAGGGCAAAGTCCGGCTCATTTTGGGTGTGAATCCAAATAAATCGCTCAGCGCTGTAGCCTGCTTTTTCGAGAATATCCAACTGATCCCCCACCACCCGACCGCGGATGGTGTGGCTGCCGATAATCGCGTTCGTCTCTCGACCAGCCTGCGCCCCGGCCCGCAACATCTTCGCCTCGGCGTCGGTAATGCCGTCGTCCCCCGCGCTCAGTTTGATCCACGCGGCCTGCACGCCGCTCTCTTCAATTTCGCCGGTCAGTTCATTGAGCATCCAATCCCGCAACGCTTCTTCACTGGCATCCAGCGCCCAACGAGGAATCCACGGCTCCCGGTAGATGCCCGTTGGCACGAGAACGGGCATGCCTGTTGCCTCCGACACAGCCCGGTCGATGTCAGCCCGGCGGCCCACGCCCACCGGTGTACACTCTACAAATGCAGTGACGCCCTGCGCCTGAATTTTGGTAATTTCCGGAGCCATCACCGGGATAACCTGCTCCGCAGTAGCGGCGCGCCAGTTTTCTTCGGCAATCGGGCCGAGATCGACAAAAATGTGTTCGTGAGGCAGGATGAATCCCAACTGGTCAGCCGTGCGGGGGCCGAGGGTTGTGATGAGATGGGGCACGGGGAAGCTCCTGTGGGATAGAATGCACAATCTGCCTCTATTATCTGACAAACCGGAGAGATACGCAAAGTAGATTTTGTACTTCTCTCCCTGCCTTTGCGTCCTGGTGGTTTCGCTTAGATTTGAAGTACAGCGCAAGATCACATACAATCGGGTCACTACCCTTCACGCAGAGGCAGGGGCGGCATTTATGGCTACCAGAATCATCCGTTATCAGGGCGCGATTGTGCGCAACGATCACATTTTTTTGATCCGCTATCGCCCTGCGTCGGGCGATAGCATTTGGATGTTTCCCGGTGGTGGCATCGAAGAGGGCGAGACGGAAAAAGAATGTGTGGAGCGGGAGATGTGGGAGGAGACGAGTCTACGCGTGGCGGCGGACCGGTTGTTGCTGGATCAGCCGATTGAGCCAACCGCCACAATGTACCAGCGGCGCAGGACATTTCCCTGCACTGTACTTTCCGGCACAGCCGCGCCCGGTCACGAGCCGGAAGAAGATATACCCGCAGGCTATGGAATTGTAGAAGTGGTCTGGTTCAATCTGCAAGACGCGGGTGATTGGCCGTCGCTGGTCAAACAAGACAACATCACAAGCACACTATTACGCTCCGTGCGGCAGGCGTTGGGGTACATCTGATGGATAATTTTCTCTTTGCCTATGTGGAGTCCCCCGTCGGTTTGGTGCAGATCGGCTGCTCGGAGACAGGCATAACGGGCATCAATTTTATCGAAGAGCGACGCCAGCCAGAATCAGTATCGCCCTGTCTGTCTGCGGCCAGCGAACAGATCGCCGCCTATTTCGCCGGAACACTGACAATCTTTGACCTGCCCCTGGACCTGCGCGGCACGGACTTTCAGCGCCGGGTCTGGGCACAACTGCTCGCAGTCCCTTTCGGCCAGACCGCCTCCTATCTGGACATTGCCCTGGCCCTGGAAAATCCCAATGCCGTGCGTGCGGTGGGCGCGGCCAACGGACGAAACCCCGTTTCGATTGTTGTGCCTTGCCACCGCATCATCGGCAGCGACGGCAAACTGATCGGCTACGGCGGCGGTCTCTGGCGCAAAGAATGGCTGCTGCGTCACGAAGGCGCACTGTTGATTTAAGAATAGAACGCGGATGACGCGGAAAGGACGGATTTCCGCGGATCAGAATCTCTTTATCCGCGTCCTTTCCGCTTCATCCGCGTCCTTTCCGCTTCATCCGCGTCCTTTCCGCTTCATCCGCGTTCTATCTGCTACCTGCCATCGGAGTCTCTTATGTCCAATCTTCTCGATCTTTCCGACAAGCGAATCCTCATCACCGGCGGCGCGGGCGCGATTGGCCGA
>Ga0335396_10005061_pt1 | contig 13848 bp, 8 predicted proteins | sample FRY02_FD_205743 | JGI IMG/M metagenome (GOLD analysis project Ga0335396, IMG submission 205743) | Freshwater microbial communities from Lake Fryxell liftoff mats and glacier meltwater in Antarctica - FRY-02 (spades assembly) (version 2) | ecosystem: Environmental > Aquatic > Freshwater > Ice >... | reverse complement strand
CCTTGCCATTAGACCTGTTGCCTTATGGCTCGATTTATTATCATGGCGCGCCCGCCGCATTGTGCGATATCCCCTTGGGTACACATCTTCATACTTGGTGCTTTATGAAAGGGGAAGCGGATAAGCGTCCGGCAATGGCGGTGTTTCATGATCGCATTTCGCCAGAATCTGCGTTTCGACGCTGCATCCGTGTGGAAGATGACTTCGGCTATCGCATGAGGCGGAAGCAGGTCTGGAAAATTGACAGTGTTAACATCGAAAAAAAGAAACTTCTCGCCACACTTATGCAAGATGGAAAAACAGTGGGCGGGTCGAAGTCGTTCGACCTGTTCGGTCGCACGCGAGTCTACCAAGAGCGTGGGATTGGAACGCTGGAATCATTGGCGAAGGATCAATTGGTTCAGTTTAACCTCACCTGGGTCGGACTGTATGGGCCGGGCCGAATCACCGAAATCTATCTCGATGATGCCGCCCGAAAATTGGCAACTAATTATCAGATGGAGATTCATCGTCAGCATATTAAGGAACGCGGGTTGCCGGCTTTTGTGGATGCAGTCGATGATAAGAAACAGCTTGTCACCTTCACCTTTTTCGATGGTGTTGATCCCACCCTATTCAACGATTTAACAAAGATCAATCCAGAACCACTCGGCTGGCCTGCCACCTTATTCGGCAAAGGTGGGGCGAAAGATGATCTTGCACCGAAAGGTACAATTGCTGTTGCCCGGGAATCACTGATGACTTACGACCCAACGAATGATCGCAAAGGGGGCAATATTCTGAAATTTAATAAGGTACCAGTGGTTCCCGGATGCAGTGGAATGCAGATACAACTCGAATGCGGCATGCTTCTTGACGGCTTTCGCCCGACGAAAATAGTTCGGTATTACCCCGCCAGTTGGCCTTTTATCACCATACCGATGGAAGAATCCGCCTTCGGCCGCGAATGATTGCAGGTCTGTTACCCTGCACATCTTTAAATTTACCTATTGTACCGCCCACGGTTAATCGAAATTTTCATTCAGAGCCCGAAGCGCAAGCGAAGGTTCTTCCTGCCTTCTGCTCCAAATCACTACGAAGCTTGTGCTTTAGGCTTTGGATATCCGATGCTTGCTGGGCAGATTAAAATAGACTTCGGGAAGACCTTGCCTTAAATTAATTTTTCACGATTTGACTTTATGCTTTGAGGTGAGAGATGAAAAGAATACTAGGAATTGCAATGGTATTAGGTTTGTCGGGTGCGTTGTCACTGATTGCGCAGGAAATTAAGCCCGGAACCCCGGTTCAGAAATTCCAGCAGTTGGAATCCCTCCTGCCCGCGCCATCCCCTCAGCGCCTTGCCACCGGTGCCCCCGGTTCGGGCTACTGGCAGAACCGCGCTGACTATGACATCCGTGCTGAAATCGATGAAGAGAAGCGCACTCTCACCGCCGAGGCAACCGTGACCTACCACAACGCCTCGCCCGATACGCTTGAATATCTATGGGTACAGCTCGACCAGAACTACTTATCCAGTCGCGCCGATTCCCGGATGACGCCCAACGCCAAGCGCGGTGTAGACCTAAAGAAGTTCAGCTACACCGCACTCGACCGCTTCTTGGCTTATGAGACCTATGATGGCGAATTAAAGATCACTAAATTGACGGACGCCGAAGGCCGTGGCTTACCTCATACCGTCGTGAAGACGATGATGCGTCTTGACCTTCCCAAGCCCCTCAAGCCTGGTGCCGACTTCGTTTTCAAGATCGCTTGGAACTATCCCATCAACGATGCTAATCGCATTATGGCCCGAACGGGATACGAGTTCTTCAAGGAGGACGGCAACTGCATCTACACCATCGCCCAATGGTTCCCCCGCATGGCGGCCTACACGGATTACGCTGGATGGATCAACAAGCAGTTCCTAGGCACGGGCGAGTTCACCCTCGAGTTTGGCGACTATAAGGTTTCGTTGACCGTTCCCGATGATCATATCGTGGCTGCGACAGGTTCCCTTCAGAACGAGGAACAGGTGCTAACCCCGACCCAGCGAGGGCGGCTTCGTCAGGCCCAGAAGGAGACCAAGAAGCCACTTTTCGTTGTAACCCCCGAAGAAGCCAAGGCTTCTGAAAAGGGCCGCCCTAAAGGTAAGAAGACTTGGGTCTTCCAAGCAGAGAATGTCCGCGACTTCGCTTTTGCCAGCTCCAGAAAGTTCGTCTGGGATGCCATGGCTGTGGCGGGCACCAATGTGAAGGGCAAGCCGGTCATGGCGATGTCACTTTACCCCAAGGAAGGGATGCCGCTTTGGGACAAATACTCCACTCACGCCATCGCCCATACAATTGAAGTTTACTCTCGTTACACTTTCGATTACCCCTATCCGGTGGCTTGGTCCATCAATGGTGCCATCGGCGGTATGGAATACCCGATGATTTGCTTTAACGGCCCCCGACCCGAAAAGGATGGCACCTATCCCGAACGCACGAAGTACGCTCTGATCGGTGTTGTTATCCATGAGGTTGGCCACAATTACTTCCCTATGATCGTCAACAGCGACGAACGCCAGTGGACATGGATGGACGAAGGTCTTAATTCCTTCTTGGAATATCTCGCTCAGGAGGAATGGGAAGCTAACTGGAAGTCCCACCGCAACAACCGCACCATGATCGAATACATGAAGCAGAAAGAACGCGTCCCTGTGATGACCAATTCGGAGTCCATTGCCGACTTAGGCCCTAATGCCTACGGCCAGCCGACGGTTGCCCTCAACATCCTCCGTGAAAACATTCTAGGCCGCGAAGCCTTCGATCACGCCTTCAAGACCTATGCCAAGCGCTGGATGTTCAAGCGCCCCACCCCGGCTGATTTTTTCCGCACGATGGAGGATGCCAGCGGTATGGATCTCGACTGGTTCTGGCGTGGCTGGTTCTACGGTGTAGACCGTGTCGATGTCTCAGTTGACGAAGTCCTCTGGCTTCAGCTCGATTCTCGCGATCCTGCGATCGAGAAGCCCAAGGCCAAGGCCGAACGCGAAGCCTTGCCCAAGACTCTAACCAAGGAGCGCAACGCCTCACTTCCCAAGCGCATCGATCGCTTCCCCGAACTGAAAGATTTCTACGATGGATACGATGAGGCCACGGTGCTGCCCAGCGATAAAAAGAAATACGGGGCATTGCTCAAGGAACTTGAGGAGGCCAAGATTGATCCAAAACTGCTACAGACGAAGCACAATATCTATGTGATCGAACTTAGCAACCTCGGCGGCCTTGTCACTCCTGTTCCCCTAAAACTTGAATACACCGACGGGACCAGTGAGGAACTCCAGATTCCAGCCGAGATATGGCGCTTCAACACAGAGAAAGCCTCGAAGGTTCATCTTACAGCCAAGGAACTTAAGGCGATAACTTTTGATCCTCGCCAGGAACTGATGGATACCGAAGTTGAGAACAACTTCTGGCCGCGGCGTTTGATTAAGACGAAGCTCCAGCTTTTCAAGGATGAAAAGCCTGGCAACCCGATGCGCGAACTTACGAAACCGAATGCCGACTCAACCAAGACAGAATTGAAGAAGTAGCCTATTGTTTAGCAATGGGTCTGATCTGGAAAGCCCTTGCTAAAAGGTATCTTTTTAGTTATAAAATATACTCTAAAGACAGCACGACCAAAGGCCATTGTTTCCTGTCGCAATCTGAGAACCAACCCGTGAAACGCGATCTTCCCTTTTTGACCAACCTGCTACTCGCACCATTGTTTTTTATCGCAAGCCTTGGCCTTGCTGGTGCAGCAGAGCCATTTGAAGCCTTTCTAGAGAAACACTGTATCAACTGTCATGGCACTAAGAAGGAAAAGGGCGATCTGCGTATCGACCGGCTCTCGCGCGATTTCAAGTCGGGCGTGGACACGCATCATTGGGCCGAGGTGATCGAACAGGTTAACTCAGGTGAGATGCCACCGAAGAAGGAAAAGAGACCGACGCAGGAGGAAATTGCAACATTCGTTACAAATCTCGACTCGCTGATCAAGGCAGGTCGAGCGGCGCGCATGGCAGTTCGGCCAGCTGTTACACATTATCGCCTCAGCCGGAAAGAGTATCAAAATACGGTCTACGACCTGCTCGGCGTGCGATATGATCCCACTCAGCCCGGCGCATTAAACGAAGACACGCTGTGGCATGGTTTTGAGCGAATCGGCTCTCAGCTTTCGCTTTCGCCATCGCATATCGACCGCTATTACCGTGCGACGCAACTGGTGCTAGACCGCGCCTTTCCTGCCGCATCGGGCGCATCGGGCGAGGCTCGCAAAGTCCGCAAAACCGCTGCCGAGTTGCGTTATAGCGGCGGGAAAACTCAGCAGGAGGCGTTAGACAGGTTCGGCATCAAGCGGCCGTTGCGTTACCTTCTCTTCCCCGGTCGTATCCAAACCGCGTTATCGCCTGAATGGATGGGAAAAACCGGTCCCGAATATAGCGGGCTCTACAAACTTCGCATCAAGGCCAGCGGCATTCGCCCGCCCGGCGGCCAACCTCCTCACCTCAGTATAGGCAAGGCAACTGGTGAGGAGACCGTTGCGGGCCTCATCGAATTTGATATCACTGCACCAGAGGACAGCCCGCAGGTTTATGAGTTCGAGGTATTTCTAGAAATGCCGGTATCGCTTCAATTCAGCGTAGTGGCCACCCAAGGCGTGGATAGAAGAGGCGGCGCTGCCTTCCGCAATGCGCTTGCATCGCCTATGTATATCTTCACGCACAGCAGCGAGACACTGCTTCTGAATCCCAACGCCCCCCAGATGTTCGATGGTAAAGGGAACAGCCTCTTTTCTACTGTGCTTGTCGATTGGGTCGAGTGGGAGGGGCCATTAGAAACAGAGTCGGAAAAGTCACGGCGCAAGGGCGTTATGCCTTCTGATAATGTGGCGCCCGAGATTGTCGCTGAGCATCTGCAACGCTTCGCCGAACGCGCTTGGCGGCGGTCAGTCAAAGCAGAGGAACTAGCAGAGTATTTAAAATCCTACCGCACCGAACGCGATTTGGGCGAAAAGACTGCCGATGCCTATCGTGTGGCGATGCTGGGCGTGCTGACCTCGAGAAACTTCCTCTATCTCGTCGAGGGCGACCCGGTAGCTCGCAAACAATTAACGGATTTGGAACTCGCCTCGCGGCTCTCATATTTTCTCTGGAGTTCGATGCCCGATGATCGCCTCTTCACCGCGGCCAAAGGCAGCGCCCTGAATGGTGACGGCCTGAAGAAGGAAATAGATCGGATTTTGACAGATAGCCGGATCAATCGCTTTATCGATGACTTTTCTCGGCAGTGGCTACAATTGCACCGTGTGGGGATGTTTCCGCCTGATAAGATGCTCTACCCCAACTACGACGAGTGGCTCGAAGCGAGTATGCGGGCCGAGCCGGTTGAGTTTTTCCGCGAGATGTTCGCAAAGAACCTGCCTATGGAGGGCTTCCTCGATTCCGACTGGACAATGGCCAATCCGCGGCTCTGCGATTTCTACGGGCTGCCCGAGCCGAAGACAAGCGACTTCCAGCGCATCTCGCTTAAGCCCGGGGATCATCGTGGCGGTCTGCTCACGATGGGTGCAGCGCTCGGGCTGACTTCAGACGGAACGCGCCACCGCCCAGTACACCGCGGTGTCTGGCTCAGTGAAGTGATTCTGGGCAAGACGCCCCCGCCGCCGCCCGCCAATGTACCCGCCATCGAACCCACTCCACCGAAAAGCTCTAAGGCTACCCTTCGAGATAAATTGGAAGCGCACCGGAACGATGCGAACTGTGCCTCCTGCCACGCAAAGATCGACCCGCTGGGCCTCGCCTGGGACAACTACGATGCCATCGGGCAGTGGCGCACTCGTGAGAAGATTGCGACGGGGGTCGGTGAAGACCCCTTGATCAATCCCACCGGTGTGATGCCCGATGGCCGTACCTTCAAGGATCCTAGCCAATTTAAACGCCTTCTAATCGAAGACCGCGACAAGTTCGTGCGAGCCTTCATCGAACACCTCTGCACCTACGGCCTCCGTCGTGCGCTCACCGTGGACGACCTAGATGACATCAAGGTGATCGAGGCCGAAGCGAAGAAAAACCAATACGGACTTAGAGACATCGTGCGTGCGGTGGCCCTATCTGACCTGATGAGAAAACGCTAACTAAAGGAAAATCATAATGAGTCAATTTCTTTCACAATCTTGGTTGGTCAACCGCCGTCACGCCCTCCGCGCTTTGGGCACTTGCATTTCCCTACCTATGCTTGAGTGTATGATTCCGCTGCGGGCGGCAGAGCCAACCTCCTCACCCCGGCGTAGTGCCTTTATTTACCTCGCGAACGGCGTTCATTCGCTGAACTACCAAATCACCACGCCGGGGAAGGACTACCAGTTCTCTCGGTCGCTGAAACCACTAGAGAAACATCGCCAAGTCATCACGCCCATCAGCGGCTTGCATCATCCTGGAAACCTTAGCCATCACCATAACTGCATCAGTACTTGGTTGACTGGCGGAAAACTCGGCCCCACGGACCGCAACACCATCTCCGTGGATCAGAAGATGGCGGAAGTCACCGCGCGGCACACTCGATTCCCCTCTCTGGAGGTCGCCATTACGCAAGATTCCCTCGCCTGGACTGCAGACGGGGTACAGCTCCCCGCAATGCGTCGTTGCAGTGAGATCTTCGCATCCCTGTTTGAGGAGCCGAAGGGTGGCACCGCCGCCCAGCGGAAAGACTTCCGCCGCAAAGGCAGCGTCCTCGATGCCAACCTTGCGGAAGTGCGCAGGCTCGAGAAAAAAATGGGATCGGCCGATAAAGGACGCCTCGATCAATATCTTACCTCGGTTCGTGAGGCGGAAATCCGCACGCGGCGAGCCGATGCGTGGCTCGACACGCCGATGCCCGCCATCTCAGATACCGATCGCAAACGCACCAACCGCGACATCGCCGCCACTATGGCGGGCGATTATTTCCGCACGGTCTATGATCTTATGGTTCTGGCCTTTCAGACCGATGTTACGCGGGTGGCTACCTTTAGTCTGGGTGGGGAAGGCCAGGCTATTGCCATTCCTGAAATCGGTATCACCGAGTCGCGTCATCAACTTAGCCATCACGGCGGCGATCCAGGCACTATGGAAAAACTCACCCTGTATGACACCTTTGCCGTGGAGCAGTTCAGCTATTTCCTCACTCGCCTTGCGGAGACCAAGGACCTCAACGGCAAGCCGCTTCTGGGCTCGACGATGGCGCTCTTCGGCAGCGGTATGTCGTACGGCCACAGTCATGGCAACGCCAACCTCCCGCTGGTGTTCGCAGGCGGTGCAGACCTCGGTCTGAAGCACGGTAACCACCTCGACTTCAACCAAGGCCACTTCAACGGCTACCACCTCGACAAACCAGGTGAACACTACGGGCTCTGCAGCCGCCCCGCCAACAAAACCGCCCATATGAGCAACCTACTTCTTCTTATGGCCCAGCGTATGGGCGTTGAGGCCGACCGGTTTGGCGATAGCAACAAGGTGGTCGCACTATGAAAAAGCTCCACAGTCTAAACTGGCTTGTGGTGTTGTGCCTCGGCCTCTCCCCGTTCACGAGCATCGCTTCTGCCGCAGACGAACCGTTCCGCCCCGAAGAGGGAAAGTTTCCTCCCGCTGAAAAGGCTAAGTCTTACCAGGGTGAACTCGTTTTCGTGGATTATGCGAACCGTCGTGGCAGCCTACGCGTGCCGGATGATGGAGAGTTCTTCAGAAACAAACCGCAACCCTTTGCTATGCTACCTTATGGTATGATCCGCTATCGCGGCGCACCAGCGGATCTTAAAGATATCCCACTCGGCACCTTCCTGCACGGTCTATTCTACCTGCCTCCCAACCCCAAGATATCCTCCGTACCAGTCATCAAGAATGGAAGCCCCTCGCAACCCGCAGAGAACCACGCCATCTTGCTCGAGGACGAACCCAGCTATTGCCTGCGTGTGGGCAAAGTCTGGAAGTTGAAGGAGTTAGACCTCCAAAAAAACGAGGGGATAATTATTGGCAGCCTCGAACCGAAGGAAGGCGGAGATGGTAAGGCCAGCGAGCAAAAGATGACCTTCGATGCTGCCACCCGCATCTGGCGCGGTCGCGAATGCCTCGGGATTGAAGACTTAATCGCTGAGGGTGTCTGGCCCGCTAGTGGGAAGAAATCTCTTGGTAGCCAAGCCGTCCTGCTCGGGTTCAACTGGAAGCCTACCCCGGGCGCCATCTGGAATCGCTTCCACATCTCGGATATCTGGCTGGATGAAACCGCAATGCGGCGTGCCACTCATAATCAGACTCAGGTGCACAAGGAATTGATCCGGAGCCGCTGGATGCCCGCCTGGATCGATGCCGTCGAGTACGGAAAGTTCGGCCGGGCGACGGTAACCGCAACTTTGTTCGGGGGTATGGATCCCACGCTCTATGCTGATTTCAAGGAAGGGGCGAAGGGAACGATGAATGCCGCCGAGAACACATTGAAACATACAGGCGGCGATTACGGGCCTGCTCATATGGCCTCAAGGGGATCTATCCTTGCCGTCACGAAGGCCCCCGGGGCGGTCCCTCTTGGGAATAGCGGGGTCCAAATTCGTTTTGAGACAGACCTTATCATCGAGGGCATTCGCCCGGGGCGTGTCGTCCGTGTTTGCCCTGCAGGATGGCCCAATGTCGCAATCCCACGGCAGGAATATCTGGGCGACGGTAGCTTTAGCCACGAAGACCGCTTCCCAAATCCAGCCATCTTTCCCAAGTATTAACCATAAGAAATTCTATGAACCTTACCCCGAGAGAAAAAAGGAACTTGATCCCAATGAAACCAATCGTCATCCTGCTAGCCGCACTTTTGTGCGCATTCACCAACGCCACTGCCTTCGCCCTCGATCCGCATGTTGATGCTGTTACCCGTAAGGTCGAAGGGGCCAAGGGCAAAGTCGAAAAGACCGCAGATGGCCAGAGTCTTAAGCTTGTCGATCTCGCAGTGCCGGGCGCGGGGCCTCACGACCATCGCAAAGATGATCCCTATGATGCAGCCTTTTTCGAGCACCTCGGCCATATCACCACGCTGGAGTCACTCAATGTCATCTCCACCAAGTTCAACGATGAGTGGATGCCGCACATTGGGAAGCTTACACATCTCAAGACTCTCCGCTTCACTAACAACGGCAAACTTACCGATGCAGGAATGGCGCAACTCGCCGGCTTGAAGGACTTGGAAACTTTCTCTTTCGTGGGCACGCAGATCACGGGCAAGGCGTATGCCAAGTTCAACGGTTTTACCAAGCTGGTTAAAGTCAGTCACCGCGGCAGCAGCATTGATGATGATGGTTTGAAAGAGCTTTGCGATCATCTGCCGAACTTGGAAAACATCAGCCTTGCGCATGCGAAGTTTACCGACGCCGGAGCCCCGAACCTTGCGAAACTCAGCAAACTGAAAGGCCTTGAAGTTGGCACATCGAAAGCCACGCATCAGGCGCTGGTTCATCTTGCGAAACTGCCGCTGGAATATTTGCAACTCGGCGAAGGTTTTGAATCGGCTACAAGCATACAGTTGATCAAAGACATAGCCACGCTACGCCGCCTTACGCTGAACAACGCAACAAAGCTGACGGATGACGAGTTGAAGACGGTTGCGGGTCTGAAGCAACTTGAAAGTCTCGAACTCGGTAAAGTTCCGCTTCCAGATGATCGACTGGTCGTGCTTAAGGATTTCGCTTTTCTTAAATCTATGCGCCTTGTGCCGATTAAAGATCCGTTCACTGCCGAAACGCAAGCTAAGATAAAAGCCCTGCTGCCGAAGACTGATCTAAAGTTTCAATAAGAAATGCCTCGCGACTAAGTATCAAATCAACTATGAAATTATCTTGGGGGGAGGTACACATTGAAAATCTCCCTAATAATTTTGTCTCGCCGATGTGCTGTTAATTAACACTTGCCAAGATCAAAACTGCAACGGCCAATGTTCCAATGCGGGGATGGATGGCTAGCACACGCATTAACGGGGTTGGTTAAACTTAAAGCACACCCAGCTCCCAATAAAATCTTAGATAGGATTTGCCCTTTAAATTGTTTATGATCAAATGTGCTGATCTAAGAAGATTTGGTCGTCGGATCTGCGGTTCGTTGTTGTCAAAGTTAGGTTGCATCGGGCCGCAATATTGATCAAGATAGCTTTTGCAAATGAATACCTGTTCAGTTCTGAGGACGGAAATTTATGACTTCGACTAATAGCCTGTTGCCATCAACTCTGCCACGCGATCTTACTGCCGGGGTGGTCGTGTTCCTCGTTGCGATTCCCTTGTGTCTGGGAATAGCGCTAGCGTCGAATGCGCCGTTGTTTTCGGGTCTGTTGGCTGGGATCATTGGCGGCATTTTGGTGGGGATGTTGAGCGGATCGCACACCAGCGTCAGCGGGCCGGCCGCTGGATTGGCGGCAGTGGTGGTGGCACAGATCGCCGCACTGGGTTCATTTCAGGCGTTCCTGCTGGCCTTAGTCATCGCAGGCCTGATCCAGATAATAATGGGGATTGCACGGGCAGGGTTCCTTGCGGCCTTCTTCCCCTCTAGCGTGGTCAAGGGCCTGCTCGCTGCGATCGGCGTACTCTTAATCTTGAAACAGATTCCCCATTTACTGGGCCACGATGCCGACCCAGAAGGTGATATGGCCTTCCTTCAACCAGATGGCAAGAATACTTTTTCGGAAATTTTGGAACTGCTCAGCGATATCGAACCTGGCGCGGCACTGATCGGCATCCTGTCGCTTGTGTTGTTGGTCGTTTGGGGCAAGTGGAATCGGTTAAAGCATTCGGCGCTCCCCGCTCCGTTGGCCGTGGTGCTGCTGGGCATTGGGGTCAGCCTAGTGTTACGCAAACTAGGCGAGCCTTGGCTCATCGCCCCGAGTCACCTCGTGCAGGTACCGGTGGCGGATAGCCTGGCCGGGTTTTTCGGGTTTTTGCAGTTGCCGGATTTTTCCCAGTGGACGAACCCTGCGGTCTATGTCTCGGCCGCAACAATTGCCGCCGTGGCTTCTCTGGAGACTCTGCTGAACCTACAAGCGGTCGACAAAATCGACCCCCAGCAGCGCACCTCACCCCCGAGTAGGGAACTGGTGGCTCAGGGGGTTGGGAATATGGTATCGGGTCTCATTGGCGGACTCCCGATCACTTCGGTGATCGTCCGCAGTTCCGTGAATGTCAACGCAGGGGGTAAGACGAAGTTGGTGGCAATCTTCCATGGCACCTTGCTGGTGGTCAGCGTCATGCTTCTGCCCGTGTGGTTAAACCTTATCCCGCTGTCCTGCCTAGCGGCGATACTTCTGGTCACGGGGATTAAACTGGCCAGCCCTGCACTGGTGAAGCAGATGTGGAATGCGGGGCGCTACCAGTTCGCCCCATTCGCGCTGACAGTGGTGGCTATTGTCCTGACCGACGTATTAATCGGCATCCTGATTGGGCTTGCAGTCAGCATCAGTTTTATTCTTTGGAAAAATGCGCGCAGGCCGATCCGATTCTTCGTGGAAAAGCACATAGGAGGCGATGTCGTACATATCGAACTTGCCAATCAGGTCAGCTTTCTCAACCGGGCCGCTCTAGCGCAGGTTCTAGATGAGGTGCCCCGCGGTGGCCATGTCTTGATCGATGCTCAGAGGACCGACTACATCGATCCAGACATAATCGACTTGATACTCGACTTCAAGGATCAAACTGCACCTGCCCGCAGCGTGGAGGTTAGCTTACTCGGACTTTGGCGCAAGTATCGACTCGAGGACCAGACCAAGTATGTGGACTATTCCACCCGCAAGCTTCAGACCGCACTCACCCCAGAGCAGGTGTTACAAATCCTGAAAGACGGCCACGAGCGGTTCCGCACTGGTCACCGTCTGACCCGCGACCTCAGTCGCCAAGTAAACGCCACGGCCGATGGGCAGCACCCCCTGGCTGTTGTGCTTAGTTGCATCGACTCCCGTACCCCTGCCGAACTGATCTTTGATCTGGGTATGGGAGACATCTTCAGCGTCCGCATCGCTGGGAATGTAACGAGTCGAAAGGTACTCGGAAGCTTGGAATTCGGGTGCGCCGTGGCCGGGGCCAAACTCATTCTCGTCATGGGTCACACTCGGTGTGGGGTCGTGACTGCTGCTGTCAATCTCTTTGGCTCGACCCGAACTGCCTCCGAGGCCACGGGCTGCCAGCACCTCGACCACATCATTCTCGATATTCAACAATCGATCGACCCGCTCGTTTGCCAAGGCGTAGAGCAACAGCCGGCGTCCGAGAAGGAGTCGCTCGTCAATGCCGTGGCCCGTCGCAATGTGGAGCGTGTGGTCGAAGCGGTCTTCCAGCAGAGCAGGACGCTCAACGACCTCGTCCAAGATGGGCGCATCAAGATCATCGGCGCGATGTACGATGTCGTCACCGGCAACATCGAATTCCTAGCAGCTTCGGCGGATAGTCCTGTTGAGAAGGGCGGTGGCAAGTAGAGTTCTTGGGGTACCAGTTTTTGTGCTAAACCTGCCATTGCAGCAAACGGGCAATCTCCTCAAAGCTAAGGGCACCCATCCAAATAGTAGAAACATCTCAATCAGATAAAATAAGTACTTTTGATTTCCTTGATAGTGATATTTAAGTAGGCCAATACGATTTCCCCTGACCGGTGGCCTAAAGCGTCACTCCTAAAAACTTCTAATAAATTCTTATATATGATTTGCCCATTTAATTGTTTGTGATCAAATGGAATCATCTAAGAAGGTTTGGCTTTCAATCTGCGACTTGTCGTCGCTGGAGATAGATAGTGCAGGTATGTAGCAGTCACGGAGTTTAACCTTATGCGTCTGATTCTCTCTTCGGTCCTCGCGCTTGTGTGGGCGGTCGCCATCGTGGCAGGCCCGCCTGCGAAAGAGGATGTCGTTCCTGCTCTCCAGAAGGGCGGCTATGTTCTGTTCATCCGTCACCCACAGACCAACTCTGATCAGGCCGACACCGATCCTCTCAACCTAGAGAATGTCAAGGCTCAGCGGCAGCTCACGGATACGGGCCGCGAGCAGGCCAAGGCGATTGGGGTAGCCCTCAAGCAACTCAAAATCCCTGTCGGCAAGGTGCTGGCAAGCAAGTTCTTCCGCGCGCAACAGGCAGCCAAGTTATTAGGCTTGGGCGAAGTGGAAGCTATCCTCGACATCACTGAGGGAGGTCTGGTTGTGTCGCCCAAGGAGAATCAGCGGCGGGCAGAGGCGCTTCGCAAACTGCTCGGCACGGCTACACCGGAGGGCAAGAACATCCTCATCGTCAGCCATAAGCCGAACCTGCAAGATGCGGCGGGCAAGGAGTTCGGCGACTTGGGCGAGGGCGAAGTCGTCGTGTTCCAGCCACTCGGCGAGGGCAAGTTCAAGTTGGTCGCCCGAGTCGCCACACCTTCTATTTGGTTCGAGTGGGTCAAGTAGCCGGGCAGCAAAGAAGTGACTAACCAAATGGGTCCGTTCGGTGAAAACCCTTCTTGCGGGGTATGTTAGCCTTGGAGTTTTCAATAACTCGAAGGAGAACAAGCAATGTCGATTACAAAAAATCCCAGATCAGAACAACGCTGGCGGGATATTATCAAGGATTGTCAGGAGAGCGGCCAATCAATCCGGTATTATTGCCTACGGCGTGGAATCTCAGAAGGAGCATTTCATTACTGGCGTAAAAAAATACTCCGCCAATTAGAACCAAAACTACACCAGTCCCAAACTCCAACCTTTGTTCCTGTGCGTTTGCTAAATCAAACAAGTTTTCGAATCAAGGTGCATTGCCCATCGGGACATAGGGTGTCCATTGCCGGAATGGACAACCAAACATTATCAGCATTATTTTCATCTCTAGGTG
>Ga0335396_10005059_pt1 | contig 13856 bp, 11 predicted proteins | sample FRY02_FD_205743 | JGI IMG/M metagenome (GOLD analysis project Ga0335396, IMG submission 205743) | Freshwater microbial communities from Lake Fryxell liftoff mats and glacier meltwater in Antarctica - FRY-02 (spades assembly) (version 2) | ecosystem: Environmental > Aquatic > Freshwater > Ice >... | reverse complement strand
GTTGAAAAAATTCATTAAAATCTTCTCGGTTGCAGATCGGTCCAAGTCTACGGCCTTATAAAATTTGACTTTACAATTGTCTTGTTCGCTCTTGTTCGACTTATATGGAGGAAGCAGGAGAGGAGAGATTTAAACCCCCTTCTCCTTCTTCATTTACCATAATGAGTTAAGAAATCAAATTGATCCCGAATAATAGGGGATTAACACCACATTACTAAAAAAACTGAAGAAAACGCATGATATCTATCTATGAGCGATCATTTTACCATCACCTTAGCACAGTAAAAGGGTGGTGGTTGGATTGCTAGCGTTGTTTTCTCGATTGTAGTTAAAGTATAAATAATCTATACCTTTTTTCTTGATGTGAAGAACAGACAATAAGTTTTAAGAAGAATATTAAAGACTATACTGTGTATGGCAGCTTTCTGTTTGAAACTGTATCATTATTTCACCTTAAAAAATCAACTCCAAAATAAAGATTATTTTAGCTGTTTGTTTGATATAATTTTTGTGGGAATTTATTATTACTTTATTGAATTACTGTTTCTGAGACTTTCAAAGAAAGTTATGTATTGAGTAATTACCCATCAATTAGAAAGAATAAAAATCGAATTTTGATTTAGGTCGCAAAGGATGTTAATGTCGATATCTAATCGCAAAAGCGATAATTCCAAAATATAATTGTGTAATATTGCTCACTCCAATTATAATGATGAATCTAGAAGAACAATTAAAGGCAAGAAGTGACAATAGCTGCGAGCTTTGTGGATCAACGAAGCAATTAAACGTATATGGAATTCCTCCTATGGGTGGAGCTACTGCAGACAAAAATGCTTACATCTGTGAAAAGTGTTTAAAGCAACTAGAAAAGAAAGAAGAGCTAGATAGCAATCACTGGACCTGTTTAAACGCTAGTATGTGGAGCGAAGTCGCGGCAGTGCAAGTCATAGCTTGGCGTATGTTAAATCGTTTGAAGAATGAAACATGGGCAGCAGATGCGCTAGATATGATTTACCTTGATGATGATAATTTAGCGTGGGCCAAAGAATCAAACGACCATCTTGATAAAGGAGATAACGATATGCATCGCGATTGCAATGGAGCATTGTTGCAAAATGGCGATTCAATAACACTTATTAAAACATTAGAAGTAAAAGGTTCACAAATTTCAGCGAAGATTGGAACGGTTGTGAAAAATATTAAAATAGTTTCAGATAATACAGAACATATTGAAGGTAAAATTGAAGGACAACAGATAGTGATCTTGACGAAATTTGTAAGAAAGGTAATTTAGTTAAAAGCCTTTTGCTTGTTAAAAATTTATTTTGAGTAAAGCGATTTACGGCTGATTTGATTCTTTTTTTGGATTTGCAAGTAAGGAAAGTTGTTTTGAAATGAACTTATGCTTCAGATGAATGGCGATTAACCTTTATCATCGCTAGTTCAAAACTTTTAGACAAGTCTAATTATTTGAATGCAGATCGGTTTTTCGATATCGAAAGCTTGTTTGCTTTTTAAGTTTTTTATTAGGAAAACTAATGTCCATGGAATACCTCTATAGGTAAATGATTTTTTATTGAGATAATTATTGTGTTCAATGATTCTATTGGAAATATCATCCGTAGAACCAATGTAATACCGATTAAGTTTTGCACTGAATAGGATGTATACATTAAATTTGTTTTGTTCCATAAAATATTTTTTTCGTCCATTGAAAAATGAGACCTGAATTATTGAATGCAAAGATGATGAATTTGAAGATTGTACAAAACAAAAAGACCTGACTCAAATTTGAATCAGGTCTTTCTAGAAGCGTGACTGAAGTAGTACGAAGTACACTTCAGTCTCTACTTCTCCGCTCCCCCTCTTGCCCCGATAGCGATCGGGGTCGAACCAGCAAATTGAACGAAGCAATCCTTCTAATTACTAAGACGATCAATGATTTACGACAAGTTAAAAATAAAAATGCCACCGTTTCCGATGGCAATTTTGATTACGCTCCCGATGATTCAGAAATATCAAACCAGTTTAGGGGTCATTTGTTGATTTTTAATGAGTTAATTCATTTGTATGAGTTGCAAAAACAAGGCTTGATTTCATAGTAATTCTTAAATTGGAATAGTGACATTTTAAAAAATGAAAAAACATGAATCTTTATTTGATATCCAAAAACTCACCAGGAGGTGGAAAATGCAAGTAAGTAATCACCTTCGCAATATTGTTATAGTAGCAGGATGAGGTGATTCCAATAATTATTTAACTTTGATTTGAAATAACATTAAAGTGCAAATCCATGTTAATATCAAAATTAAGGTTGGATCAGATCATATACGCAGCCCTTTGTAATTTATTGATTTAGAAGTGTTTAGACCTTTAAGAGAGCTTGTAGGCGATAAAATGAAAGATGTATATACTCTCATATTTAAAAAGAGTTAAATCCATTATTGAATTGCAGTGCAACCAATGCTTATTATGAAAAAGCGATTCTTTCCAATCTTTCTTATATGAATGAGAATTTCTATAATTTGATGCAGGAATCAATTGGAACACTTTTTTGGAAGCGGGATGAATTAAAAGAAATTTTAATTGTAAGGAAATGGCACTCATACATGCATCTCTGCACTGATGATTATACTGAAGAAGAGGGGCTTTTACCTTGTTTATTAGAGTTGAAGAAATTTATTGCTGATTTCGAATTCATCATGGAGATCAATGGAATTGAAAATCCATGTTTGGTTATTACATTTGAGAATAATTTTTTAGTAGATGAAGACTGGGAAATCATACAGAATAATTTTAACGAAATTGAAGAAGGTTACCATTTGTTGCCTACTTATTGTTTAGATTATGTTGGTGATCCAGATTATCGGATTATATCTTTAATTAGATGAAAGAGAAACACGGGTCGTTGCTATTTCACTTTTCAGAGAAAAACACTAAGCTTTTTTTAGGCTTACTTGAATTTTCGTTATTCAATTTAATCATTAGCAAGTAACTTATAGCATTATATTTCTTTCTTTGTACTGATTCCACAGTAATCATTCTTTCTGTATACAACTATTGATCTATTTTAAAATGCTTTCAAAAACTCAATCAAATATTCATTTCAAGCTCTATTTATCTTTCGCCCTTTCGTGTTTTGCATATACTTCAACACACGCACAAAGCCCGCCTGTCAAACTGCTCATTAAAGCCAATGTTGAATTTCGAAACTCCAGGTTAGATAGTGCGGATAGCCTGTATGATTTGTGCTTAAGTCAGGCTAAAATTACTAAAGATAGTTCACTCATAGTTTATGCATATTCTCAGAAAGCACAACTTTCACTGTTGAAAGGTGAATTGTCTGAAACGAAAAAGTGCATAAGGGCGTGTAAGCAATGGGTAGGAGTTGAAGGATCCATGTCCGATTCAGTGCTCGCCAAATATGAATTAACGTTGGGTGATTTCTATTTGAATGTATCAGATTCATATATTGCACTAAAGCATTTCAGGAAATCTTATTACTACACTGTAAAAGATAAAGGTCCTGAAAGTTTTGAAACGGCTTTGTGTTTATCAAGAATTGCTCGCTACCACAATTTTATAATTAATATTGATTCTGCCTGGTATTATACAAGAGCAGCTTGGGAAATTGTAGAAAGGAAGAAATATAAGAGCTACGAATATCCAATTTATCAAATATTGGAAGTGTACGCTTATGCTTATAAAATAAAATTCCGGATTGGTGAATTGGGATACAACAACATAACAAATCAATCGAGAATGTTTTTTTATAAGGCAAAAAAATATGCGAATGAGTACCATGGGAAAGAGAATGCTTTCATTGGAGATATAATTAGAAATATTGGGAATACTTATACCGATCAGGTGCTTTACAATAACAGGAGGGGAGTCTCTTCTGATTCATATTTAAAAAATGGCCTGAGAAATTACATAGAAGCTATCAACTTTACAAGTAAGCACTTTGGTGAAGTAAATGTAGATCGAAGCAAAGCATATTATGTATCTGCACTTATCTTGACATACAGCGGAAAAAAATCGGAAATTGAAAACTCACTTGCGGATTACGACAGTGCGATGATGGCTTTGGGTGTTCCTGTTCATTTAGGAGTCCCCATTAGTAAATCAGACATCATAAATTGCAATTTTAAATATGATTTAATGGTCTTGATAAATGGTAAAATAGCTCATCTTCAGAATTGTCATAGTTCAAGTGGTGATGAAAAATATCTTTTAAGGGCAGACCTGCTTTCAAGTTCTGCTTTATTGGTGTGGGGTTTACTAATTAGTGAGTTTGAATCTGATTTTCCGAATAGATTATTAAACTTATATACCCAGAATATTTTCAACACAATGGGTTCAATCTATTTGAAACTTTATAAATCTGACCAAAAAAGAAATTATCTTGAACAGCTGTTTTTAATATCGGAAAGATCTAAAAATTCCCTTAAGCAAAGATTAATTGCTCTTTCAGGGAACAAACAAGTAGCGAATTCATCAACGGTTTCCTTATCAAATTTTCAATCAAAATTAAAATCACAAGATTTATATCTGAGTAACATTGGTACCAAGGCAATGATTGCTATTACATCTAAAGATGTTTTTATTTCAGAAATAAAAGATGAAGATAGCTTAGGACAATACATCAACAGAATGAATCTTGGAATGACGTGTAGAAATACTGCATTATTCGATACGAATGCGAATTTATTGTTTCAAAATATTTTTAAGCCCGTCCTTAGTCATTTCAGCCCAACAAAATTCAACTTGATTTTATCATTGAATGATCGATTTAGCACCCTTCCTGTAAACGCCCTAACAACTGAAAAATCTAAAGAGGGAACAAATTTTAAAGAACTCAAATATCTTTTATTGAATAATATGTCAGGGCATGTACTGTCTGCTACAAGTTATGTGAATTCGCTTTCAATATCGATGGATACTAATCAAGAAATGCTTGGGATATGTCCTACTTTTCATCATCATGCCAATTTGCCCTTTTCGAATATGCTTATCAAAAATTTTTCAGAAAAATACCAAGGACAATTTTTATTTAATACGAACACCTGTTCTTTAAAAGACCCCATATTTCAGAACGAAGCATCAATTCTTTATTTAAGTACACATGCACTCGTTGACGAGAAAGATATTCTACGCAGCTATTTACTTTTTTCTGATTCACTAATTGAAGAAAGAAGAATTTATCTGGATACTTTGTTTAGCCTAAAAAAGAGTTACGATCTTGTGAGTTTAATTGCTTGCAATACCGGACAAGGCACAGTAGAATATGGAGAAGGCTCTTTAAATTTTTCGAAGGCATTTTTGTACACTGGTACTAAAACAACCTTATCTACACTTTGGAGTGTAGATGATAAGATTAGTTCAGAAATATCTCAAATGATCTTTAATGAATTTAAAAACAGATCAAGCACCTATTCTGCACTACATCTTGCTCAATTAAAATATTTGAAGACCTGCACCGATCCCCAATTGGCAAGCCCATATTATTGGGCTGGTATCATTGTTACCGGAAAAGATGATATCGTTTTTCCTGAAGAAAGATCAAACCGGAAAAATTTATTGGAAATCCTAACTGTAGTTTTATCCATTGGATTATTTTACTACTTCGTTAAAAAAAAGCCAGCACATCAAGTTGATGTGCCGGATAAAATCAAGACCGATAAAAAGTCTTGAACGAAGCATATTTTTGAAGGGCTATTTTATCAATGCTATTTGCTTTCTCAACATTAATATTCCTTCCTGTGAATAAATTTCCGCCACAACTAAACCAGGTAGCATTCCATTTAATTCAATAATAGAAGCCGTTGATCCACTTCTTAGCAATGCTCCTTTCATATCATATAATCTGTAATGAATTAAATTGTTTTCATTGCCCGAAATCTGAAGATATTCGGCCGCTGGATTAGGATATAAGGTGAGATTAGTTGTATTTAATAAATCAGCATTCCTATTACAATTTCCAGGTAAAATTGATATCCCGCTTAAAGTAGTGGTAGCTGAAACACCGCAATAATTTAAAGCAATAACACTTAACTGTTGTCCGCTTGTTGTAACAAAAGCATAATCAATCCAAATATTCTTTGTTCCCTGCCCGGTTGAAATAAATCCTAAGCCACTTAGTAGATTCCAACTGTAATTATCAGCACTACTAACTGTCTGTATCGAATAAGGAACTTGATTTTGACCAGGACATATCAATTGTGCACCAGTTATTATTCCCGGCTTTGGTGGACTCGCTTTCAATAGGACACTTCGCATACTTGATGTGCCACAACTGTTCAAAGCGGCAACACTTAATTGACCACTAACAAACGTAGAATCAAATGCAAGTTGAATCTGCGAAGTGCCTTGCCCTGATTGAATACTTGCTCCGACAGGTATTACCCAATTATAATTTGTGACTCCCACACTTGATGGGACAGAATAATTAATATTGGAAAGATTGCACAAACCATTTACAAGACCGTTAATGCTACCCGGTAACACTGGCAAATTCAAGAGCATTGTTTTGGTACGAGCCGAGCTTACTCCACATGCGTTTTCCGCAGTCACACTAATAACTCCTCCATTGTATTGAGAACCGATATTTACGGTAATGATATTTGAAGTAGAAGGCAATGACATACTCATTCCAGAAGGCAATGTCCAATTATAATGATGCGCTCTTGCTACGGGCAGGATGGAAAAGGTAGCTTGTTCTCCGGGACATAATTTATTGGGACCGGAAACCGAAGAAGGACGAACTGGAATGGATATTTGAATGTGTAATTGGATTTCTACTTCCGTTTGACCACAGGCACCCGTTACAATTAGACGAAGTGGACCATCAATTCCATCATGTGCTTGAGGAAGATTCCAATAAAGAGTGATTGAATCTGTACCTTGCCCTGTTAAAACGCTTGTTCCTGATGGAGGAATCCAATTATAATTTGTAGCTCCTAATACCGAAGAGATTTTGTAAGTAGCTACTCCAAAGCTAAGTGGAATACATTGATAATTTTGACCGGCAATTGCACCCACTACAGGAAATAATCCCTCATCTGTTACACTATTACAATCGTCATCTAATCCATTGCAAATTTCATTAGCTAAGGGATAAATTAACGGATTAGCATCATTGCAATCTCCAGCTAAAATAGAAGAGTTATTGGGAGCCTGACAAAAATATCCAAGCAATGAATCTCCATAACCATCTCCATCCAGATCACTATAGAATGCTTGTGTTTGACCTGTTCCACAACCTATGTTACAAAATTTCACAAGTAGTCCTGAATTCCCTGAACTACCAGAGCAAACTATTTCTCCACTATTTAAAACAGTAATTCCATTTCCCAAATCATCTTGTGAAGAGGAGCCAAAACGTCCAGCTCCAATATAATTTCCAACCTGATCAAATTTTGCTACCAACAAATCAGTCTTAGCATTTGGATTTAATATGGAGCCTGTACAATAAATAAATCCATTATTATCTTGAGTAAGCCTTGAGAAATTTGTATTTGTATTTCTACTGATAGATTTCTCCCAAATAAAATTCATATTATCATCAAAGTAAGCAATGAAAGCATTTTTCTTGCCTCCGGTTGTATCATAGCTTCCATGGATATAAAAACCATTTGTTTTATCGCTGGTAACTAAACCACGACAATTGAATTGCCCATTAAATTTATAATTATTCAATCCGGTTTGTTGTCCATTGTCATTCCATTTCCTTATTTGAATATTACCAGAAACTGCATCGTTTAATAATGATATGTATAAATTTCCAGATTTTAGTTTATCTATACCTCCTGTCCAATCTGGATTAATTGGCAAACAATAAGACCATAAAATACTTCCGCTTGCTGATAGTTTACAAATTCTCGTTGCGTAGCTGGAACAACCTGAATGATGCTGTACATGCCCATAGCAAATAAATTCGCCATTTGAATTTTCAACAGCTTTGGCTCCATAATTATCACCGTATGATTGCCCGACTAAAGTTTGCACCCATTGTTGGTTTCCTAAAGAATCTGTTTTGATGATATAGCCTGCTGAAAAAACGCCGGGAGCATTTGTGTTTCCGAAAGATTCTTGAATGAGAAACCCACCATCTGAAGTAACAATTAATCCGATTGCATAATCATAACCAGCGCCTGGATAAAATACTTTACTCCAAAGCAAGTTCAGCTGCTGATCGTATTTATTAAGAACAATATCTCCATTTGTCCAGTTATTTAAACTATTGATATTTCCAACGGCAACTATATTTCCGTCCGATGTTTGAACGCATCGTCCAAAACCACTATTATAAGTTGATTGAAGCAAGGCTGTATCGCATGCTACACTGTACTCTGAAGTTGACATCACACCATTGTATTCCCAAACCTGTCCATCTGGTAAAATGGCTATTAAACGGTTGTTGATATTCAAGAATGCACTTGCGGGTCCTATAAATGGACGATCCGGGAGCTGTGACCATACTTGAGAATTATCATTATAATTCCAAAATTCGTAATCATTAGATCCAAAATTTCCATACTTCGCTTTTATGATAAATGCCAATGAATCTTTTGTCGCAATATTATAGCGATATGTTAAGCCACCTTGATTATTGAATGTAGACCAAGAATTGTTTTGTTGATTGTATGTAAATCCGGAATTAAAGGGTACGCCAGCAGGACTTTCTCCATTTAAAACTCTTGCTGTATTATTTAATACAAATCCAACCCCCTGCCTCATACCAATAGGTAATGAGGCAACTGAATTCCAAGTATTATTACTTGGTATATATTTATTTGAAATAACTTGAACTGCATTACTATATGGAACTGCCCCTCCAAAAATATAACCCTCACCATTTAGAACAAAATTTCCTGCATCATGAACTGTATTGGTAGGGTAGCTTGCCTTTTGAGTCCAACCATTGGAAACAGGATCATATTCATAAAATAACGCTGTTGAATACCCGCTATACCATCCCACACCCGCATAGCCTTTTCCATTTATGGCAAATGATTCGAGCGCTTGCATTCCTTGGGGCATAGAAGCAATTTGAGTCCAAGAGTCATTTACCAGGTCATACCTGTACCAAGTATTCGTTTCTGGGGTTCCGTTTGTGTTATTTCCTGCACCGTAATATGCATAGTCTCCTATAACGAACGAACCCGCCCTATTTTTTGCTGGACCATTTTGCTTCTGGATCCAACCGTTTTGGGCATTACTATTAGATGTTATCATGGATAACATAAACAATGTGAGTAAAATTTGCTTCATATGCTGATTTTATTTAGTTTTGATCATGAGAATAATGGTGTGAATAATCCCGTAATGGCTTTATTCATTTTATGAATAAAACAACAAACATTTAGGTAACTGTCTTTTAAAAATAAACTTTAATTAAAACAATTTTAACTTGTTGCCTGAAGATTTTGAGAAAATAAGAAACGGAGAATACGAACCTATTCTTTCGTTTTACAAATTGTACAGAAAGGAATTTATTCAATGGGGAATAATTCGTTTCTCCTGCTCGGAAGAGGAGGCTAAAGATGTTTTTCAGGTAATCATGGTAGGGCTTTTTCAAAATATTCAAAATGGTAAATTGAAACACCTTTCATCGGACTTGAAGACGTATTTGTGGGCAATGGGTAAAAACCATCTTCTGAACCTGATTAAAAAAAATAAAAAAATAGTTACCTTTTCATCTATTGATAGTATTAATATATTAGATTCCTTTGTGGAAGCAACTCCGAGCAAGGAAGAAGATAATCATAACAAAGAAATGGTTAGAAAGTATCTTTCCGTACTTGAAGAAAAGGAACAACAGGTTTTACGTTTATATTATATACATCGATTATCCATGTCTGCCATTGCAGAGAAACTTGGCTATAAGAATGCAGATGTTGCAAAGAAAAAAAAATACGAAGTCATCAAAAAGTTGGCAAAACTACTTAATCACAAGCTTAAGTTAATGATGTTAGTTTGATTTGGAAAAGGAACAATTTCAAAATATTGAATTAATCGAAGCGGATCTAGAAGGGCGCTTAACTGATGAGGAAAATCATCGTGTTGAATCTTTATTAGCCTCAGATTCGGATTTTAAAAACGAACTCATATTATATCAAACGATAATAAGTGGCGTCAGAAGTGAAAAAGACGAACACTTAGTTGAAGAATTTAGAAAAATAGATCGTCTACAAGATGTAGCAATAGCACAAAAACCCAATATTTTTTTTTCTTTTAATAGAATAGCGGCAGTCGTATTGATTATTTGTATAGCGAGCACAACACTCTATTTTTATTCATCAAGAGAGGAGAAATCAATTGCAGCAAGTTTGTATGTTGACGACCCCGGCTTACCGGTAAAAATGAGTGTTAACGATCAACTTGCTTTGGATAATGCCATGAGTTATTACAAAACCGGAAATTACAATTCGGCACTGGAAATAATCAATCAACAAATAAAACTAAATCCTACCAACGATACTTTACAATATTACATGGGAGTTGTATTGATCAAAACCGGGAAATTTGAAAAATCAATACAGTATTTTACACTCCTTATCGACAGGTGTTCTACCACTGTTTTTTGCAATGATGCGGAATATCGATTGGGAATGGCCTATTGGTTTGTAAATGACATGACAAATGCAAAAAGGATATTTTTAAAGATCGAGAAAGACACGTTACATCCTTATTTCGATCCGTCAACTAAAGCATTAGCTGAGATAAATAAAGGGGTGAAATAAAAAGCAAATTTATTTTTCGATTTCGGAAAGAATTATCACGTCAAAGCCAAAAAGCAATACGAAGACTCGCATTACCTTTTGGCTTATAAAGCAACTTTTAAATATGCTTTAATCTTTAGACGAACCTTACATTATCTTTTCCTTGAATATCCAATAAAGTGAAAGATTGAAACAACGATTACTAATTTTGATATTGGAATTATTTTTTGCTTGCTTAATAACGTTAATTAGTCCAAACCCATATTGCATTTTAATTCCTAATCCTTTATTTAGTTGTCCGTTCATTCCTATATTCCAAGCTAAATCGAGAGTACGACCAACCTCAGCGAGCGGATCAGGATAAAAATCAATATATGGATTACTATTATTATCATCCTTAAGGAATAGAACTCCAAGTTCTGGTCCGGTAAAAAACCCGACTCTACCTTTTTCGAAATGTTTAACGAAAACGATATTAAATGGAATATTCAGATAACTAAGAACTATAGAATAACTATTGGTTCCTCTACTTTCAACCCATTGCCCATTTACATATTTAGGATTATCATAACCGTCAATATTCGATCCTTTACGATTTAACAAAAGTCCTGTTTCGAATTCAAACTTCTCCGAAATTGTTATTTGGCTAATTACTCCAATAGAAACACCTGTTTTAGGGTTTAAATTATTTAACGAATTCCCATCCCATCTAAAATTAGAAATATTAAATCCAATTGAAGGTCCGAAAGAAGCCTGAGAAAACATTAACGAGGAGAAGAAAAAATTAAATGCTATGCAAAAACCTATTTTTTTCATATCCATCATTTACATTTAACTACATCATAAACTACAGAATACCTTTTCCCATTTATCACGTCCCATCTCAAATTAGAAATAGTCACATCAGTCCCATATTTTTCCTGTGCCTCTCTAAACAACAAAGACAAGCCTAAAGAACTAGCATCGTACATTCCTCCCACTTTTTTAGCATCTTTTGCTATGGTAGTTACGTATATGGGATGTTCACAACTGACACCCCAAGAATGGTCATTGCCTGCAGTTTCGACCCCACGCAACATTTTACAACTGCTCATTAAGGCAGTGATTGAAATCAACAATACTATTTTTTTCATGCTTTTTTTGTTTTATTATTAATAAAACTAAAAAAGGAAAAGTAACTCATGAATTGCTAAAAAAAACAAATCTTCAGTTGACTTGAATATTCTAGGAGTAATATGTAATGAGTTCAAAGATTAATCATCGCAGTAGACCATCAATCATATTTAGTACTTAATATTTCCGAAAGCACTTCCTTAAAATTCCATATTTATACTTCACTTTAATTCTTTTTTATAAACTAGCTGAAATATCCACTTCACTATGCATTTTAACAAATACTTCATCAGAAAATTAATTTTTACCTGTTCTTCATTTGCAAGGCAATTACTTCGATTTACAATATGTCCAATCGAAAATTATCACGTCCATCGATTGATTTTCAATATTTTAAAATTCACATAGCTTTGTATAAGCGATTGATTTTTAGAATAAAATGCAGGTCCTATACCTTTTAAGATTTTTACATATGAAAAAAGCAATTATTATTTTTTCGCTCTATATTACTGTTTCAATTAAAGTCCAATCTCAGATTCCTTCTTATGTTCCTTCTTCCGGATTAGTCGGATGGTGGGGATTTAATGGAAATGCGAATTATGAGAGTGGGAATGGAAACAATGGAACTGTAATTGGAGCCAATACCACAGTTGATCGATTTGGCTCACCTAATTGAGCATATAATTTTAATGGGTTGAATAATACCATTGACTTACCTAATGCATTTTTTGGCGGAACACAAGTACCTACATTTTACAGTGCATACCGTTGTCAAAACAAATTCAGTCCCTCCAATCACTTAATGATAAGTTTATTTGTGATCTAATTGATGTGGAAACCTATTCTTCAGTGAAGAAAAAACTTGACGAAGACATCCTGAATTTGAAAAATCACGAAACACAATTACACGACCAGGAGACGGATTTCGCTCTATATATGAAGAAAGGACTCACTCTGGTCGATAACCTGAAACGATTTTATCATGACGTTTCTAATTACTGAGACGATCAATGATTTACGACAAGTTAAAAATAAAAATGCCACCGTTTCCGATGGCAATTTTGATTACGCTCCCCCTCTTGCCCCGATAGCGATCGGGGTCGAACCAGCAAAGTGAACGAAGCGTTCCTTCTAATTACTGAGACGATCAATGATTTACGACAAGTTAAAAATAAAAATGCCACCGTTTCCGATGGCAATTTTGATTACGCTCCCCCTCTTGCCCCGATAGCGATCGGGGTCGAACCAGTAAAGTGAACGAAGCGTTCCTTCTAATTACTAAGACGATCAATGATTTACGACAAGTTAAAAATAAAAATGCCACCGTTTCCGATGGCAATTTTGATTACGCTCCCCCTCTTGCCCCGATAGCGATCGGGGTCGAACCAGGGACTATAAAAAACGATTTGTCAAAGCAGTAATTAAATCAGGATATTTGATCAAATTGTGAATGTATTTTTTGGATTTCATGGCTTTAATATGTTTTTCGATATCGAAAGCTTGTTTGCTTTTTAAGTTTTTTATTAGAAAAACTAATGTCCATGGAATACCTCTATATGTAAATGATTTTTTATTGAGATAATTATTGTGTTCAATGATTCTATTGGAAATATCGTCTGTTGAACCAATGTAATACCGATTAAGTTTTGCACTGAATAGGATGTATACATTAAATTTGTTTTGTTCCATAAAATATTTTTTTCGTCCATTGAAAAATGAGACCTGAATTATTGAATGCAAAGATGATGAATTTGAAGATTGTACAAAACAAAAAGACCTGACTCAAATTTGAATCAGGTCTTTCTAGAAGCGTGACTGAAGTAGTACGAAGTACACTTCAGTCTCTACTTCTCCGCTCCCCCTCCTGCCCCGATAGCGATCGGGGTCGAACCAGCAATGTGAACGAAGCGTTCCTTCTAATTACTGAGACGATCAATGATTTACGACAAGTTAAAAATAAAAATGCCACCGTTTCCGATGGCAATTTTGATTACGCTCCCCCTCTTGCCCCGATAGCGA
>Ga0335396_10005058_pt1 | contig 13857 bp, 23 predicted proteins | sample FRY02_FD_205743 | JGI IMG/M metagenome (GOLD analysis project Ga0335396, IMG submission 205743) | Freshwater microbial communities from Lake Fryxell liftoff mats and glacier meltwater in Antarctica - FRY-02 (spades assembly) (version 2) | ecosystem: Environmental > Aquatic > Freshwater > Ice >... | reverse complement strand
AATTTCGACCGAATGATCGCATTGGCGACGGTCTGCGCTTCGACGCCCTGCGGGCGGGAACGCCGACAGCCGAGCTGGAAGATCGCGTGTCGCGATTCAAGAAACTCACGCAGGACTATCTCGCGACTTTCCCCGAAACCGAACGCCAACTCGAAGCGTGGGATTACCACCTCGAGGTGCCGCTTTCCGAATCCTTCAGCGCGTTTATCTTTGGCCGGAAGTGGCTCACCGCGAGTTTCTGGCAGGATTGGTATGGCGTGGTCCCCCTCGTGGTGGGTTCGCTGATGGTCTCGCTGGTCGCCTTAGTTCTAGCCGTGCCGTTTGGCGTGGGAGCCGCGATCTACGTGAACCAGATCGCAACGGAGGCGGAGCGGAAATTCATTAAACCGTGTATCGAATTCATTTCGGCGATCCCGTCGGTCGTGCTCGGTTTCTTTGGCATCGCCAACTGTTTCTCGGCAGTGCCAAGTTTCGAGAACAAGTCGCTCACCTGACTGCTCTGTTCGTCGCGCTCTTTCGTGAGCTGCTGGTTGGCCGGAGCGAGTTTCTCCAATTGCGACCGCGCGTCGTCGATGGCGTTGGCGTTGTAGGTCGCGGCATTGGCCGGATCGAGTTCGACCAGTGCGCGGCGGATGTTTTCAACATAGATCAAAGCATTCCTCGGTGACATCCAGCTGTGTGGGTTGGGCTTCCCCACGTAAGGCCCTTCCTCAATTCCAATCGGCTCGATGCCCTCGGTCAGCACCGCGCGGGGCACATCGCGAAGATTGCCGAAGAAGCGCTCGAACCAACGTTCGAGGTTCAGGCCATTCCACAGCACCCTGATCATGAGCGACTTCATTTTCAAAGACCCCCTTTGGTTTGCCGCCGTCGCCATGTTGCTCGTGCTCCCTTGGCTGCGGGGACGCCGGCGGGTGTCCGTCCTGTTGGTTCCGTTTGCCGCCGCGTGGCACCGCCCCTCCCTGGCGTCGATTTCCCGCTGGCCGCTGGTGGCCGCGACCCTTGGGCTGATTTTGATCATCACCGCCCTCGCCCGGCCGCAACGCGTCGAGGACAAGCACGAGGTTAACACCAAGGGCTACGACATCATGCTCGCGATCGACCTTTCGGGTTCAATGCTTGCCGCTGCGATCGCTGAAAAGCTACGGCACCTGATTGTCGAGATGTATGGTATGGCCTGAGGGCTCTTCGCCGCTATGGACCTGAGGGAAGGAGGCGGCACTGACCTTGTCGGTGGCAGCCGACCCGGACTCAAAATCGGTCTGAAGCGTGAAGTTGCAGTGCCACCCCGACTTCATGCGAGGTGGAGTTTGAGTGTCTCTGCTCGATTTAGTAAGTGGGGACACCAGCAAGATTGGCCGGGGCTGTTTTGTTATCCTTTTGGTGGAAAGGAGAGGATGAACCGCGGCACGTGCATGGCATGACGGCCGGTGGCAAGAAGCTCGGTCGTGTGAACCTAGTCACCATGGAAGGGTTGGATGGCTAGACAAAACGATCAGCGGGACCGTGCGGCGACGACTTTGGCCGATTGTGACGATGAAACTTGTTTCGGTGAAGGGTCGGTCCGTGGAGCAGATATTAGAAGATGACTCGGCGAAGATCCCCGGTTGGACGCTGCGGCGGGAATACCGATCGACCTTCCGGGGCACGCTTACCGACACGGAATGATCGCGGCAGGGCCGAGTGCGAAACCCCGGCTGGTCTTATTGACCGAGCTGTTCAAGTTGCGGCGTGAGATCAATGGCAGTCGAGCGGTTGCCCGCTACAAGGATTTGGTGAGTGAAACGCGATTGGAGCGGGAGTTGGAGTCGGTGGAGGCCACCGCGTTTTGCTCCGCATGGACCGTCGCCTGCTCGTGTCCTTCGCGCAATCGCGAGAGATGCGGGCTGCCCGGAAGGTAGCCGTTGTAACCCGCGGCCACCAACCGATTTTTCCGTGAGCCCCCCGTCACGATCACGCACCCCACCGCGAGTCGTTCGTAGCTCGACCGCGTCGAGAGCAGCCGGCAACCTCGGCTCGGTGCTGGCGACATTGCAGGAACGCCACCCCGACGACTTCGAGCTGCTCGAGGCCGAACTGGTGCGGATGATGCCCGAGTATGCGGCCCTCGTGTTGTTGGAACCAGAACCAGGAACGGTGGAGATCGCGTTGAGCTTGCAAGGCGAATCATCGATCATCCCGGCTGAGAATCTTTCCCAAGGGACGCTGTCCGAATACTTTATTTGGTCATGACGGTTTTTATCGCCGGACCCTTGGTGATGGCGTTCCTTAGACATTGCTCCTCGTCATGAATAAAACCCTGCTCGCCATTCGACTGGTCTTTATCGCGCTGTGCACCGCTGGTGGATGGTTGGTATGCTATACGGTGCGGGAGTGGGATGAGTATCGGGTGCTGGCGACGTCGATCGGGTTTCTCATTGGCGTTCTGGTGTTGCTCCTCGATATGCTCCTGAAGGGGTTTTCCTTGCGCGGATTGTCGGCGATCACGTTCGGGTTAGCGGTGGGCTCGCTCTTCGCCGGCGACGTCGGCGGCCTTGGTGTAAATGCCACCACCGACGCGAGCGAAGAGCAATTTCGCCACGAGTGCATGGACCTGCTCGCCCGAGCCCTCGAAGAGCAGCGCCAGGACCACGAGGAGCACACCGGCCGCGAAATTCTTTCACAAATGCACGGCCTCGTGGACGCCTTCGTGGCCGGCTACGGCACTGGCGGCAGCTAGTCGTCATCAAGTAACGATCCACTCTTCTTGTCATGCGAGGGAACCCCGGCGAAATCTGGGGTTCTTTTTTTTGCGTAAGAGCAACGGATCCGTGGGTCGAGCAAGCACTCGGGGATGTTCACCCCAATAATTAATCTGTTTTATTGGACGATGCAGCTAAACCATCATCCTTACGCCTCCTACCCTCAGCACATCTCCATCTGGCGGAATCGACGGCTTCCTCGAGTTATTCTCTCGGACGTTATCAGAGCTTAAGACCCAACGCCTTTGGGAGGGCGAGCACGTTGCTCCGTGGAAGATTCAGCCTGTCAAGAGTCAAGATCTTGTCGTCTTTAGCTTTAGCCGGGACGCACGACCGGGCCCATCCTCCAGGAGCATGGGCAGCTGCCCCTTGGTGACTTCTTCGAGGATGTCCCACACTTCGGGCGACTTCTTCTCGATCATTTCAAGAACGCGAAACTCTACGCGTTTCAATTTCGTTAACCCTCCCGTCGACCATGACTACGACCTCTTCTCTTCACCGCCTTCGAACGCTGAATCATGCTTTCAGCCGTTTCACCCTCGCCGCCCTCCTTTTTGCAGGAGGGTTCGCACTCGCCGCCGCCCAGAGCTCGGCCCCGCTTCGCCTGCTCTTCGACGACTACTATCAAAAGATCCGCGACGATTCGCTCTATCAACAAGGCGTGGCCCGCGGCGACGCGGACCTCCGCAACCTCTCTAATTTCTATTCGCCCGACGCCAACGCGATCCCCAACGGCCGGGGCCGACGGGTTGTTTATCGAAACTCATCCCGATCCGGCGAAAGCGGTCTCGGATGGCCCCAACATGGTGCCGTTGCATGAACTGCCGGCGCTGCTGGCCTCGTGCTTGGCGGTGTGGCGGGCAGTGCGAAGTTAATTCGGAAACGCGTTGCAAGGATGGAAGGGTCACGCCGTTTGACGAGTCTGCATTCAGCTCCTTGCCAATTCATCGGAGAATCCCCACGGTCTTGCTCGAGGTGGCGTCCGCCTCCACCGGAGCCGATCGCTCCGGGCTTCCCCCCCATCCGTCTTTTTCATGATCACCCTCGCAATCGCCCTCGGCGGTGATGATCTCCGTGACCATCACCGACGCGTCTGGACGCACGCTATCCGGCCAAACCACTCTGCCACCTCTCCGGGTGCTGCCCCATCGGAGCCGAAGCCCTGATGTGTCGAGTGAAGGGGCAAACAAAGTGCTCCCCGGCCAGCTTGAGCATCTGGGCGTAGAGCTTGGCGGTGAACAATTGCCCGTCGAATTTCTTGAGGTCGTTCTGGTCGCGTTGGAAATGGGTCTCGCCGAGATCGAGCCGCGGCCCCCGATCTTGGCCGCTCACCATGCTTAGTCGACGCATCATCCCCTGCCTCGACGTGACCAACGGTCGCGTGGTGAAAGGTGTGAAGTTTCAAGAACTCCGCGATGCCGGCGATCCTGTCGCCTGTGCCAAGGCCTACGATCTCCAGGGAGCCGACGAGCTCATCTTTCTCGATATCACTGCCTCCAGCGACGGCCGCAGCATCATGCACGAGGTTGTCCGGGCCACCGCCGAACAGTGCTTCATGCCCCTGACGGTCGGCGGCGGCTTACGCTCGGTCGAAGACAATTCTGGAGGCGGGGCAGGCCAGATTTTCGGAGTCCTTCGCTGGCATCGGCCATGCGTTTGAGCAGACGAGCAAGGATTTTCCGCTCGATCGTCTCAAGAGCCTCGCGCATGTGGTGCACCCGCACACCTCCCTCGATGCAATCACTTCGCGCGAAAGGCAACACCCTGCTGGTCGTGGAACACGACGACGAGCATCCGGTTCCAGGGTGCCGCCAAGAAGAAAGCCTTCCTCGCCAAGATCGACATCACTTACGAAGAACATCGGTGAAGGCACTCGTCATCAAACCAACGCGTTGAGGTCAACGCGTTCCAGTGCGGTGGTTCTGTTCACAACGAAGAGGTGTTTCCGGGTGGAGCCGCTTGACCACAAGACGCTGGGTCGGTGATGGGGTCGCCGACGGTCTCCGCCAGCGCTGCCGCCACCAACGCCTCAAGCTGCGGGGTTCGGGGTCGGAGTGAACCGGCCGGACTGCGGTGAGCAATTTGGACGGTTCAGTTTGTTCGCTGGGACGAAGATGCCGGTAATATTTCCGCCAGCTGCATTCGAGGATCAGTTTATACTGGGCACCGATAGGATATAATCGGGTAACGATACGTATCGCCCCGGACACCGAAAGAAAACTCAGGGTGTGGTCGGGAGAAAGGCGAGCAGGGTCGCAACTGAAGTTGAAACGAGGCGAGAAAGCATGAACCAATCGCGCGATCGCAAACACGGGGGGTGCAGAGGTAGAGGTAGGGGGAGGGACTAGGGTCGGAGCAAGGGCCGACAACCAATTGATAACTCTTAATTACTTTCCAAATTAAGCTCCTTTTCTGAAATCATGAAGATTCATTCTGCCCGGACTCGGCGGCTTCCGTCGTGAAACTCAGCCTCTAAATGGGCCCCCGCGGCGACCGCCTTGGACCGGGTGATCGGGATTCCAGACGGACCTTTTATAATCACGAATCCACGCTGCAAGACCGACCCCGGACTCACCGACTGTAGCCGCTTCCACAGCGACAGTAGCCGCTGCGACTCCTGCCTGATTCGATACTCCGGCGACAGGCTCACCATGCGGGCGTTAGTCGCTGCGAGGCGATGCCGCCCCTCCCTCACCCCGGCCTTCAGCGCGGAAGCGAGACGATTCGCGAGATCATCATATATTTAATATATTTTTATAAACTATCAAATATATTTTTCCAACCTTCATTTACTAGTTGGTCATATAGTTTTTCTGCTAATTGTTGTAATTTAATTACATTTTTGGAATTTGAGATTTTCATAACCTTTATTTTACTTTGTTAATATCATCTTTCCTTATACCTAAATATAACATCCTTTCCCCACTAAGCCAAACCTATAATTTAATAAAATGATGAGTCGCGGTGAATCCATCTACCGCTTATTACTAGAATTTTGTAGCTTACTTACCATGGTTAACACCGTTACTACTAGGAAACCCAACTCATTTTGTGGAGTGCAAGGATTCGAACCTTGTGTCTGTACTACGCACGACTTTAACCTAACCACTCCTAGGCCTGCAGACCTGTTATAACTTACGCATATTGTATCCTAAATGCTTCACCTTATGGTGGGGGTGTGTTGGTGTCCATCCGACGAAGTTGCCGGAAGGCCGTGACGAATCCATAGCCTGTGCACAGTGTTCAAATGGGCTCCAATGGCCGGATGAAGCGAGTTGGTCTGCTAATGTTATATCAGCGTTGTAATCGTCCTTGCCTTCAAATGTAAGATATGATACACGAGCGCACCTAGCAGTAGCGATTTTAAGTTTATATTCAAGCAAGGTTGAGTCCATATCACCACCCAAATTAAGCGCGGCTCCGTCGGTTTCTTCTATCCAAGAGTTTGTTTCAAAAATGCGCTTGTATGCTATGGTATCGCCGAATGGGATGTGCCACTGACCGGCCTCCAATTTTTCGGGCACATTCTGCTGATACAAGTCCAACATGAGATAAGCTAATTTTTGGAATTCGGGTTGGGCGTCTTTGTGGGCACGAAGCGCAAAGAAGTTTTCAAAGTCGGTGCCCGTTAGTAGGACTGTAATGTGCGTCCATGGCTCAAGCAACCGGACGGCGACTTGCTTATGCAAATTGAGTTCACACATGGCCTCAACGGATTTTACCGCATTATCTCGCGCAGCGAGCCATGCCTTCTTTGCTGCTGCTCGTGGTGTGATGTATCTAACACTGTCGGCGGTAGAACTCCCATTGAGAGGTTCATTATAGTATTCCTTGATAGTTGCATTGATGTCATCTAATTCCTCCACCGACTGCATTCCACTTTGGTTCTTACCCCAAAAGACCGGCGTGGCTGGATTCTCTTTCACATCGGCCAACATTTTCTTAACCGGAATTGATCGAGAAGACGATACATTACGTGAGTAAACGCGGTGTTTCATCACCTCCGAGTGAACAAATCTGGGATATTTTAGTATCCAAGTAGTTATTCGGGTTCCAACCGGATTAACTGAGTCTAGTAGTATTTTAGCATTTATCATTGTCTGTTAGATTTTCTATATTCTTTCAAATCGGCGTAAGATGGGGTTTTATTATAAATGTGTGGTAACATAATTTAATTTTCATGCGGTGGTATATTTAAACTTAACGCCACTTTTGTAATCGTTGAAGATGTAATCATAGACCACATTTCCTCCAACTGAGTCTGGGTCGATGTCTAACTCTTTACACAGTTTTAAAAACATCTTCTCATCAGCCTTATTTCGCGCAAGGACGGCCTTGCGAGATGCTTCCATCTCAATCTTGTATTTTTTTGGTATTGTCATTGTGTTTAATCCTCCTTTGGTAAATCTGCAACTGCTATCCATTTTCGGTCTTTGATTGACTGGGCATATTCCCGGTTAAGAGCGCGGTACCATCCGCCGCTGACATGCATTTCTCCGGTCTTGCCGGTGACTTCACACGTCCTATCCGAAAGCACTTCTGCCATGTGGATTATACCGCCGATGTATGAATTGTATGCTTCGGCAATTTTAGTTGCCTCTGGAATCGCATCTGTACCATATGCAAGCTCTCTAAACCGGTTTTCATATTCTAGGTGATAATAAAATCGGAGCGTGCCATACTTTTCCTTAACTTGGTCGGCGACGACCTGCGGCGGGTCAATTTGTAGCGAATATATCGTCCACGTTGGGAACAAAAAATGTTTTACCTTGCGCCACGCAAACTTAGGCGGGTAGGTAAGCATCTCCCGTAGATTTGGTTTATGTGGGGACAGCTTTTGAAACTTCCCACCAATGATTTGTCGGGGGCGTCTATCACTTGGCCACCACCAAAGGGGTTTCGCGTTTTTCCCTTTTATTGGCGTGACACCCAATTCTTTTGCCTGTTGTTTAGTCAATGATACCGACGTCTCATACGTTGCGGACACGGACGCACACGTTAAGTCGATGGTGTCGTACCATCCGTCTCCACACTCAAGTCCCCAGTGCATGCATGATTCCACCATCGAAGCATTACGATTTATAAATATCTTCGGGTATTTCTCGCAGAGTTTCTTGTCTAGTTCGTCGTTCATAATTAATCTACAATACTAACATTGTTCTCAAAGTCAAACTCAAAAACCTGTGGTTTGTATTCCACGGTGTAATTCTCATTGAGCACGGAGACGTTTGCATACGTGGTTTTTGGTGCAACCCACGATGTGCCACCGGAATAGTGAATGTGGCCAAACACGTGTAGTTTCGGAGCGACTCGCAAAGAAACATCGAGCAAATCCTTACAACCAACCTTCTCGGTGGCATTGGAACCGAATCTGTAGGCTTCGTCACAGACGCCGTAGGGTGGCCCGTGTGTAATGAGCACGTCGGTGTCATTCGGAATCATGTCCCAATGACGCTTGATATCTTCTCCCCGGTCGCGGTTAAACGACCAATTAAAAAATCTTGGTGAGACCGGACTACCCCAAAATTTAAGGCCCATCAACTCAACACCGCTGTCCTGCAAGTAGTGCATGCCTTCCGGCATGTTTTTTAGTATAGTATCAACAACGCCGGGGTCGCTTTCAAATGGCCGATCATGATTCCCAGCGATAAACACTTTGTGTTTGTGTGGATGAACACCAAACCAATTGATAAACGCTTCAACGTCCTTGAGTTGTCCGTGTGGACATATGTCGCCAGCACAAACGAGTATGTCTCCCTCTGGGAGCTTTACTTCCATGTGACTTCCATGCGTATCGGAAAATGCAACAATTCTAATCATAATATACGACCAATATACACTGAAACGATGATTTGGTCAAGTATATTTCGTGGTATTAACGGCGGTCGCGGTTTTCATTTTCCAATTCACTTTCAGCCGCATCAATGATTTGTGCTATTGTAGGAGACTTCATTCTTTTATTTTAGCAACCTCATAGCATTCCGGCACGTATGACAGAGTGTTCTTAGAATTAAATTTTTTGCAATATTTTAGAGCGTTTGCTCGGTAGACAAATCGTTTTTCAAACAATACCTCAGGACCATTCCAACTGTCCATAGCGATTACACTTACAACGGTTGGACGTTTTTTTACTTTTTTATTTTTCATGTTCTTTTCTTCGCTTCAAGTTTAACGCCGTGCCCGAGTTTTCTTTACCTTGGCGAACCCACGCAATGTCACAACAACTTGGCGTCGGTCATTGCACTATCTCGCGCTTCATCGCTGGTGTAGCCACCGGATGTGGGAAAGTTGTGAGGGTTGTGGCGAGGTTTCTCGAACATATAAAAGCTGTTTTGTCTTTTTGAAAATTCACGTTTAACAATTCCTTACGAGGTACTCTTCACCTTGATAATTAACAGTGCTGTAATCAGAACGAAGGTTGTTCGCTGTTGCATCCCAGTCAATCACAATATAGCCCGGAATATCTCTTGGAATATCGCCAATGTCTTCACACAATTCTTGACAATATTCCGTAAAATCACTCTCGGTTATCATTATTTCGCCTTGAGAGAACCCAGAAATTTCAGAAGCAATATATTCCAATTCTTCAAGCTCCGTCTCTTCGTCGGGACCAAATTCTGCTTCCGCATCTTCAATCTCGGTCTCTTTCTCTTCCAACTCTGTTTGTTTGGCTTCAAGATCATTTTCCAAGGATTCGATTTCATCGGTGGATTCGATTTCATCGGTGGATTCGATTTCAGCCTCAATTTCTTGAATCTCCTGCTTGATTTCAGCCAGTTCCTCTCGAACATTCTCAAGATTAGTTTTCAAGTCGTTGAGTTCGTCGAGCCGGCTGCTCAGTTCCCGTGTGTCTAGTGTTTGCATATATTTAGTTAGTTAAGTTTTAAAACTCTTCGTTCCTCAGCGGTCAATTTGGCGAGTGCCGTACTTTTTAAGTAGTTGATTTGATTTTTCTTTACCTCTTTCGCTTTCCGCGCTTTCAAGCGTTTAATCTCTTGCTCAAAAGCGTCTTGTTCTTTTTCCTTCTTGATATAAGACATTATCTCACTATCTGACATATCAAAAAATATAACAGGGAAACCATCTGAATAATTATGACTGGTAGTCTCACAAGCTTCTGAAATATAAATTCCAAACACATCATTCTGAAAATCCGGTTTCTCCGGCACCGGGCCGTACTGGTCACCCTCATACCAACCATAAGCCCACCAGGATGCGGTGGACGGTCGGCTTCGCCGAAACGACTTGAGAATGCATCCGACTACGCGATTGGTTTCTTTGCTGAGATTGTCCAATTGAGTATCGTGTTCACATCTGGCCTTAAAGTAATCTGTGAGTAATTTATTCATTTTACTTTTGTAATTTTCGCAACATCGGACGATAACCAGTATGCGTCTGTGTCCACGGGTTTGATTTTGATATAAGTACCATTTTCTACTGTGTCCATCACAGTAAATTCTACCACCTTGCCAAGAGTGAATTCAACCACAACCCTGTCGCCGATGTGTATATCACTCATATCGTTCTTGTATGCGCAAGAACACGACAGAAGGACAGCCATGGTCAAAATTATAAGTTTGATTTTCATTTTGTATTTGATGTAACTTTTGTAAATTGACTCCAGAAATAGATACTCTCAGCGAATTGCTCTGCTGTATATGGAGCGTAGGTTCCACCAGCTTCTTGTAGATAGTTACGAGCCATTGTCAGCGGTGACATAGGTTCATTGTCCCAAGGTCCGGCGAGGATGGCAACGATTTCCCAATCAAAATCTCCAGAACGTTCTCCGTCGTTTTCAAGCAACGCTTCGGCGGAATACAGAACCACCTTGGCATATTTGACAGGCAGCTTTGGTCCACGGCCATGCACTTCAATGTATGGGTCTTCGTGAGGTTGGCGACGAACTATCTTTGCTCTCAGATAAGACACATCGGCGATGTTCGCCCAAGGGGATGAAAACCAACGATATAGCTTGGTTTCCTCGATAGGAACAATAACAACCTTGCTCAAGTCTGTCCGACCAGAACCAGCGGCCCGTTTCTTCCAGTGTTTCTTAACAAGCCGAATGAGAGCATCTGGCTTACCGGTGAAGGTGCTGTGCTTTCCCTTTTCGTTTTGTTTGAGTGCAAAGTTTGACCATCCAATTTTCATACTCTTAATCTAACAGTTGTTTATAATATGTCAACATAAATTATCAAAGCTTTTTATCGCAATTATTTCCATCAATTCTTCCTTGGTGAAATGTTCAGCATATCTCATAAGATATGATGTAAGAAGGAAATTCGGAATTTTTTCCGTTTCATCTACCCTACAATTGCCCCACCGATTTTTTATACATTTAAAATGTGTAATTCCTTTCACAATTACAATGGGCGCCTCAAGTATAGAGCGACTTGGTCTGATATGTGAAAGCGTCGAATTATCGTGGGGCTGGAGTTCGCCGCGAAATGCGGGAACTATTAGTATTTTTTTCATAATATTCATTGTGTTTATGTGACCGGAGTTGCTTTATCGAAGTCTGACAATTCTTCCTTTACCTTCTTCACCAGAGCTCTTTCTCACCGTCTATGGCAAGCAAGAGGTCAGATTCCGCCAAGAATCCAAGTTGATTGGCTCGAAGAATTCCCAAAAAGTTGGTAATATCTTGTCCACACACGTCTTTGTAAAGCATCCAAATACGCGAACCGTAGATACCAAGCGTATCCAAACTAAAAAGTGGGCCAATTTCTCCAAACACATTATCTGGGTCAATACGCACATTATTGCGATAAGCTAGATTGAGAACAGAGGCGGCACCGGGGTTTCCCTCAATCATTTTCAGCATGGCCGTTATTGCGGTGTCGGTCATTTCTATATGAGTATTATCATTCATGGTGGTATTATTAGTTAGTGTTAGTGTTTGTCAATACCAAATGTAGCATTAACGTGAATTTTTATTTGGTCGCTTCGGTAGTGTCTAACGTATCCGCCGTCGCGCAACGTCACGCACCAAATGTCATTCTCAAACGTCCCGCCGTCACGAACATAGATTGCGTAGCCTTCTTTGGAGGTTTCCACAACAACGGGTATGGGATTTTTAAATTCGTGAATCATTCGATTTCTTCGGAACGAACGAATTTCATGGAGTCTCGGACCACTTCTGCACTTTTAGTTTTGCGATGTAGATAATCATAAAACCGTTTTTGGTTCTCATTCATATCCTCAACCTCACATTTACATTCGGCGAGGTGTTTGAGTTCGGCGTGAAGGAACCCACACAGAGCGTCATTCAGAACCGTGAAAACTTTCTCACTTGCATGAGTTTGAATTCCAAAATCTGGGTTATAAAATTTTCCGCCGAAGACATATTCAACCGTTTCCGATGTGTGTGGAATGGCATCGATGGAGATTTCAAATACGAATTTTTGTGACTTGGGTTTTTTCATGGCTCGTTTAAATGATGTTTTTGTTATATGCGTTGCGGGCCGAGTTTACGGTAATTAACGCCACACGAAATGTTCGACTGAACCACGCGGCCAACTTGAAAGCAATATAGTGTATTCGGTATTCCACCGTCCAAAAATCTGCTATGGCGTCGTAGCACCAACAAAAATCGATTACACGATTGTATTTCATTTTAGTATTCGAAATTTTCATAATTTATCTATCACACACGAAACAATTGTTGGGGTCGATGCGAGCGAAGTTCGGTGTTCCAAGCCCGGTCAATCCGTTGTAGAGGAACGTGACCTTCAACTTAATCCAAGGAGTCGGATTCTTCAATCGTTCTTCCCCGAGAGCGTAACTTCCCTTAAACGTAGCATCGAAAACTTTACCCTTCCACTTTATAGTGGCGGTCTTAGCCGTATCAGCCCAGTTGCCCGTTCCCTCACTGAGAGAAAGGATTATACCCTCATCTGAATCTACGGGCTTGTGTTTTAGCAAATCCGAAGAACGATTGTTTTTGTATGCGCTGTTTGGGATGCGGACGATAATGCCCTCTTGCCCGTCAGCGACGTATTTAAAGAAAATCTCATCGACCTCAGCCATCGAATGAACCAAGTCGGTTTTGACCGAGCGGAAATAGGTGGAAAACTTTGGCAGGCTAGTGTCAATCCAATCCTTACGAATCTCATAACCAATCTTGGGACCAGTCTTACCGTCGAAATCATATCCATCGTAGACATAGAACCGGACCATTTCCTCACTCTGTTTCAAAAGTTCGGGTGTGAGTTCTTTTTGTTTCTTCTTGCTGGCAATGCTGTTCAATTCATTGAGGCGTTCACGCAACTCGTTGTTGAACAGTTCTCCGTCGAGAACAGCGTTCGGATATTTAGCGAAAAACTTTTGTAAGTCCTTGTTGATGTGGGGAACAGAAATCCAAACCTCACCTTGGCGACTCTTCAGCAAAACCACTCCACTTTCACTCGTAGCGACACATCGGACGCCATTGAACTTGTTTTGGACAAGAACACCCTTCTTCCAGTCAATCTCATCCAATCGGTCAAGCAACTTCTTTGCAAGCATCGGCTTGACATACTTGGTGCAAGTATCAATTTTCTCAATGTCTTGGGTGTAACCAGTTTTGGCCTTTTTGTCCCACTTTGATTGAGCCTCAGAAACGGCTTGTTCGTGGGGGGAAGTTTCATTGGCCTTGCCCAAATTCTTACCTTCGCAGACAGTCCACGAACTCATAACTTGTTTGCCATCAAGCTGTCCAGAAGTCACGCGAAACTTGTCAGCTTCGACTTCGGCACGCCAGATTTGAGTTGCACCAGTTGCGGTACGTTTGTATAGGATTGGGAATGTTTTATTCATTACAGTAAGTCTGTGGTATTGTTTGTAAAAAGTCAAGAACTATTATCCGTCGTAAACGATTTTTCCATTAATTGAGGCTTTACCGTTTTTTGCGGTTAGAACCATATTAACATACAAGGCACAACTTTATGGAAAAAAAGTTGCAACAGTTAACCCAGCTTACACAAACCAACTAGACCATAGAGGTTTAGTTGGTGGAATAAGACAAGGTTGCAGGTATATCGCGAGTGATGGAGTTGTGCTTGACGCAGACATAAATGCGGCAATTAACATTCTCCAAAAATACTCCAAACACCCCAACTCGTGTTGCAAAGCACTC
>Ga0335396_10005049_pt1 | contig 13875 bp, 8 predicted proteins | sample FRY02_FD_205743 | JGI IMG/M metagenome (GOLD analysis project Ga0335396, IMG submission 205743) | Freshwater microbial communities from Lake Fryxell liftoff mats and glacier meltwater in Antarctica - FRY-02 (spades assembly) (version 2) | ecosystem: Environmental > Aquatic > Freshwater > Ice >... | reverse complement strand
ATAAAGTAAATATATTTTGAGTACATAATTTTATTTTTAGAAAAGATTTAAAAGTTTTAATAATATTAAGAAAATAAAAGAATTATGTACTCGTTTCCTTAAGTAGCATAATATACAAAGTGATAACTATTTATTTTAAATATTATAAAGTAAATATATTTTGAGTACATAATTTTATTTTTAGAAAAGATTTAAAAGTTTTAATAATATTAAGAAAATAAAAGAATTATGTACTCGTTTCCTTAAGTAGCATAATATACAAAGTGATAACAATTTATTTTTTATAAGTTATATAGATTATATTTTGAGTACATAATTAATTATTTAGAAAGATTTAAGAGGTTTCAATAAATTAAAGAAAATAAAAAGATTATGTACTCGTTTCCTTAAGTAGCATAATATACAAAGTGATAACAATTTATTTTTTATAAGTTATATAGATTATATTTTGAGTACATAATTAATTATTTAGAAAGATTTAAGAGGTTTCAAGAATATTAAGAAAATAAAAAGATTATGTACTCGTTTCCTTAAGTAGCATAATATACAAAGTGATTACTATATATTTTTAAAGGTTATAAGAGATTATATTTTGAGTACATAATTAATTATTTAGAAAGATTTAAGAGGTTTCAAGAAATTAAAGAAAAATAAAAAGATTATGTACTCGTTTCCTTAAGTAGCATAATATACAAAGTGATTACTATATATTTTTATAAGTTATATAGATTATATTTTGAGTACATAATTAATTATTTAGAAAGATTTAAGAGGTTTCAATAAATTAAAGAAAATAAAAAGATTATGTACTCATAATATACAAAGTGATTACTATATATTTTTAAAGGTTATAAGAGATTATATTTTGAGTACATAATTAATTATTTAGAAAGATTTAAGAGGTTTCAAGAAATTAAAGAAAATAAAAAGATTATGTACTCATAATATACAAAGCGATAACATTATATATTTAATAAGTTATAAAGTATATATTTTGAGTACATAATTAATTATTTAGGAAAGTTTTAGAGATTTTAAGAATTTAATGAAAATAAACAAATTATGTACTCGATTTCCTTAAGTAGCATAATATACAAAGAGATTCACATATTTATTTTAATAAGATTATAAGAGATTATATTTTGAGTACATAATTAATTATATTGAAAAGATTAATAAGTTTTAAGAAAATTAAGAAAATAAAAAGATTATGTACTCATAATATACAAAGTGATTACTATATATTTTTAAAGGTTATAAGAGAATATTTTTTGAGTACATAATTAATTATTTAGAAAGATTTAAGAGGTTTCAATAAATTAAAGAAAATAAAAAGATTATGTACTCGTTTTCCTTAAGTAGCATAATATGCTAAGTGATTACTATATATTTTTAAAGGTTATAAGAGATTATATTTTGAGTACATAATTAATTATATTGAAAAGATTAATAAGTTTTAAGAAAATTAAGAAAATAAAAAGATTATGTACTCGTTTTCCTTAAGTAGCATAATATGCTAAGTGATTACTATATATTTTTAAATAAGTTATACATAAACTATTTTGAGTACATAATTAATTATTTAGAAAGATTTAAGAGGTTTCAAGAATATTAAGAAAAAAAAAGATTATGTACTCGTTTTCCTTAAGTAGCATAATATACAAAGAGAATCATAAAGAATATTCTTTTTATAAGCAAATATATTTTTAAGAAATTTAAGAAAATAAAAAGATTATGTACTCGTTTTTCCTTAAGTACAATAATATATTACAATATTAATAAAAGATATTTATAAATATTTTTTTAATACATTATATTATAAAAGATGAATGAAAGCTTTTTATTTTTTGGATGTTGGAATAGTATAAATTGTAAAAAAGAAGTTTTACCTTTATATAGAGATGTTATTTTAGAATATATAAATATAAATGAAGATAAAAATATAGATATTTTTATTGCTGGTGATAATTGGTATGCTACAACATTTTTAAACTACGCAAATCATAAAAATATAAAACTTTATTTAAAAGATATCTTAATATCCGGATATTATAAACTTTATGAACTTGGTAATCAAATACATATTGCTGTGGGAAATCACGACGAAGATATTGGAGATAGCGTCGATAGTGACGATAATAAAGAACTTAAAAAAAATTGTATGATAAACACACAAAGACATTATATACAAAAGATTAAAGAAAGTATTAATACGATAATAGACAAAAAAACTTTTACATTAAGAGATAAAAAATACAAAGATTCACTAAATGAATTAAATACTTTTATAAAAATAGATGAAGTTCCAACATTAGAAGACTTGAAAAAAAATAATGTAGACGACAAGATAATAAACCTTTATGTAGAAGATGATAATATTGGTGTAATAGAGAATCATAATAATTATATTGTGATTGTTATTAATACAAATAAATTTTATATAAAAAACGACGAATACTTAAATAAAATAAAAGCCATTGTTATTGAAAAACAATCTAAAAATAAAACATTATTTGTTATGGGACATATACCATTATTTTCATATAAGAAAAAAAAAGATGATAAAGCAACTATAAGAATAACAAAGATTAATTCAGATATAATTCAAAAGTTTTATAAGCTACTTGTAGATAATAATTGTATATATCTATGTGCTGATACTCATAACTTTAGTATTATGAAAATTACAAACGATAATAAAAATCTAATACAAATAACAACAGGGACAGGTGGTGCTGACCCTGATATAATAAATGAAAATCCAACAGAATGTATTGAATGTAATATAATAGACGAAAATAATAAATATGATATATCATATGTAAGTGTTAATTCTTTTGGATATTCTTCAGTAAATATTAATAAAAAAGAAAATGGGATTAATGATATTTATATATCTTATAATAATGTAATAAATATTCATAATAACCCTGGTAATATATATACATATCATATAAATAATGATTCAATCGAAATATTGACAAAAAATATTCCTAAGAATGTAAGAATAGTAAGGGAAAAAAATATTAAAAAAATAATTAACAAAATAAATGAAGGTAATTATAAAGATAACTTTTGTAAATTAATAAAAGAAAAAGATATTGATACTATTAATAAAATGATTATTAAAAAAAAGAGAAATGATGAAATAGATACTGAAGTATATTGTTATAAAAAAGGGAAATGATGAAAAATAAAGTTAAGTATATTGTTATAAAAAAGGTTGCTTAATATAAGAGCGAAAATAATTTGATGATTTATAATATAATATTGATATTATATATTATATTTATAATAGCAATATTTGGATTAATATATAATAATATTATATCGAAACCTATCTTAAAAAATAATAATATCAGTTTTATGTCACAAGAAGAAACAAAATTGTTTTTTAGTAAAGATAATGATAAATATGTTAATAATTTATCTCCATTTGATTTATATGCTAGAAAAGTATCATCAACAGATGAATATATTACAATGATAGAAAAAACAAGCATATCATTTACACAAGATGAAATCATATTATTAACAAGATGTGTAGAAAAAGCAGATATTTTTTTCAGAAATACTCAGTTCTCTGACCAATGTTATGAAAAATATATAAATGGTAATGATATAGCAAATATAAAATGGAAATTCGCAAATACTTATACAAATCATGATATTGTTAAAGATATTGATAATGAATATGAAGAAGGTTTACCGCATACACGAGAAGAAATTATATTTTTATCGAAAAAAGTACTTAAATATATTGAAGACGATTTGGTAAAAACTTTAATACATGAAAAAATACACATATATCAAAGATTAAACAAAGAATTATTTGATGAAATAATTAATTGCATGGATTTTTATAAAATAGAATTATCAGATACAAAATATGTAAGATCTAATCCTGATACAAATCGTAATATATATATAGATAATAAAACACAAAATACAATGATATGTCTATATAGGAATGATAAACCAAATGGTATAAATGATGTAATAATGAATAATCACTCTTTAGAACATCCTTATGAAAAAATGGCTTACGAAATAGCAGATTATTATTATTATAATAAAGAAAAATATAAAAATATATAAAAAATATTAATTATATATATAAAGAAATATGGAAGAAGTTTTTAAACAGTCTCCTTTAGAATTAAGTTATAATGAAGTAGAAGTAATTTTCTTAAAAAATAATAAGAATGTCTTAGATACTTTGGCTGAATTATGGAAAGTAAGTGATGAAAAAGTTTATAATATAGATGAAACAAAAAATAAATGGAATGAAATAAGAAGTGTTTGTGACAGTTTTGACGATGAAATGAAAAAACAAAAATGAACCTTTTATTTTATTATATATATATATAATAATGTCAATTCCAATTATGTCTTTTGATAATTTAACTGAGTTAATAAATACCCAATATCCTAATTATAGAAATAAAAGCGCAGGATTAACTGATATAATATATGGAGCTTCATCAATGTCTTCAGCTAATATTAGTCAACAAGTATTTAATAGTTTAAGGAGTGATAACAATAACATAATTGATAAAATTATTACAGATAAAGACATGTATATATATAAAAATATACATAAAGAATTATTTAAATGATAAAATTTATTTTTATATCTCTTCTAATTATAAATAAGTTTGCATTTCAATAGTATGATGTTATATAATAATATATTATTAATTATCATAATAATAACAATAATATTAGTATTATTAAGCTTTTACCCACTAATATATTTAAAATATCATAGAGATTTATATGATAATGTTAATATGTTAAATACTCTATGTTATGATAATTCTATATCAATGGAAGATAATATAAATATACCAATTAAAAAAACTTTTATATGGAATATATGTAAAGTTTTATTTTATTTTGATAGATTAAAAAATAACTTTAATAAAGTAGATACTTTACCTAATAATGATTTTAAACTTATAGATAGATATAAATCCCCAAATACAATAATGTTTATATATGATTTTTATTTATATTGTGGATTACCATTATTTATATTTATATTTTTTGGATTTATAATACAGCTTTATTACGTTTATCAAAATCAAAATATAGATAACATCTTTATAACATTCTACTTTTTCATTTATTTTACTTTCATTATTGTATTTTTATCATTAATTCTTAAAAAAATAACAGAAATATATTGTGACTGTAATGTTTACAGTTATATAATGTTAATAAAAGAGTTAGAGATTATAGTAAATGAAAACCATCCAGAAAATAATAAATTGATAGATATATTAAAAAAAACTTCAAATAATGACATTAAAAATATAGAAGACATTTTTATGAATGAAAACGTTATAGATAAACTTATTGAATATAAAAATAAAAATAATAATATTAAAAATACTCAAAACTTTATATTCACTTTACAAAACTTAGATAAAATGAAAACATATATTGACATCGAAACTACATTAAAAATATGTAGTAAAATTGATAAAACTACTATACTTATGAACGTATATATTCTTTTATTATTTCCATTATTATATATATTATCTTCTATATTGAAAGAATCATATATTTATTTAATATTTATTATTATCATATTATTGCTCGTAATTATTACAATATATAATTTAAGTAATATTTTTAGATAATCACATTTAATATCTCTTCTTTTTTTCTTTATAATATTTAAAGCAATTTAAATACTTAAATATGAATACACTTGTTTACATTGTATTTATTATGATGATTATAATATTTATCAATGAACTAAAAAATGTAACATTATCATTTTTAAAAATAAATTATATGAAAGATGTATTCAAATCAAATATTGATAAGAATTGTAACAATATATACTGTGAAGCTGAAACAAGTAGTTTTAATTTAGCAAAAAATAGTTATGAACTATTACTATCTAATGATATTTTTAATACAAAATCATATATCTTTATTATCTGGTTCATACTTATTTTATTATTTATTCATATTCTATATAATTTTATTACATTAAACACAATATATATTGATAAACTTGAAAAGTCTTGTGATATACAACGTATAGGCTTTCATTGGAAAGAATGTTTAAAATATTTTCCATATATTATTAATTTATTTATTCTAATTTTTATAATAGTTATAATAATATTAAGATATTCACCCAATGAAAAAAGAGGTTATGAAGATTACTTTGATAAATATATTGAAACAATATCAAACTATTTCAATATATTTATTGTATTATATATAATATTCTATAGTTTTATGTGTTTTATTATGATACAAAATAATGATAATACAAAAAAATATGCATATATATTATTCATTACCTTAATTATATTTAGTTTCTACATTTATTTAATTATAAATATAATGAATATATTATTAACATTTAGGGAGAATAATAATATAAATACTTACGGTGATAAAGGAAATAAAGATTTGTCTTATGGTACTCAAAATGTATTTTATGAAAAATATTATGATATTATACAAGAAAACTATATATTTTCAGAAAATGCTAAATATGACATAAAAGGATATTTAATAAAAAACATCGGAACATTATTATTATTTATAATTGTATTTTTTATATTATTTAGTTTCACTTTATTTATAATTATAAACTTTATTATTGATGGAAATAATGATTATAATATATCTTCTTATCTTAATAATGGTATTATTTTAAAACCATTTTTTATCTTTATACTTTTAGTATTATTCATCTTTATGTTTATTTTATTTAATACCGATTATAATAAACATGTAATATTTGGAGTTTATAATAGTTTTTATAAATGCAAACTAAATGAACTAAATAATCTAATAATACCTTACATAAAACTTCATGAACTAAAAGCTATCAATAATGAAGACGATTTTACAGAACAATACATTATTACTAATATATTATCATCTATAATTAACAATACTCTTGTTATGACATCTTGTGGTGATTTTCAAGACTTTGGTAATAAAATTAATAATAAATTATCAGAAATAGATGGAACGTTTACACAATATGATGAGTTATCTTTTTCTATTATTAATGCTACTTATAAAAAAGATTTTTATGAATATTATGAAAAGGTTTTATCATCTAATATAGATAAAAAACTTGTTAGCACTGATACAATATATAATTATATTAATAATATGCATGGAAATAAAGCATCTTATATTACAATAATACCTACAATTTCAGATATAAATATTCAATGGAATAATAATAGTACTTCTATAAATAAGACATGTGTAGTTAATGAAATACCAAATATACATTTGGTTGATAATTATATTGATATGTATAAATTTAAATATAGATATAGAATATTTAGTATTATTAATATTTGTAAAAAAATATTTACAAAAGAAAACTCAGAAAATAATTTTGAAGAATATAAAACATTATTGAAATATTTTAAATTCTATAAAGATGATAAAAAAAATATACCTCATAAGTTTTTAATTAATATAAAAACAAATTCTGAATACCATAATTTTATTAAAAGTTATAAACTTATAGATAAAAATTATGCTGTCCCATTTGAATTAAACAATATAGATACATTAAATAATACAATAGATAATAATGTTTTCTTAGCTATTAATATCTTTTCAACTGAATTAAAAAAAATTAATCCAGAACATCAAACAAATAAAGAATATTTAAATTATATTGTATCATTATATTCAAAAAAATTATTCAGTTTAAGTAAAGACGATAGACTTGTAAATAAAGATAATAAACATATTAAAGAAAAATATGATATGTTGAAGAAAGAAGCAATTGGTGTAAATAGTGAAGATGATATAAATATATATTCTATTATAGATGACTTCTTAACTATTTCATCTCATATTAAATACAATTCTTATTATTTATCACTAAATCCAACATTTCATAATATAATAAATGAGAAGAATAAAATATTATTTAAATTAATTATAGATACTAATCTAAATGATAGTATTGATAAAACACTCGATAATTCATTTGAATATGATATGATAGATACTTATTATAGAAAAACATCAGAAGAAAACAGAATAATTAAACCAATATTTTCATATATTTCGTCTTTTGTTTCTGTAAACGATTTTAATAATAATTACTTAAAACAAACAATTTATATGATATATAAACAAATTAATGATACTTATGTTAAATTTAATGATGATAATGAAGATGTTCTAATTGATATCCAAGAAAATATATTAAAAGGTGAAGATATTCGAAAAAAAGGTTCGCAATCAGAATTTATTTTGAATAATGCTAATGATATTATAAGTAATAAGTTCATAATACATTATATTATAAATATAATGATTATATTTATAATATTTTCCATTGGAAAGTCTCGTGTAGATTCGTCTTATAATATATTCTCAATAATTTATGATAATTTAGTACCTAAAAGTACATAAATAAAAAAATGATAATTAAACATATAAATATATAATAACATTCAAATATGAAAAAAATTATTCATATTTCTGATATTCATATTCGTTATGGTGATAAAATTGCTTGTCGTTATGATGAATATATTATAGTATTTGAAAACTTATTAATATCTATTAAAGAAAAAATTAAAATAAATAAGTTAAAATATAAAGACTTTGTTATTATCATAACAGGTGATATATTTCATAATAAAAATGTTATTGGTAATTATGGTTTAGAATTATATAATATGTTAATAACAGGATTATCAAAAATAGGACATACAATAATATTTCATGGTAATCATGATAGAAATCAAAATGAAATCAGTCAACCATCATTAATTTCATCAACTATTGAAACTGCTAATCTTACAATATTAAAAGAAACACAATCATTTGTTATAGATAATGTTGGATTTTCATATGTTAGTATAGATGATACTTTAGATACATTATCAACAGTAGGACGTATTAAAAAATTACCACCTTTTCCAATAATTAAAGAAGATATTGATATAAAAATTGCTTTATTTCATGGAACATTTGCATGTGCTAAATTATATAATGGAACAGAAATACCTGAAAGTAGTGAATGTACTACATCATATCCTTTTAGTTGGATTTCAGACTTTGATTATGCATTATTGGGAGATATTCATCTAAGACAACAAGGTATTTGTAAAAAAGTTTTATGGGGATATTCAGGATCACTCGTACAACAAAATTATGGAGAAGATATTATCGATCATGGATATATGATATGGGATTTGGAAACACGAACAATTGAAAATGTAAATGTTTATAATCCATTTGGATATATTAATATTATTATAAAAAACAATGACATATATTTGAGGAAGAATGGTAAATATTTTGAAACTTTAGAAGACTTTATATCAGAAAATACAAAATATTTTCCTGAAAAAACTGAGATTCGTTCTTTTTCGTCATTTACACATAAAAATACGAAACATCTTTATGATATTTTAAATAAGTATAATAAATCTTGTTCTATCATTAGTAATAAAATACTACCAAAGGAAGAAAATGTTATTTCTAATACTACAAATGATAGTGATGATCTAATTCATGTAAATAAAGAAACATTTATAGAATATCTAAATAAGTATATACCTCCTAAATATTATAACAAAGCATCGGATATAATTAAAAATCTAAATGTCTTATTATTTAATATAGATAATTGTCCTAATGATCTTATTGATGAATGTGTAAAGAAAAATAAAGAAATATCAACATTGATAAATATTTGCAATTTAAATGATAATGTTAATAAAAATAAAAAGTATCCATTCACAATTGAATATTTAGAATGGGAAAATCTTTATTGTTATGAAGGAGGTAATAGTATTAATTTTGCTGAAGCTATCAATAACACACTTCTTATTCGTGGAAATAATGGTACAGGAAAGTCTGCAATATATGATATTATTACACTTGCGATATGGGGTGTAATTACAAAAGACAAACAAAATACTTTATCAAAAAATGGTATAATAAATTATAAACATAAAAATGCATATACAATTATAGATATTTCAGTTAATGGTGATAAATATCAGATAAAAAGAAAGTTTGCCGTTCAAAGTGAAACAAAAAGTTCAAATAAAAACAATATAGAAATATATAAATATGAAAACGGAGTAAAAAGTCTTATTAAAAAAAATAATGCATGTAATGAGTTTATCAAATCAAATTTTAATACAGTTGATGACTTCTTAACATGTTCTATGATAACACAAGTAGTTGATAATGACATTTTAAGAATGGATTATAAAGAATGTACGGCGATTATCGATAAAGCATCTAATATTAATGAAATATACGAATTATTCAATTTATTCAAAGTTTGTTTAAATAAATATAAAGACTTTAATAAAACAATTGATAGTAAAAAACAAGTATATCAACATATTATTGCATCTTCTGATGTAAACGATGATAATATTGATGAACTTATAAACGAATTAAGTATTTTAGAAGAAAATTATAAAAAACTTATGATTTTGAATAATAGTATTGCAATTGATATTGATGATAACAAATATATTGATTCAGTTAAATTAAATCATAATCTTGTAAAACAAATATCAGACGAAGAATATAATGTAATTATAATACGTTTTAATGAATTGAAAGAATATTTTAAAAATATTGAATACAAATCTATAGAAGAATATGCATCAAAATATAGTGATGATATTGACATACAAGAAAAAATAGAAAAACCTTGTGAATATTCAATTATAAAAGAAGAAAAAATGTTTTTATCAAAATATAATAAACCTATCATTGTTCCAATTAATAAAATCGATGATGTAGAAATAGAGTATAAAAAAATATTAGAAATAATAAAAAAATTAAATGATGATAAACCAACTTTTGAAGAAGATGATGTTCGTGATATGAAAGAGATAGTAAATGATATAATAAAAATATTCAGTGATAATAATTATATTGAATTATTAAAAGAGTTTATTTTAGTTAATTTGATACAATATAATAATAATAAAAAATGTCATAATATAATTTCTCACGAAAGTTATAAAGAATTATTGATTATAAAAGAAGAACTTAAAAAGTCTATAGATATAGAACAAGATTGTATAAGTGAATGTGATAATAAATTGGAAAAACTTTATATTAGTAGAAATGAATTAATAATATATAATAAACCAAATAATGTTGATATAGGAATTGATAAATCATATAAATATGATAATATAAAAGAAAATATTATAGAATATGAAAAAATACTTAATGTATATTATTTATCATTAGAAGAGATAGATAAACTTAATATAATATTAAATAATTATAAAAATGAGTTGAATACTCTTAAAAATAATGAAGAATATGGATTTGATCCATGTTGTAAATATTGCTGTGGAAGGTCTTGGGTAATAAGAATGAAAGAATTAGAAATTATAATAAAAAATTATAATATAGAAATAGATAATAAATATTACAATATATATGAAAGAAAAGATATTGATTATATTGAAATATACGAAAAATACAATATATTGAAAGAAAAAAGTATTATTTATGATTTACACGTTGAATGGAATATTTATAATAAGTATATTGATGAAGATACTTATATTTCAAATGATATTTCAAAAAATGTAGAGAAAAAGAAGAAAATTATTGAACTGATTAGTATTTCTAAAGAGAGGTTGTTAGAAATTACTCATTCTATTGATAATTTCAATATACATATACATATGTTAAATAAAGAATACAATAATAGAATAAGATATGATAAATATGTATTTTGGAAGAAAAAATATGATGATACGAACGTATTAAAAAATAAAATAGAAATTGAACTTAGTGTTTCAAAAAATTATAATGAATATGTTACATATATTAAACCGAGAATATGTAATCTTAGTATATTAGGAAATAATTATAATAAATGGAAAGAATATGATACAAATATTAGAATTACTAATGCTTATAAATATATGAATATATTCAATGTTGTAAATCTACAAGAATTATATTATGAATATGAGAAGAATAAAAATATTAAAGATACTATATTTAAAAAACGTTCTGTATTAGAAAATATAGATAAGTGTTCTTCGGATATTAAAATGATATCAAATAAGATAACAAAAATGAGAACATTGAAAGAATACAATTTAACAAATATTAATAATTATGAATATTACTTGAAAGAGAGTGTGAAGTTATCAGAAACGATTGATATATTAAGTTTAATAATAGATAATTTCAAAACATATAAAATTGATTTATACGAAAATCATATTCTAAAAAAATTAATGATTAAAACAAATTCTTATATTAAATTACTTTGTCATGAAAACACAAAAGGTTTTAAACTTGACTTTTTGATAAGTGAACAAAAAGATATTATACATATAAATTGGTTAATACATAATATATCTACTGATGATAAAATAAAACAAGTAATATCTATTAATCAAGCATCAGGATTTCAAAAGTTCGTTATATCACTTGCTTTAAGAATGAGTTTATATTCAAATACACAAACCGAGCAATTATTTATTGACGAAGGATTTACAGCATGTGATAATCAAAATCTTTCATTAGTTCCTGAGTTTCTTAAGAAACTTCTCAATACATTTAGCTGTATTATTATAGTTTCTCATATAGATGTCATCAAAGATAGTGCAGATATTATTGTCAATATAGAATATAATAAAGATACAAAAACATCATATATAAAGTTATAATATATTTATTATATAATATGAAAACATATCCTTATATTACTATAAAAATAAATCAAGATATTGGAAAGCAATTATATCAAATTGCGTATATTATTAATTTTTTACGTAAATCAAAAAAGGTTAATATTAAAAGAAAGCTTGTTTTCTTGAAAGACGAAAATAATAAAACTTTTAATAGTATGTATGAAGGATTATTTAATTTAATTGATAAATATAAATATGAATCTCTTAAATTCACAAAGATAAATATAAATAGTGATAGTGAACCTGATGTTAATATGATAGATAATATTGAGTTTGAAGGGTGTATACAAAGTTTTGATTATATTGATAAATCACTATATGATAAAATGCTTAGTATAGTTTATAATAATGAAGATATTATGTATTCAGCATATTATAAATATAGAGATATACTTGATAATTTCGGAGATAAAACTAAGGACGATGATATGGTATTATTACATATATCTAAGAAAGATGTAATAGATGTTGAATATTATAGAAAGTCACTTGAAAGTGTAGATAAATACAATGTAGTTGTATTTACAGATGATATAGAATGGTATAGTAATAATATAGACGATGTAATAAATAAAGATTCTACATATAATATTTATTTTGTTTCTATTAATGATAAAAATGTAGAGTTTGTATTAATGTCTATGTTTAAAAATCATATTATAGAAAATACATCATATAGTTTATGGGTTTCTTATATTAGTTATTATAAAAACAAGCTTATTTTAAATCCTTAAGATTATAATGAATATATATATATATTAGTTACGTTGTATTAAAGAATCATCATTAAAAAGTATATCTTAATAAATATAGATTATAATATAAAACAACTTATCCTTATTTTTTCGTAAATATTAATATAATTAACATTCAACTTTTACTGTCATGATAGGACTTAAAAATCCGCTATTTTTGAATACAATACGATAATGAAAGTGTTTTTCAAGTATTTTAGTAAAACCTTTATTAACCTTATATTTATCAGGACAAAATATATGTATTTTTACCTTACCATTTTTTACGGAGGATACTCCTGAATTTGAAAAGTTATCATATGCTTCATATGGATTTTCAAATATTTTTCCTTTATTATTTGCCGCCCAATAAATTATCTTTGTATTATCTTCGTATTCACTCATATCAATTGTGTAGC